>Ga0315542_1001267_pt1 | contig 15818 bp, 9 predicted proteins | sample SalMarSW160120MG_FD_202541 | JGI IMG/M metagenome (GOLD analysis project Ga0315542, IMG submission 202541) | Salt marsh sediment microbial communities from the Plum Island Ecosystem LTER, Massachusetts, United States - Salt Marsh Sediment SW1601-20 ...
GCTAAGATCTCCAGAATAATCACCGCAAGAAACGCCGAAAAGCTTCTCCGCGAGATCGAGGGCAGATCTGCCAGGGAGGTCGACCAGATCGTAAGCAGCAGAAGGCCGAAGAGCGCGATCCGTGACAAGATCACTCCTGTCTACGTAAAGGCCCTTCTCGAAATAAAGACCGATGATACAGGAGGCGACAGTACCAGAGAAGAGTCCTTCGATCTCAAGAGTGGTAAAAAAACCACCGCCAACGTTGGCGGTAAAAATCCTGTCACTTCTGAGGATAGTGGTTGCGGCGAAGGGCCGGCAACCAGCCCTCAAACTGACAGCAGGCTCTTTGCCGGGCAGGCCTTTGTCTTCGAGGAGAGGTTCAGATTGTCGTTCGGGGTCGATCAGGAGTTCCTCGAGAAGATCGGCAGGATAAGAGCGCTCCTCTCCACGAAGCACCACAGAGAGCTCGAGTTCGAGGAACTGTTCGAGATACTTATAGACGAGTACATCGAGAGGCACAGCTCCGAGGGCAGGCAGAGGAGGAAAGAGAAGCGGGAGCGGAGAAAGGCCGCGATAGAATCGAAGAAGACAGGCAGGACAGATAGATCGGCCGCAGGGGCATCGAAGGGGGCCGGAAACAGAAACAGGCTCTGCAAGCAGGAATCCTCCCGGTATATCCCCCAGAAGGTACGTGACGAAGTCTATGCTCGGGACAGGGGGCGGTGTGCCTTTGTTTCTCAGGATGGCAGGAAGTGCGGATCGAAATGGGACCTGCAGGTAGATCACATCGTTCCCTTTGCCAGGGGCGGAGATAACTCGCCGTCGAATCTCAGGCTGCTGTGCGGGAAACACAACAGGCTCGAAGCGGAGAGGACCTACGGCAAGAAGCACATGGAGCAATTTGTCAAGGAGCAGATAGAACGTTATCATATCTCTCCAGATGAGATATGGCGGATGTCTATCAGGAAAAAATCGACTTTATCGGAGCAAGATCGTCTTTCTGGACAATCTTGTCTTTCCCTCGCTCAACATCGAGAAATACACACCTGAAGGATCGCGTGATTTATGTCGATGAAATCGATTGAACGGACGGAATCTGATAATTATTATGAACGCGATGGCATACCGACCGACACACCTCGCGAGGGGGAGAAGTACCTCGAGAATTTCGGGATGTACGTCTCCGGGTACGAGGAGAGCCCATATAATATAGAATGGATGAGGTTCGAGCCGGGCAGCACGGTGCACGAACTGATCCGGAAGGTCCCGCACATCGCCTTCGAGGTCGACGATCTGGAAGAGGCCATCGCAGGCAGAGAGGTCATAGTCGAGCCGAACAGCCCTTCCGACGGGATCCGCGTGGCCTTCATCGTGGACAACGGCGCCCCGGTCGAGTTCCTCGAGATCGAGCGGCGCTGAAACTCTTGAAATATATATACGTATGCTTTTTTGTAGCGTCACACAGGCGACTGGTGATATTCTGTCGGGACTTGACCCGCAGGCGCGTCGTCCGGGTCCAAAGGTACGGAGTGTACGGTTGGGAAAGATCGAGACCGCCTTCATAGAAGATATCGCCGTAATCGACCTCGGCGAGCGAAAGCTCGTCGGAGAGCATGGCGACTACGACCTCTGGAGCGAGGTCGAGAGCCTTCTTAAGAACGACAAAAAGAAGATCATCCTCGATCTCTCCAGCCTGCAGTGGTCGAACAGCACGGGGATCGGGATACTCGTCTCAGCATGGACGATGGCGCAGAAGGAGAAGGCCGAGCTCGTTGTTGTCAACAGCGCCGCGAGACTCGACAATATATTCAAGGTCACGAATCTTAAATATATAATGAAGATATTCAAAACGGTCGACGAGGCAGTCGTCTATCTGAAGTCGATCTGGTGAAACGGGCGGCGCCGGATTTCTTGACATGGCAGGGACATCCGTTTAATTTGCTTTCACGTATCCGGAATCAGCGATCCAGCAACTTTATCTTTACAGAAGGGGGTAACTTCATGAAGTACAGGGCACTTTTCGTCATCATGGCGATCATGCTGCTCTCGACGGCCGCCCCGGCCGAGGAGGGTATGTGGCAGCTCGATAAGTTCGACTCCGAGCTGTTTGCCAGCATGCAGAAGCTCGGGCTGGAGCTCTCGCAGGAGGAGATCTACGCTCCCGGCGGAGAAGGCATCGCCTACGCGATCGTAAACCTCGGAGGCGGGACCGGTTCGTTCGTCTCCCCGTACGGTCTTATACTGACCAACCACCATGTCGCCTTCGGGGCCCTGCAGAGGGCGAGCTCCGAGGAGCATAACTATATCGAGGACGGATTCTACGCCGACAGGCCGGAGAAGGAGATACAGGCGTACGGTTACGAGGCCCGCGTCCTGATATCGATAGAGGACGTAACTGACAGGATCCTCAAGGCCGCCAAGGGCAAGAAGGGCGCGAAGCGTTTCGAGGCGATCGAGGACGTCACAAAGAAGATCACGACCGAGGCCGAAGAGGGCAGGGACGTGCGGGTCACTATCGCGAGCTTCTACGACGGCATGCAGTACAAGATGTTCACGTATTTCACCATCAGGGACGTCCGTCTCGTCTATGCTCCCCCGAAAGCGATCGGCAACTACGGCGGAGACATCGACAACTGGATGTGGCCGCGCCATACCGGGGATTTCTCGTTCCTCAGGGCCTACGTCGCTCCCGACGGAAGCTCGGCCGACTACTCGGAGAAGAACGTGCCCTACGAGCCGGCGGTCCACCTTCCGATGTCGCTCAAAGGCGTCGCGAAGGACGACTTCACGATGATAATCGGTTTCCCCGGGCAGACGATGCGTTACCGCTCTTCATACTCGACCGAATGGTCGCAGGACTGGCGTTTCCCCGGCCGTATCAAGATGTTCGGCGACCTGCTCGGTATCATGAACAAAGCCGGCGAGAATAATCCCGGCGTCAAGATCAAGATGGCCAGGTTCGACGCGATGCTCAACAACTCGATGAAGAACTACGAAGGTCAGCTCGAGGGATTCAAGAAGGCGCATCTTCTCGATCAGAAGATCGCCGAGGAGAAAGCGTTTACCGAATGGGTCAATGCCGACAAGAGCCGAAAGAAAAAATACGGCGATGTCCTTCCGACGATAGAGAAGCTCTACGAGGAACAGGCCCTCTATCGCGACAAGCAGGTGATCGGCGGATTCCTCGGGTTCATGAACCAGATGGTCGGCGCGTCCGGTACGATATACAGGTGGACCGAGGAGAAAACCAAGAAGGATCTCGACCGCGATCCGGCATTCATGGAGCGTTCGATCCCGCGCCTCAAGCAGCGCCTCCAGATGATCGACATGTCGTATGACGAAGGCGTCGACAGGCAGTTCCTCAGGTATTTCATGCTTCTGTCGCAGGATCTTCCAGCGAACGAGCGGATCAGGTCGTTCGACGAGGTACTGGCCGGCTACCCCGGCAGCACCGAGGAGAAGATCGATGCCCTCATCGACGACCTCTACGCCGGCACGAAGCTCGACGACGCTGCCGAGCGGATGAGGATGTTCGACCTTTCCCGCGAGGAGCTGATGAAAGAGGGCGACACCTTCATCGATTTCTACGCGAAGGTGTATCCGGAGGTCAAGGAGATGGAGGACCAGGGCGAGGAGTTCGACGGGAATATTTCCGCCGTGCGCCCGCTCCTGATCGAAGGGATGAAAGAGTGGAAGGGCGGCGCCTTCTATCCCGACGCCAACGGCACGATGCGCCTGACCTACGGCACCGTCAAGGGATACAGCCCGCGCGACGCGGTCAACTACGCCTGCATCACGAAGCTTGCTGGCGCGATAGAGAAGAACACGGGAGAAGAGCCGTTCAACTGTCCCGAGAAGCTGATCAAGCTCTGGGAGACCAAGGATTTCGGCAAGTACAAGCTCAGCTGCTGTGATGACGTCCCGATCGCCTTCCTGTCGACGTGCGACATCACAGGGGGCAACTCCGGTAGCCCTATCATAAATGGAAAAGGCGAGTGCGTCGGCGCGGCCTTCGACGGCAACTGGGAGAGCATCTCGGCCGATTACCTGTTCAACGAGGACCTCAACAGGTGCATCAGCGTCGAGTCGCGCTATATACTGTTCATTCTAGACAAGTTCTCCGGCGCCTACGAGCTGCTCGGCGAGCTGACGATACGGTAACCGTTCTGCGCTGAAGCGGTGAATGCCGCGCAAGTAGTCTGAGGGCGGGGAGACCGGCTGTTTCCCCGCCCTTATTTTCACGAAGGCGGGTGCGGAGTGGGAGAGCTGTTCGCGTTGTCGACCGCGGTCACATGGTCGATCGCGGTTATCCTGTTCAAGAAGTCGGGGGAGAAGGTCCCCCCGTTCGCCCTCAACTTCTTCAGGGTGGCCGTGTCGTCGCTGCTATTCGTCCTGATGTTCGTTGCGATACGCGAGCCGGTCTTCGGAGTCGCCCCCGTCAGGGACTATCTGATCCTCATCGCGAGCGGCGTAATAGCCATCGCGGTCTCAGACACCCTTTTCCACATGTGCCTCAACCGGGTCGGCGCCGGCCTCAACGCTATAATCGACGGCCTTTACTCCCCGTCGATAGTCTTCTTCGCCTGGCTGCTCATCGGCGAGAAGCTCAGCCACTGGCAGCTCGCGGGGATGGGCTCGGTCCTTCTCGGGATATTCATCGCCACGAGGCACTCCCCTCCGCCCGGCGCTACGAGAAGCCAGCTGATTTTCGGGATAATATGGGGCGTTCTCTCGATGCTGACGCTCGGCGTAGGGATAGTGATCGCGAAGCCCGTCCTGAACCACTCGCCGGTCCTCTGGGCGACGGCGGTCCGCCAGGTAGGCTGCTTTCTGGCGATGCTTCCGGTGGCGCTGCTGCTTCCATCGAGAAAGAGGATATTCTCGAATTTCATCCCCCACTCGTCGTGGAAGTACATGATCCCAGGCACGGTGATCGGCTCCTTCCTGTCCCTGATATTCTGGATCGCCGGTATGAAGTACACCCAGGCCGGCACCGCGGCGATCCTCAACCAGACCAGCTCGATATATATCATCATCCTCGCAACGGTCTTTCTGCGTGAGCGGCTGACGATACGCAAGGTCACGGCCCTGGTCCTGGCCCTTGCCGGCATAATCATGGTCACAGCCGGTTGACGCGGCCCGGCCTTGCACAAATTCTTTGAATGCAGCCGTCTCCGTGGTGTAGTATCCACCAGATCATGATATCAAAGGCGTTAAAGATACTGGTCCTTTTTGTGGGCATCGTCGTGCTGATGACGGCCGGGATGCGTTCGACCCAGCACATATACCGCCTGTGGGAGGCTCACAAAGGGGGGGAAATAAACAGCTCGGTCCGGTTTCTCGGCAAGACCACCGCGGTCTTTTCAAAGGTGGATGAGAAGGATTTCCCCGGCCCGCCTCGTCCGGAAGTCGGTGATACGCTGCTCACGATCAATGATCATCCCGCTTCGCTGGAAAATCTCCTCAGAGAGATCAACCTCAATCCCGCCGGGTCGGAGCTTGCTATCCTGTACAGGAATCAGGCGGGTGATACGCTCAGGGCGACCGCGGTGACCATCTCGCTGCCCGGGTCCGTGTTCGGTGTCCTCATGACGCTCTTTGTCCTGAGGGCGGTCATCAGTATAGCCTTTCTGATAGTCGGTTTCTGGGCGTTCATGAAACAGCCTGATTCCGGCGCAGTGAGAGCACTTGCGCTTTTCTGTTTCGCGATGTCCGCGGTTCTGGTCTCGATCTTCGGGTTCGGATACGAACATATCCCTGTGATGCAGATTCCACTGATGGGTCATTTGATGAGCGTGATTTCGCTGATCATGACCTTCACAGGAGCATTCTGGCTCAATCTACAGCTTCTCTTCCCGAAGCCGCGCCGGTTCATGGTCAGACATCCGGTGCTCACGCATTCACTGATCTACGTTCCTATCATCGCGGATATATTTCTCGTCAGATTCCTGAGATACGATATTTTCGAGGTCGCCCTGGCCGTATTGGTCATAACACAGATATTCACGGGATTCGGATTCCTGATCGGGCGGAATGTCCGGACGAAGGACCTGCTGGAGAAGAGACAGACGCGCCTCGTTCTCTGGGGTACGGGCACGGGTATATTCGGGTTTTTCCTCGTCCTGCTTCTGATCATCCTGTTCAAGTCCTGGTTCATGAGACAGGAGACTTCGTTGATCATGGGAGTCTTTATATTCTTGTTCCTCGGGCTCCTCCTGTCCCCTCTCTCGTTCATATATGCTTTCGGCAAGTACAGACTCCTCGAGGTAGAGGGCAGGATAAAGAGGGGAACAAGGCGTATCGCTATAACGGCGGCGCTGATCGTCGTCTTCTTTGTGATACTTTACAGCCTCAGCGGATTCATACTCTCGAAGATAGGCACGAAAAACCAGGCGATCATCCCGGCGCTGGCCCTCGTCCTTGCCGTCGGGTTCACACCGGCGCAGAAGAAGGTCCAGAGCATTCTCGAGAACAGGATCTACCCTGAGAGAGCGCGGCTCAGGAGCATGCTGAGGGATTTTCTCGCGAACGCGCTGGCAGTTTCCGACCGCAACACATTCTGGAGCGAGCTCGAGTCGAGGCTCTGCGGGGTCCTAGACGTCGACTCGGTCATAACGATTCTCAGCGCCGGTGAGGGGAAGATGATGGTGATGCGCGGCGGGGGGCTGACACCGTTCGCGCTGGAGAATGAATTCGCGGCCACGCTCGCCCGGTTCGAGGACAGGCCGCTGATGGTCGATGAGATACTAGCGACGGGAACTGTCCGCCTGACGACCCAGGAGCGCGAGTGGCTCGAGGCGCACGACATTGCGCTGGCGCTCCCGCTCGCGAGCCGACGCAGGATGATAGGGTTCCTCGCCGTTGGATCGAAGAAGACGCGGCAGGATTTCGAGGCGGCAGACATCGAAGTGCTCCGCTCGCTCTCGGTCCAGGTCGCCGTCGCCGGCGAGAACCTCAGGCTACTCGAGGAAAACATCGAAAAACAGAGGATGGAGAACGAACTCTCGATGGCCCGCAGGGTACAGGAGGGCCTTCTGCCCGCGGTAATGCCTGATACCGCCGGGCTGGAGGTGTTCGGCACGAGCCTCTCCTGCCTCGAGGTGGCGGGGGACTATTTCGACGTCATAAGGATCGACGACAACAGGACGCTTCTCGCCATCGGCGACGTTTCGGGCAAGGGAGCGGGCGCGGCTCTGCTGATGTCGAACCTCCAGGCTTCGATAAGGACCGCGGTGCGGATAGGCTCGGGCCTCAAGCGGATGATAGAGCAGATAAACAACCTGATATTCGATAATACCCAGGCCTTCCAGTTCATCACCTTCTTTGCCGGGATCTACGACGCCTCGACCTCGGCGTTCACTTATGTCAACGCCGGGCACAATCCTCCCTATCTCGTGAAAAAGGACGGCAGCGTAACGACGCTGCAGGGCGGTGGCCTCATACTGGGCGCGATGCCGGACATGACGTACGAGGAGGAGTCGGTAAGGCTCGACGGAGGTGACCTCATGTTTCTCTATACCGACGGCCTTAGCGAGGCGGAGGATCCGGCGGGCGACATGTACGACGAGAAGAGGGTGGAGGAGTTCGTGGTACGCAACCGCGACCTGTTGCTCGGCAGGATAGTCGAGCTGCTCGCCTCCGAGGTCGGTCAATTCATGAACGGCGCGGAGCGCAAGGACGACCTGACACTGCTTATCGCGAGGGTGAAGGATCGATCGGCATAATGAATGATTTCCCCTACAGCACAGACGAGACATGCGCGATAGATCTCGATGCGTCCGACCCGATGGCTCCAGCGCGCGAAAGGTTCGTCATCCCCGAAGGCTCCGTCTACTTGCTGGGCAATTCGCTCGGCCTGATGCCGAAAGCAGCGGAAGCCGCCCTCGGCCGTGTCATCGGCGAATGGCGCGATATGGGGATCGGCGGGTGGCTTGGCGGCGAGCCGCCCTGGTTCTGGCTCGCCGAACGCATCGGTGAAGCCGCCGCTCCGCTCCTCGGCGCTTCGCCCGATGAGGTGATCTGCACCGGGACGACGACATACAACGTCCACTCACTGGTAAGCACTTTCTACAGGCCGGAAGGCGGGCGGACGAGGATAGTCGCCACCTCGCTCGAGTTCCCGACCGACATATACGCGCTCAAGAGCCAGATCGGCCTGCGCGGGCTCGACTGGAGGGAGCATCTGGTCCTCGTCGGGGGGAATGACGATGGGATCATTGATGAGGAACAGGTCATCTCCGCGATGACAGGCGATACGGCGATGGTCTTTCTCCCCTCGGTGCTGTTCAGGAGCGGGCAGCTCCTGGACATCGAGCGCCTGACGGCCGCAGCTCACGAGCGCGGCGCCATGATCGGGTTCGATTGCTCGCACTCGGCGGGAGCCGTGCCCCACAGGTTCGACGGGTGGGGTGTCGATTTCGCGGTGTGGTGCGGGTACAAGTACCTCTGCGGAGGCCCCGGCGCGCCTGCGTTCATCTATGTGAACCGGCTCCACTTCGACGCGGAGCCGGGCCTCGCCGGGTGGTTCGGGTGCGACAAGGAGAAGCAGTTCGACCTCGAGCTTGATTTCGGGCACGCCCGGCGCGCGGGTGGCTGGCAGGTCTCCTCGCCGGGTATCCTCGGCGCCGCGGCGGTCGAGGGTGCTCTCTCGGTGATCGGGGGGTACGGGATCGAATCTTTGAGGGAACGGTCACTGAGACTTACCTCGTATCTGATGTTCCTTATCGATGAGCTCCTTTCCGCTGAGCCGTATTCGTTCAGGGTAGTGACGCCCCGAGAGGACCGCCGCAGGGGAGGGCATGTGGCGATATCCCGGGCGGAAGACTCGCTGAAGATAAAGGAAGCGCTGGTAAGAAGAGGCGTTATCACCGATTTCAGGCCGCCCGATGTCATCAGGATAGCCCCGTCTCCACTGTACTCGACTTTCAGTGATGTACGGTCGGCCGTCGGGCATATAATGGAGATCGTCGATTCAGGCGAGTACTCCGATATTCCCGACAGGACCGGCCCCATCTCATGAGAAAAGGGCCGGGCGGAACGTCCGGCCCCTGTGATTTTATTCTCATTCCGGCAGACTATCTCAGGTAGATGATCTTCCGCGACTTTCCGTAGTCGCCCGCGTTCATCCTGACGAAATAGATCCCGGAGGCTACCGGCCTCGATGCACCGTCCCGCCCGTTCCATGCGATCTGGTACGTCCCGGCGGGGTGGTTCCCGTCCTCGAGTGTGCGGATAAGCCGGCCCGCCGTGTCGTAGATACGCACGCTCACATGAGCAGGCTTCTCGAGGGTGTATGAGATTGTGGTGTGCCCGTTGAACGGGTTGGGATAGTTCTGGTGCAGCTCCGTGGCGAGCGGTGTATCCTCGGTGCCCGTCGTGTACGGATCGATCGCGAAGAGGCCCCCGCTCTGTCCCGATCCGACGTTCAGCGACGGGTCATACGCGTCCACGCGTACGAGACAGGAGTCAGAACCCGGATCGTCGATCGGCACGAGCCACGTGTACAGTGAGTCGTTCGGCTCTCCAGAGGCGAGCAGCGTCCAGTCGGCCCCGCCGTTCATCGAGCAATATATCGTGACTGAGTCGACTCCGAAATCATCCGTGGCGATCCACTGGATGTCTATCTGGTCCCCGGCGGTGAATGTCTCGCCCCCGGCCGGGTGTACGACCGCTACTAAGGGGGCTTCCTTATCGGACTCGTCGACGCACGTGCCCACCTCGTTCGAGTACCCGCCTGAATATCCCGACGTGTTTACCGCGCAAACCCTGTAGTACCAGCATCCCTCGACGGGGTGATGATCGAACGAGGTCTCAATTATCCCCACAGTACCGAGCAGGTGGAGAGCGTCTCGATCGAATCCCGATGCCGTGTCGCCGAAGACGGCGAAATAATCGCCGCCCGGGGGCAGCATAGCGTCCCATGTGATCGTGATCGCCGTATCGCCCACTGCGGTTGCCAGGCAGTTCTGCACGTAATCCGGCTGGAGCCAGAGCGCGCCCGGCCCGCCGAACATGCCGATGTCGGCCCTTGAGCCGTCGGGATCGTCGCCGCCGTCAGGATCACCCGCGTCTATGCAGGGCGAGAAGATTCCCAGGTGGTAATCCAGGGCAGGCCGGTCGATGTAGAGAGGGTCGGCGTTCATGCTGGATCCGTCCGGAGCGATCCCTATGACATCCCCGCTCGTGTTTCCGTACGCGTTGTTGTACACGTAGGTCACGTTGTCCGGCGTAGTCGCCATGAATCCCGAAGGAGAGCCGTTCGTGAACTGGCTGTTCCTGATCGTGCAGCCCTGGGAATTGGCCAGCATCATGTTGCCGCCGGCGTACACGCCGTTGTTTCCGTCGGTCGTGTTGGAGGCGAAGGTCCCCCAGCAGCTGTCGGCATAGACGCCTCCGCAGAGTAAGGACGCCGTGTTGAGCGCTACAAGTGAATTTTCCATGTAGAACGCGGCGGATTTGTGGTACACGGCCCCGCCGGTCCCGGCGGAGTTACCGTTTATCACCACGCCCTCAGCTCCAAAAGCCGATCTCTCGGTCAGGACTCCGCCGCCGCTGGTCGTGCAGGAGTTCGATGCGATCGTATCACCATCCAGAGAGAGGGAACCGAACCTCGAGTAGATCCCGCCGCCGTTCACGTAACCGGTATTCCCGGTTATGATGTTGCCCGACATCGTCACTGCCGAGTTGCGGGCGCAGATCCCCCCGCCGTTGCGCGTGCCGGAATATTCCACGTGCGGATGCGATCCGCTTATCGTGTTGCCTGTAAGGGCCGCTGTCGTCTGATAGAGGTATATCCCGCCTCCGCTCTGGGCGACGCAGTCGCTGAGCGTATTGCCGGATATCTCGACGCTGCCGAGGTAGCACGAGATGCCGCCCCCGGCGCTGTACTGGGTGGCGTTCACGTACCCGCAGGCGTTAATCGTGTTATCCTTGATCAGCGGCGAGGAGTCGTAGGAGTATATACCCCCTCCATAGATCCCGGTCGAAGGGAGAAGGGAGCTAGTCCCCGTGCCTCCCGTGATCGTGAATCCCTCGATGCCCGATCCTGCCCCCGGGACGAGTATGAAAGAGACCGTGCTTCCGTTGGAGTTGATCGTCGAAGGCCAGGCGCCCGGGTCGCGGGCAGTAAAGCCCACGTTCCACCCGCCGAGAAGATGGACCTGTTTCTGCACGGTCACTCTCTCGTTATATGTGCCGGTCTCCACCATGACCGTGTCGCCGCTGCTCGCGGCGTTGATCGCGGTCTGGATCGAAAGAGCGGCCCAGGCAGGCGTGGAATACGGGAATATATTGCCGCCCGTCTTCGATACGTACCTGTAAGGGCTGCCCTGGATCATGAAGTCGGATGTGGAGAAGTCGTACCCGCCGACTCCGCCGTTGTACCAGGCTATCACCTCTATCCTGGCCGTTGAGACGGGAAGGTCGACAACGTTCCATATGTAGGAGGTCTCATGGCCGTCAAGGCCCGAGACGACCGTATAATTGTAGGAGTCGCCGCTGTCGACGCTCAGCAGGATGCTTATCGAATCGGGGACGGCGCGCGAGCTCGTCCATTCTATCTCGAAGTCCTCGCCCACGGGGAGCACCTCGCCGCCGTTCGGGGCGATGATGTTCACGTATACATCGGTCTGTTCGTAGGAGATCTGGTAGACCCCGTCGTCGATCCCGTTGTTGCCCCACTTGATATAGCCGAACCCGTCCATTCCCCAGCCGAGTCCCCAGCTGTTCTTGATGATCCAGGCGCCCTCTCCGCCGCACTGGGTGTCGTCCCATCCCACTATCACCACGGCGTGGGCCCCGGTTATCTCGTCCTCCGAGCTGAAGCAGCCGGCGCTATAGTCATAGAACCTGTCTACGATCGACATGCTCGCGTATACGGGCCCTTCGAGCAGGGCCTGCTTTATATCGTTGACCTGGTCGCCTATGGCGATATAGTTCGCGATCCAGGCGACCGGCTCGCAGCTCGTCTCGGTGCAGGGGTGGCCGCCGCTCGCGATGTAGGGGTAGCAGACCTCCCGGACCATGCCGTAGTTCTGCATCGTGTAGTACGCCGTGCCGGCCCATCCGCCGTCACATCCGCGTCCCCACGGGTTGCAGTCCATGATCTGCTGTTCTGAGAGGTCCTCCTCGCGGTCCTCGTAGATCTTGATGTGGCCCTCGAGCTGGCCGACAGCGGCGAAGTCCCAGCATGACCCGCACCCTCCCTGGTTTTTGGCCGGGGTCGTGCCGCCCATCGCCCTCCAGTCGAAAACGGGGTCGAAGGTCGCGCCCTCGGGGGCTCTGAGCACCGGGAGGGAGGCGGTCTCGGAGGCCGGCGGAGGTATGTAGCCGCAGAGCGCCTTTTTCTCCTCCTGAGTGAGGTTGGAGACAGGCGTAGTGCCGGCCGTCCAGTAAAGTCCCTTTTCCCTGATCTCTCTATTGATCCTGTCTATCCTGGCCTGCTCCGTCTCCGTCCCTGCCGGGACGGTATGGAGGTAGAGTCCTGTCGCAAAAACCGCGGCAAACAACGCCGCGGCGCGGGCGCGTCTCTTGAATTTCAAAGCTCCACCTTTCTGTTGTCGCTAAATAGATTATATCACAGACGTGCGGTGCGGGCCAATAAGAGATGATGCCGGCCTCGCCACCGGCGTGGAAACAGGCCCCGTGGCATGGAACTTTGATCCCCGGGGGGCATATAAACAGACTGTCGCCGTCCGGCTTTGCGGTGTAAGGCGCTGCCTGGCCGTCCGGTTACGGTGGATTGACCTTGAACAGGGGCGGGTTATCCGTTAACCTGACCTCCGGTCGCGCCTCAAGGGGCGCGTCACAGGACGGGGTCGTTCCATTAAATCATCCGTATAAAACATATCCGGGCCTCCGGGCCCGGGCAGGGCGTTTCAGAATGCGAGGTCAGCCGCATGAGTATCGATGTCAAGCAGATAGGCGAGAAGGTCGAGAAGGAGTCCCTTGTCCTTGCCGGGGTCAGGAGCGAGATAGAGAAGGTCATCGTAGGGCAGGAGTACATGATCGAGCGCCTGCTGATAGGGCTTCTATGCAACAACCACGTCCTCATCGAGGGGGTCCCGGGGCTGGCGAAGACCCTCGCCGTGACGACGCTTGCCAGCACGGTGAACGCGTCGTTCAGGAGGATACAATTCACTCCGGACCTTCTTCCCGCCGACCTGATGGGAACGCTTATATACAACCCGCGCAGCGGGGAGTTTACCACGAAGAAGGGCCCCGTCTTTGCCAATATAATCCTCGCCGACGAGATAAACAGGGCGCCGGCGAAGGTCCAGAGCGCCCTGCTAGAGGCGATGCAGGAGAGGCAGGTCACGATCGGCGACGAGAGTCATCCTCTCGACGATCCGTTCATGGTTCTCGCCACGCAGAACCCGATCGAGCAGGAAGGTACGTACCCGCTGCCTGAGGCGCAGGTCGACAGGTTCATGCTCAAGATAAAGGTCACCTATCCCAGCAGGGATGAGGAAAAGAGGATCCTCGCGAAGATGGCCGGCTCGGACCGGAAGATGAAAGTGGAGCCGGTGATCCAGACTTCCGACATCCTCCGCCTGCGGGCGCTGGCGGACGAGATCTACATGGACGAGAAGGTCGAGGATTACATAGTTAGCATCGTCCAGGCGACGAGGACACCCGAACAGTTCGGACTCGACGTCGCTTCGATGATACAGTACGGCGCCTCCCCGAGGGCCACGATATTCCTAGCGATGGCCTCGCGCGCCCACGCCCTCCTTCAGGGGAGGGGATATGTCACTCCGCAGGACGTCAAGTCGATCGGGATGGATGTGCTGCGCCACAGGGTCATAATCACCTACGAGGCCGAAGCCGAGGAGAAGACTCCTGAGGATATAGTCGCGGCGATATTCGACAACGTCCAGGTCCCCTGACGGTGAGATCATGATATCCCAGGAACTGGCAAAAAAGATCAGGATCCTCCAGATCACCACACGCAAGGTCGTCAACGACGTCCTCGCCGGCGAGTACGGGAGCGTCTTTCGCGGCCGGGGGATGGAGTTCGATGAGGTGCGCGAGTATATGCCTGGTGACGAGATCCGCACGATCGACTGGAACGTAACAGCCCGCACGGGCACCCCGTATGTGAAGAGGTACGTCGAGGAGAGGGAGCTGACGGTGATGTTCGTAGTCGACCTCTCCGCTTCGGGGGCGTTCGGCTCGGTCAGCAAGCTGAAGAACGAGGTCGCGGCCGAATTCTGCTCGCTTCTGGCCTTTTCAGCGGTAAAGAATAACGACAAGGTCGGGCTGATCGTGTTCACCGACCAGATCGAGATGTATATCCCCCCGAAGAAGGGGACGCAGCATGTCCTGCGCGTTATTAGGGAGCTGCTGAATTTCAGGCCGCGCCAGGCGAGCACCGATATCGAAGGTGCTCTCGACTTCCTCGGCAAGGTGACGAAGAAGCGCTCGGTCGTCTTTCTCGTCTCCGATTTCCAGGCCGAAGGGTTCGAGAAGCCGATGAGGGTGATAGGTAAAAGGCACGATCTTGTAGCCGTCACCGTCGTCGATCCCAGGGAGGTCAGGCTCCCCGACGTCGGGCTCGTCGAGCTCGAGGACGCGGAAACAGGCGAGATAGTGCTGGTGGACACTGGGAGCGCCGCCATCAGGAAGAGATATGAACGCCTCGGCAGGGAACAGTCCGACCGTTTCAGGGAGCTGTTCGCCTCGATGGGCGTCGATCAGATAGAGGTCATGACCGACCGCGACTATGTGCCGAACCTCGTCAGGTTCTTCCGGACGAGGGAGAGGCGGTACTGACAGAACGGAGGCGAAGATGTCCGGCGACCTGGATCTCAATCTCGATACGGTGAAGAAGAAAAAGAAGGACAGAACGGCGCTGATCGTCGTCCTTCTGGTGATCATTGCGGCCCTTTCCGCGCTCAACGCCATTTATTTCTTCCGGAGCCCGGGAGGCCCTTCCGGGGATCCGGCCGTACTCGAGCGTCTCGCGCTGAAGCTCGAGAAGCAGGAGCTTTACGGCGCCGCCGCCGATACATGGATAGAGTACATTAAGGCCGCGACGCCGCAAGAGGCCGAGAGGGCGCGCATATGGTACCGCGTCGGCAGGATGAGGGAGCAGTCGGGAGACTGCGAATCGGCCCTTGCGGCCTACTACCGCAGCGAGCTGACCGCGGACCTGCCCGAGCTCGAGCAGGAGATCTCGATGGCGGCCGAGCGATGCCTCACCAGGCTGGCGAGATTTGCCGCGCTTCGCTCCGAGATAGCGGAACGCACTACGCTCGACGGGGGGAGCGCCGGCGGGGATGAGGTCCTAGCCGAGATAGGGACGGAGAAGATCACAAGGGGGATGCTCGAGGCGATGATAGAAGCCGAGGTCGACGCGCAGGTCGCCCAGGCGGCAGCCGGGATGCCGTCCGACCAGGTCAGGCAGCAGCGCGAAAAGATCCTCGACCAGGTCATGAAAGAGACCGACATGGGGATGTGGCTCGAGAGGCTCGTCGCCGAGGAACTCCTGTTCCGGTACGCCATGGAGGAGAACCTCCCCGAGGACCCTGAAGTCTCGGAGATGTCGCGTCGCATGGAGCGCAAGCTGCTCACAAGCCAGGTGCTTGCCAGGGAGTACGCGAAATCGGTCACCGTAAGCGAGGACGAGATGCGGGCGTGGTACAGGGACAACGGGGAGAAGCTCACCGGCAACTCAGGCCTGGAGGGCAAAAGAGTGCCGCCTTTCGATGATGTGAAGGACCGCGTGTACGCAGCCGTAAGGGCGGAGAAGGAGATGGCGGCCCAGTCTGCGCTTCTCGAAAAGCTCACTGAGAGGTACGACGTCGTCATCCATACCTCTAGACTCGGCGGAAAAG
>Ga0315542_1001269_pt1 | contig 15816 bp, 13 predicted proteins | sample SalMarSW160120MG_FD_202541 | JGI IMG/M metagenome (GOLD analysis project Ga0315542, IMG submission 202541) | Salt marsh sediment microbial communities from the Plum Island Ecosystem LTER, Massachusetts, United States - Salt Marsh Sediment SW1601-20 ...
ACAGTTCGGACCTGCGAACTTGGTAAATGAACCCTTGACTGAAATATAATGTTTGATATCATCGATTTTCTTCATTATATTTTTCTCAAATCCAACTTATTCTATTATTAATCAGGAGATCACTATATTATGAAAAATCTATTACTCTTACTTATGGCATGCCTCCTATTGGCATTCATTTCATGCAGTACAATGAATTCAAATCCCGTGTTAACCATTGAAGGCGGCAAGATCGTGGGTGTTGTAACTCCAACCAAGGGGATCATCGCCTATAAAGGGATTTCTTTTGCGGCACCTCCCGTGGGCGACCTGCGTTGGAAAGAACCCCAATCCGTGGTGCCATGGGAAGGCGTCAAAGTGGCTGATACCTACGGCGCAGCGGCCATGCAAATCACATGGGATCCGGAAAGTTTTTACGGCAAGGAGTGGCGCGCCAGCGGCTCCGTTCCTTTCAGCGAGGATTGCCTTTATCTCAATGTCTGGACTCCTGCGGCGGGCCAAGTAAATAAAAAACTCCCCGTTGCGATGTGGATTCACGGCGGCGGGTATCGCGAAGGTTTTGCTTTTGAACCTGAAATGGATGGTGGCGAGGATTGGGCTTCAAGGGGTGTCATTTTAGTCACGGTCACATACCGTCTCGGTATTATCGGATTTTTCTCACATCCGCTGCTTTCAGCTGAAAGCCCTCACGGGGTATCAGGTAATTATGGTGTCATGGACCAGGCTGCAGCCCTTAAATGGATTCATAACAATATCGAACAATTTGGCGGCGATCCAAACAATATCACCATTTTCGGGCAGAGTGCCGGTGCCGGCAGCGTTCAGATATTATGTGCATCCCCACAGTCCAGAGACCTGATCAGCAAGGCAATCAGCATGAGCGGCGGCGGTCTGGGCGATTTGAGAAGACCAAGTATACCATTCGATCAGGTCCAAATGACGAACAAGGCAATGATGGACCATTTTGAGAAGACCACTTTGGGAGAAATGCGTGCTCTTTCGTTTGATGAACTGACGAAGATGGCAAACGAATACGGAACGACCTCCGGCAACCGTATGTTCTACAGTCCTGTTGTCGATAATTATTTCTTGACAGGTACTTTCAGTGATCTTGCGAAGGTCAACGAAATTTCCGACATCCCGTATATGTTCGGATATACCGCAAACGATTTGGGTGATATGACCAAGGCCATTCAGGATTTCTGCGCGTTGAGGGCGGAACAGAGCAGCAAGCCTGCCTATGCTTATTTATTCGCACGCCAATTGCCCGGTGACGAAAGCGGAGCGTTCCACTCAGCGGATTTGTGGTATGTATTCCATTCTTTCGGGCACAGCTGGCGGCCCTTTACAACTGGGGATAAAGCTTTAAGCAATAAAATAATGGATTGCTGGACCAACTTTGCCAAGTTCGGCGATCCGAACGGTGCTGACAAAGGCATTTGGACTCCTTACTCTGATGAATCTCCGAAATTTATGGTTTTCAACGCCAATGAAAATGAAGCACTCTGCACGATGACTGACACTCCCGAATACAAGGGCAGCACATTCAAATGGTTTACGCCACCTGCGGCGGTACAAAAAAAATAACCCTCAAATAAGGCCTGGAATCAAATTTCCAGGCCTTATTCTTATGGGATTGCGCAGGATATAAACCAACGCTTTAAATATCATGAAATAATTAATTCTTACTTGTTCTTAAACTCCCGTCTGAGAGTGTTTATTGTTTTTTTATAACTATTTTTTTTATTCGAAGTGTCTTTTTCTCATTCTCAAATTGGGTTTGGGAACAAGATGATTTGGAATAAAAAAAGTCCGATAGTTTCGTCAAAGCGGAACAGTTCGGACGTACGGACTGAAATCTTCTATATAATAAGATTATTGGCTTATTCCGAAACGATACGGTATTCTACTCCATATCGTTTTTTCAATTGATCACCCATTATTTCGGCATCGACTTTGTTGCTGAACGTGCCCACCCAGATCAAATAGAGCATCTTGTCTTCTATTTTTTTTGTTTGCATTTCAACGTGATACCCTTCCCGTTCGAAAAAGGATTTACGCATCAAGGCATTGGTCTGGTGTGTATAGGCACCTGTTTGAAGGTGATATTGAACGGCGGTTTTTTCAGGGGCTGATTGAGTGTCTGGAGAGTATGTTCCGGATTCTCCCTGGTTGGGCTGTGCAAGTTCCGGAAGTTCTGTTTTTTGGGATGTGAATTTGATTTTTTCGAAATATTTTTGAGAGGAATCCGGCTGATCCATTGCCTGATAACAGAGACCGATCCAATAAATGTCATCATGTCTGAGCGGTGATTCGGGGTAGTCTTTTAATATCGTTTTGAATCCCGCCAGTGCGGACTTGTACAGCGCACGGGCGTACCGCAGCTGGGCCAGCCGGAAAAGAGCATCATCACAGTATCTGTTGTTGGGATACTTTTTAATGAGCCGGGTATAGTACTCTGCAGATAAATCCCCATCGGTTGAAAGCAATCCGGAAAGAAAAAGTGTGCTTGCCTTTGATTTTTCCTCTCCCTGGAAATTGGAGACAATTTGTCTGGCTTTTTCAATTTCTCCCTTGCGGATGAGATCAACCACCTCCGTCACATTCTGGCTCCTGCTGTCGCCTGATGATAATGAGTAAAAAAGGAGAAAAACAAAAAGATAAATTAATTTTCTGTTAAGGCTGTATCCCATTGGTGACATTGCGGGCAGTACCAAAAAGGCTCCTTCTGTTCGTATTTACATTCGTGACATTGATACAATTCCTGTTTTTCGATTTCCTTGTCCAGAATCCGCATGGCCTCGTTCATGGCCTTTTTTTCATCCCCGTTCTGTTTAAGAACTTTTACCAGCGCGTATCGGCATTCGGTCAAATCCGGATGTGCCTCAAGGACATTTTCGCAAATTTCAATGGCTTCGTTGAGCCGACCCTGCTTTTTATAGATTTCGACGAGATTGATGGATGCGGTCGGATTTTTGGGATTACTGCGGATAACCTGTTTGTAAATATCTTCAAGGTCACTGTACCGTCCCATATCGAATAAAATTTCCTTGAGGCGGTTAAAAGCCAGATGCGCCCAATCGGGATTCTTTTGAATAAAATCAGTCCATACATTCAGGGCATCTTCGTTTCGGTTTTCCCGGCGGTAGGAATCCCCCCAGAAAAGATAGGCCGGGATGCACTTTTTGTTGAGCCGAATGGCTTCTCTAAACCGGACCCGTCCTTCCCGTTCCGCGCCTTTTTGGATCGAATTGAGGCCCGATTGGACTTTGTATAATGACAGTATGTATTGGTCCTTTTTCTTCTGCCATTTATTGATATTTTGCCGGATAAAGAAAGCCTTGTCCCAGTCCCCTTTCTTTTCGTACAAAGATAACAGCAGCTGCTGGATTTCAGAATTCTTTTTCATACGCTGGCTGAGTCTTTCCGCTACCTCGGATGCTCTGTTCAGCATACCTGCGTTCTGATAATCCATCACAAGATGCTGGAGTATCGTATTTGTTTGTTGTTCTGTCAGATGGGTTCTGATAAGAAGGTTGCTGTGAATTTTGGCGGCCCGCGTCGGATTTCCCTGTTGACGGAAGATGTCACCAAGCTTAATATAAGCCATGATGTTTTCCGTATCCTCTTTAACGGTTTTTTTAAGCCATTCCAAAGCTTCGTCATTTTTACCGTCAAGAAGAAGATGAAGCGCATCGATGTAGGGAGTCCGGCTCTTTGTTTTTCCTGACTTTCTTTTGAAAATCCAAAATAAAAGAAAGATAAGAACGGCAATGATTAATAAAATGGGGATGTATGTCATCATGCAGAAACCTCTAAATAGTCGATGTTACTCTGTCTCTTTCTGTGTTGTATTTTCGGTATCATCAGAATTAAACTGGTCCGCATCCTCTTCTATGCTTGCGTTTCTCAGCCGGTTCAGCTCTTCTTTTACTTTACGGTGCTGTTTCTGGAGTTTCAGGTTTTCGGCTTTTAATCTGATGATATTTAATATTGAGATGATAATGCTAAATAGAACACCGATTGCGAATGTCGTATAAATGAAAACCCAGAGGGGAAGATTGATTGTCCTCCATTTCAACAATTGGACGGAAACTTCCTGGTCCTGATTCTGAAGTGCAAATCCAACCAGTATAAGAAAAAAAAGTATAAATAATATCCATTTTACAATCCACATATTTCCCTCCCTGATTTCGATTTGAATGATAAAGCATGATTTCCAATAATACGGCCTTTTAAAGTAGTCCCTTTGCATTCCTGAATTTCGACAGTCACCGGATTTCCCAGGGAGCTGTTTTCTTTTGGGAAAACCACCACCTGGTTTGTGTCTGTTTTTCCCATCCATTCATTTGGAGATTTCCTGCTCTCCGTTTCGGGAAGCACTTCGAACACGTTCCCGATCAGCATTTGTTTTTTCTCAAGAGAAATTTTTCTTTGAAGTTGAATGATTTGGTTGAGCCGGATCAGTTTTTCTTCTTTCGATAAACTCTCTTCAAGTTCGGCTGCCTTCGTGCCTTCCCGACTTGAATAATGGTACATATACGCTTCGTCGAATTGGACCTGGCTCATGAGTTGAATTGTGTCGTCGAAATCCTGATCTGTTTCACCGGGAAACCCGATCATAATGTCCGAGGTGATGGCTACCCCTGAAATGAGAGATCGCGCTTTTTCTATCAGTGTCAGGTAGTCCTCGCTGGTGTAATTTCTGTTCATCATCGATAGAACACGATTTGATCCGGATTGCACGGGGAGATGGATATGTTTACAGATTTTTTTCTCTGAAGCGATGATTTTGAAAAGATCGTCCGACAGGTCTTTTGGATGCGAGGTTAAAAATCGGATGCGATACAAGCCGTCGATTTGACTGATTTTTTTCAACAAGTCGGTGAAATGGTTTTCCCCGTCGTCGTATGAGTTCACATTTTGACCCAGTAACGTGACTTCCCGATAACCGTCCCGGATCATTTGGCGGATTTCATTGAGAATGCTTTCCACGGGACGGCTTCTTTCCCGGCCCCGTGTAAAGGGTACGATGCAGTAAGAGCAGAAGTTGTTGCATCCGCGGGTGATGGCGACCCATCCGCTGATTTTTGAATCACGGAGAGGTCGAATGTCATCATAATTTTCAGTCTCGCAAAACGATGTGAAATTGAACTGTTCCGAACTGGTGCTGGAAAGCAGATCCGGTAAATTTCTGTACTGATCGGGCCCGATGACAAAATCAAGATAGTCTTTTTCTGCAAGTAATTTCTGTTTCATCCGTTGCGCCATACAGCCGATCAGCCCGATTTTACGGTCAGGATGAATTCTTTTCCAGCCGGATAACATTCCCAATCTTCCCATGATTCTCTGTTCGGCATGTTCTCTGATTGAACACGCGTTGATAATTACAGTACTGGCTTTATTCATGTCGTCCGTAATGGAAAAATCGTGTTGGTTCAGGATACCTGCGACTATCTCGGAATCGTATTTGTTCATCTGGCAGCCGTATGTTTCGATAAATACAGAAACGGATTTGTTTTTATCATTTCCACTCATGTTACGATAAATTTAGCAGATATTCACTTGAAATGCAAATGCTTTCTTAAACGAATATTTTTTTATTTTTTCCTTGACTTTGATAAAAATATTATTATTATGTTTGTGTACCCTAATTATCCCTAATTTAACCTGAAATGGCCTATTCATCCTTATTGGGTCCTTTTGGGTAAAGAATCGTATTATGCCAAATTTTTTTGGGAGCTACAAATATTTAGTCGATTCAAAAGGCAGGGTGAATATCCCCAAACGTTTTTGGGAACAGTTGCCTGAGAATGTGGAAAAGATTCTATTTTACGTTACTTTGGGACCCAATGCATCAGAGCCTTTCCAGTGTCTTACTATTTTTCTCCAGGAAGATTTTGAAGTTATGGCGAAGAAAATGAAAGAGGAGTGCGGTACTTTTGTCAATCCAAATAACATGAGAAAAAATTTGCTGAAGATGACGGGTCATGCACAGCAGTGCCGCCCGGACAAACAGGGAAGAATCATGATTCCAAAAGATTTGCTGGATCGGGCTAAAATTGTCAACGAAGTGAAAATTGTCGGTTCTGTCGATCAGATCGAATTGTGGAATCCTGATGTTTTTGAAAAATATACTACCACTTAGTACGTTTATTTCATTTTAGAATAGTTTGGACAATCATTTTAAAAATAAATATATTCCGCATGTTCCTGTTCTCAAGGATAAGGTCATTGAATATTTAATTACAAATAAGTCAGGCATCTATGTGGATGGGACGTTGGGTTCCGGCGGGCATGCGCGGTCTATTTTAAATGAGTTGAATCCCGATGGCAAGGTGATCGGAATTGACCGGGATCCGGAAGCAGTCAATTATTGCCGTGAACAATTCTCTGATTGTATAAATCGGATGGAACTGATACATGGAGAGTTTGGGAAAATTGATGAGATACTGGACAGTCTGCATATTACAAAAGTGGATGGTTTTCTACTTGATTTGGGAGTCTCAAATCATCAATTGCAGAGCGGATCGAGAGGATTCAGTTATCAGAAGCCGGGTCCCATGGATATGAGAATGGATGCCTCCGGCCGCATGACAGCAAAGGAAATCGTGAATCAGTATTCGGAAAAAGATTTGGCAGATATAATTTATCGGTATGGTGAAGAACGTCATTCGAGACGAATTGCCAAGGAGATTGTGCAAAGCAGAAAAAAGGAGCCTATTGAGTCCACAGAGAGGCTGACGGGTATCATTCGCAGAATCACACCGCCAAAATGGCAGATGAAGACATTGTCCCGGGTTTTTCAATCTATCCGTGTGGAATTAAATCAGGAAGTAAGTCAGCTGATCAATGGACTCGTAAAAATTGTGCCCTATTTGAAATTATTCGGCCGGATTGTTTGTATCAGTTATCATTCCATTGAGGACCGAATCGTTAAAAATTTTTTTAGGGGAACTTATCCGGAAAATGCCGATGCATTTCAGGGAGTGGAGATTCCAAGTGTTTCATTCAGGATATTGACAAAAAAAGTTGTCCGTCCGGATCAAATCGAAATCGATCAGAATTCGAAATCACGAGCTGCACATCTCCGGTCAGCAGAAATTAAAGGTATATGAACAGGAACGAATAGATGCGAAATAGACAGGGAAGTTCAGACTATCCCTTACAAAGAAAAAGAAAAAGAACTCAAAGTAATCACGGGTTCTTTCTCTTTATAGGATTTGTTATCATGATTTTCTATCTGTGGGGAAAAGTACAGATTGATTTTGAATACCGAAGAAATCAGGTTTTAAATGCAGACAAATTGAAGCTTGAAGAAGAAATTAAACAGTTGAGAGTGCAAATCCACTCCCTGGAAAGCTACCAAAGAATCACGGATCGAGCAATCAAACAGGGGATGGTCTTTTTATCGCCAAATCAAATTCAGAAGCTTCCCGTGGATTTGAACGGAATCAGGAATCCGGTCGAAACGGATCCTGAAAAGGTTCGATATGCCAGCCTTTTCCCGAATCGATTCAAATAAACTGAAACGGAATTAAGGATGCAGTATTCAAAAACACAGTGGGGAATTGTTCGACAGGGAGACATGAGAAGGCTTCGATGGTTTGGAGTATTTATATCATTTCTTGTGATTGTTGTCCTGTTGCGAATATTCTCCTATCAGGTCTGGAATCGGGAACCCTGGAATGGACTCGCTCAAAAACAGTATCAGAGGCTGGTAAAATTAATCGCTGAAAGAGGAACCATTTATGACCGGAATATGCAGATACTGGCCATGGATGCTCCTGTTTTTTCGATTGCCGTTAATACGAAGAAGATCAAAGATATCGATGCTGCTTCCGAATTTCTTGCAAAAACTTTAGGGGGAACCGGGGAGAGTTATCGAAAAATGATTTCCGGAGATTCCAATGGTTCCTTTATATGGATTCAGAAAGAAATTACGGAAGAACAAAAACAGAAATTTTTGGAGAAAAATATCCCCGGTCTTATTCCTGTCCAGGGGAGAAAACGGGAGCATCCCTTTGATCAACTCGGCATCCAGGTTTTAGGTATTACGGACAGCAGGCATGTCGGTGTCGGAGGAATCGAACAGTCCCTCGATGAAATTTTGCGGGGAGAAGACGGATGGGCAGTTTTTCAAAAAGATGGTACGAACAGAGATTTTGTTTCGCTGGATTATCCCGTAAAAAAATCCCGCAACGGTGATCACCTCTTACTCACTCTGGATCAGGTGTATCAGACTGTGATAGAAGAAGAGTTGAGGGCAGGTGTAAAACAGCACAGAGCCAAAAGCGGATGTGCCGTGCTTATGGATCCTCATACTGGTGAAATATTGTCAATGATTTCGGTCGTTCAGGATAAAGGCAGCATGGACGATAATGAATTTCAGTCAATGATGATGAACCGACCCGTTCAATTGGATTTTGAACCGGGATCCACCTTTAAAATTGTGACTGCTGCAGCCGCTCTCGAAGCTCATGTGGTGGGAGCCAATTCCCTGATTCATTGTGAAAATGGCGTCTACAAAATCGCAGGCCATACCATTCGTGATCACGATGAAGCCCATGAATTGCTGACGATGCGTCAAATTATTGAATATTCTTCGAATATCGGAATTGCGAAAATAGGGAAAAAACTGGGCAAGAAAATACTTTATAAAACCATCCAGAATTTTGGTTTCGGAAGCAGAACGGATATCGGATTGCCGGGAGAAACGGCCGGCATACTTTGGCCCTTGTATCATTGGTCGGATTTCTCTACAGCTACAATTGCTTTTGGACAAGGCATTTCAACCTCGGCGCTCCAACTGGCCGAAATGGTCTCCGCGGTTGCCAACGGGGGAACGCTTCTCAAACCCTGGATCGTCAGTGCGATTTTAGACAGCGAAGGAAATGTCAAGAAAACATATGATACGGAAGTGATTCGCCGTGTGATTTCCGAAGAAACTGCTGCGGAGTTAAGACAGATTCTTGAAGGAGTAGTTCTCGACGGTAACGGCAACGAAGCGGCTGTTGAAGGTGTGCGCGTGGCCGGGAAAACGGGTACGGCACAAAAATCTCTACCCGGTTTTAAAGGGTATGTGCCGGGTGTTTATGTGAGTTCTTTTGTTGGCTTCTGGCCAGCCGAGACGCCAAAGTATGTTCTTGTCATCGTTCTGGATGAACCCCGGTACCTGTACTGGGGTGCCCGGTCGGCCGCACCGATTTTTTCAAAAGTCGTGCGGCGAATCGAAGGATTTCCATCGTCCTATCGAACCCAGCAGAGCCGCGAGGCAAACAATTTAAAAGAGAGTTCATTCGTATTTACCAGTGCACATACTGAAGCAATCGAGTTCCCGGTTCAGCAGTCCCATCCCGAATCCCAAACTATTTCTCCATACTATATTCCCAAACTGATCGGCTTGAGTTTGCGGGAGGCCCTGCATCGATTGGCTGTCCTTGAAGTAGAAGCAACGGTCGAAGGAAGCGGGATTGTGGTGTCTCAGTTCCCCAAACCCGGCACAAAAATAATTGAAGGGATGAGTTGCAATTTACAATGTCAAATCCGGTAGTAAATAAAAATGAGCCTGCCATTGATTTGCGGCAATTATGCCGGGGGCTTGTTGATATTCCCGAAACAGCAGACCGGGAAATCGCCGTTACAGGAATTACTTCGGATTCGCGGCGGGTCAAGCCGGGGAATTGTTTTGTTGCGATTACCGGATATCAGGCAGACGGACACGCTTATATCGATGAAGCTGTCGAAAAAGGAGCGGCCTGTCTTGTAGTAGAAAATGATATCGGCCAGAAAAAAGTACCGGTTCTTCGGGTGGAAAATACACGTCCGGTCTTGGCGGTTCTGGCAAGCCGGTATTTCGGAGAACCGGCTAAAGGGATGAAACTGATTGGAATTACGGGAACAAACGGGAAAAGCACCACGGCTTTTCTGATCGAATCGATCTGTCAGGCTTCCGGGGAAGCAACAGGATTGATCGGCACCATGATGTATCGCTGGAAGGGACACGAAATACAGGCCGACCGCACCACGCCGGAATCCATCGACATTCAGCGCATGTTCCGGGAAATGAGAGATCATGGCACTGAAACCGTTGTGATGGAAGTCTCTTCACATGCCCTGGCGCTTGACCGGGTATTCGGTTTGAATTTCAGAACCGCTGTTTTTACCAATTTGTCCAGGGATCATCTGGATTTTCATGAGACACTGGAAAATTATAAAAATACAAAAGCCAAACTTTTCAAGATGCTCGGAGAAAAAGGCGTCGGTATTCTGAATGGTGATGATCCGGCCGCGGAGTGGATCCGGAAACAAGCAGCGGGGAAGACGGTTTTGTATGGAGAAGACAACACAAAGGTGGATTATCACATCCGGGACATTCGCAAAGATGGCCAACAGACACGCTTTAAATTGTTCTATCAGGATCAGTCCATCGATTTGATTACCCGGCTCTGGGGACATTTTAATATAATGAATACCGCTGCAGCTGCGGCCGCCGGTCTGGAAATGAATCTGAATCACGATGCGATTCGCAGGGGGATATATCAAGTCGCTTCTGTCAAGGGGCGGATGGAGGGATTTCTCGCACCGGAAGGATTCCGGGTTATTATCGATTATGCACATACTCCCGATGCCTTGAAAAATGTGTTGATCGCGGCCCGTGAAATTACGGAAAAACGAATGATCGCGGTTTTCGGATGCGGGGGAGACCGGGACAGGGGCAAGCGCCCTCAAATGGGCCGAATTGGTTCCACATACGCGGATGAGGTTTTTCTCACTTCCGATAATCCGAGAAGTGAGGACCCTGAATCCATCATAAAAGATGTTCTTGAAGGAATTTCAACAGACAAACCTGTCAAGGTCATCGAAGACCGCAGGGAAGCGATTCGATGCGCTCTCGGCCAGGCAAAAGCGGGGGACACAGTGGTTCTTGCCGGCAAGGGACATGAAACCTATCAGCAGATCGGTTCAAAGAAAATCCCTTTTGATGATCGAATCGTTGCGGAAGAATGTTTGTCCATGCGGGAACAATAATATGAATCTGACTCTGAATCAAATTTCCCGAATGCTCAAAGCTTCGCTGAAAGGCGAAGGCCGTTCGATGGTTACCGGTGTTTCCACAGATTCGAGAACCCTGCAAAAGGGGATGCTTTTTTTCGCTCTGCGCGGAGAACATTTTAACGGGCACGATTATCTGGAAAACGCATTCCATCAGGGGGCCTGTGCTGCGGTTGTGGATCACGAATGGCCGGATGCCGGAGAAAAAATAAAAAACTGGAATATAATTGAAGTAGATAATACATTGACCGCTTTGCAGGAGATGGCATCGGGTTATCGAAGACAATTTGAGATTCCCGTCATTGCCATTACCGGTTCAAACGGCAAAACCACGACAAAGGAAATGACCGCACAAATTTTAGGGACGCAATATCAAGTTGCCAAATCTTCGGGTAATCTGAATAACCAGATTGGAGTAGCATTGAGTATTTGTGAATGGCAGGACAGCGATGCGATGGCTGTGCTTGAAATGGGCACGAACCATTTTGGAGAGATCCGCCGGCTGGGCGAAATTGCCGCTCCGACACACGGTCTTATTACAAATATAGGAAAGGGGCATCTTCAATTTTTCGATGATTTGGAAGGGGTATTCCAGGCCAAAATCGAACTGCTCGATTCACTGAACGGAGGCGTACTTTTTATCAACGGGGATGATCCATTCCTGAAGCGAGTTCAGAATCGTCTGCCGAAGACAATCACATTTGGACTGTCCGAGAATTGCATATATCACCCTGCCGAATGGGGGACTAATGATTCCGGTTGCCCATGGGTGGAAATCGACGGTAAACGTATCCAATTGGCTGTTTCCGGTCAACATCAGCTTTACAACGGATTGGCTGCCGTCGCTGTGGCTAGAACATTCGATATCCCGTGGGATTTGATACAAGCATCATTGTCCTCTTTCAAGCCTGTGGATAAGCGGATGGAAAGAATCGAAGTTGATGGTTTGGTTATTCTCAATGACAGTTACAACGCGAATCCGGATTCAGTCGAACAAGCTGTTCTGACTCTATCATCCATACAGTCATTGAAACGCCGGGTTGTCTGTCTTGGAGATATGCTCGAACTCGGCAAGATGAGCCGGGCCGAACATGAAAAAGCGGGTGAATTTATTTTTAAAAACAAAACAGACATTCTTATCTGTTACGGACCAGAAACCCGGGCCACTGTCGAAAAGGCGAAAAGCCTCGGGTTGAAATCGGTTTTTCATTTTGATGCCAAATCCGAACTCAATGAATTTCTTTGCGGCTTTCTTCGGGAAGGCGACGGTCTACTGGTGAAAGGCAGCCGGGGAATGAAAATGGAGGAGGTTGTGCAGGCACTTTTTATCCATTTTAACAGGGCATCGGTATGACAATCGGCACTGTTTGTTTGCATTTTTTTCAGGTAAAATAAAAGCGGGAGAGAGGCATGCTTTATTATTTCCTTTATCCGCTCAGAAGCGCTTTTTTCGGATTCAATCTGTTCGGATACATTACGTTCCGTTCTGCAGCCGCAGCGGTGACCGCTCTGCTCCTGTCTTTTCTTATCGCACCGCCGGTGATCAAATGGCTCAGGAAAAATCAGATCGGCGAATTAATCCGGGATGACGGCCCTGAAACTCATCACAGCAAAGCGGGGACTCCTGCAATGGGGGGAATCATTATACTGTTTTCTATTCTGGTTCCGGTGATCCTTTTTGCAAGATTGGACAATATGTTCATCCAACTGATGATCGGCGCTACGATCTGGATGGGAATTGTGGGATTTATTGACGATTACCTGAAAGTTGTTAAAAAGTACCGCAAGGGACTCGTCGCAAGGTACAAATTTGCCGGGCAGATCATCTGGGGATTGGTGGTCGGATTTGCCGTTACATTTTCTCCGCTGTATCACGGTACGCAGTGGTATAGCAGTGTTCCGTTTTTTAAGAATCTTTTAATCAATTTTGGATGGTTTTACATCCCCATGGTTCTTTTCGTGGTTACGGCCACTTCCAATGCGGTCAATTTGACAGACGGACTGGATGGCTTGGCTATAGGACTGTTAGGTATCGCGGGAGTGGCCTGGGCCGGAATGAGTTATGTGACAGGACGAATCGATTTCAGTTCATACCTCAACGTGATTTATTTAAAAGGCGCAGGCGAGTTGACCATTTATTGCGCGGCGCTGGTCGGTGCGGCACTCGGATTTTTATGGTATAATTGCCATCCCGCCGAAGTATTCATGGGCGATACGGGCGCACTTGCACTGGGCGGTGCCATGGGAACCATGTCCGTTCTCCTGAAAAAGGAATTTTTACTCCTTTTAGTCGGCGGGGTGTTTGTAGCCGAAACGCTTTCAGTGATTCTTCAGGTAAGTTCGTTCAAATGGCGCGGCAAACGAATTTTTAGAATGGCGCCGCTGCACCATCACTTCGAGCTTTTGGGCTGGCCGGAAGAAAAAGTGGTGGCCCGGTTCTGGATTGTGGGCATTCTGCTTGCCCTGCTTAGTTTAGGGACATTCAAAATCAGATGAACACGGATTCCATTAAAAATAAGCAAATCTCTGTTTTGGGGGCAGGCCGAAGCGGATTGGCTGTGGCGAGATTGTTGTCGAAAGCAGGCGCGAAGGTTTTTGTCAGCGAACAGCAAAGTCTGGATCAAAAACAGAACGCATCCGAGCTGCTTGCTTTCCTGAATATACCTGCCGAATTTGGCGGTCATTCGGATAATGTTCTAAATTGCGACTGGCTCGTGGTGAGCCCGGGCATCGATCTTAAAAATTCAATCATACGAAGGGCCGAGGCCCAAAAGAAACCTGTCTATGGTGAACTTGAAGTGGCGTCCTGGTTTTGCCAGTGTCCCATAACGGCTGTAACCGGTTCGAACGGAAAATCAACAACCACGGCACTGTTGGGTGAGATATTTCGGACCTCGGATATTCCCTGTATCGTTGCGGGAAACATCGGCGAGTCTTTTTCGGATCATGTTCTGGATACAGATCCGAAATTTATGGCGGCTATCGAGGTGAGCAGTTTTCAACTGGAACGGATCGATACGTTTCATCCGAAGGTTGCTGTTTATCTGAATCTCACACCAGATCATCTGGACCGTCACGGCTCACTGGAATCTTACGGAAAAATCAAGGCTCGAATTTTTAAAAATCAGGGTCCTGACGATTTCCTCGTCTATAACGCCGGAGATAAAAATGTGGTCCGCCTGGTCAAAGACGCTATCAGCCGGAAAGTGCCATTCAATATAACAGAAGGGGCAAACGAAGGCGGATTTGTCAAGGACGGGATGCTTATTCTGAAATTGACGGATAAAGAAGAAAAATTGATGCCGGTCGGCGAGATGCGGCTTTCCGGTATGCATAACGTCATGAACGGACTGGCGGCCGCACTTGCGGCCAGATTGATGGGTGTGGAAATCGCGCCGATCCGGAAAGCCTTGAAAAGTTTTAAGAGTCTTCCGCACCGCCTGGAATTCATTCGAAAGCTTAACGGTGTGAAATGGATTAACGATTCCAAGGCAACCAATGTGGATTCCGTCTGGTATGCTTTGGGCGCTTTCTCGGAACCAGTTGTACTCATTGCCGGCGGAAGAGATAAAGATTCTGATTTTACTCAATTGAATGAACGGCTCCGGGAGAAAGTAAAAATAGTGATACTGATCGGTGAAGCTGCGGATAAAATGGCCCGCGCGTTTCAGGGAATTCATTTGGTTCGGGCCGGTTCCCTGAAGGAAGCAGTCCAAGAAGCCCGGCGAATTGCCGTTTCCGGAGATGTGGTTCTGCTTTCGCCAGCATGCGCCAGTTTTGATATGTTTCGCGATTTTATGGATCGCGGAGATCAATTTATCAATTTGGTTAGGGCACTCTGATGCAGTCAATCTATAAAAATCGAACCGACAGGATTCTTTTTGTGGCAATGCTGCTTCTGGTTGTTCTTGGTATCCTCGCTGTTTTCAGTGCGAGTTCATTTCGGGGTGCCGAAAAATACGGAGATTCCGCCTATTTTCTGAAAATGCATTTGCTCCGAGTCTGTTTTGGCTTGATTCTTTTTTTTATTGCCGCGAAAATTGATTATCACCAGTTACGAAGCATGACGCCTCTTCTTCTGCTCCTTCTCTGGTTTTTACTGATGCTGGTTCTTTTTCACCCCGAAGTCAACGGGAGCCATCGGTCGTTTATATTTCTTGGAAAGCGTTTTCAACCCTCCGAATTCATGAAATTGGGATTGATTCTTTATCTGGCCGGTGTCTTTGCGAGAGGGATCAAGGCGCGCGCCCTGGCGGGAAAGCAATGGATGATGCATTGTTTCATTGTGTTTGTCAGCATCGGTCTGGTTTTTGTCGAACCGGATCTGGGATCTTCTCTTGTTCTCTTTTTTGTGGCGATTGCCATGTTTTTCCTGATAGGAATGGGCTGGAAACGGTTGTTTAAGATGATGGCGTTTATTCCTCCGCTCGTTGTTGGCGGTCTGCTTTTGTTTCCTTATCAAAAGGTGCGGATTCTCGATTTTATCAATTCGGTTCTCGGAAAAGGGCCGATGAATTATCAGGTCAAACAGTCGATTATCGGACTGGCGCACGGCGGTTTAATAGGTGTCGGTTTTGGCGAGGGAAAGCAGAAACTGTCCTTTCAGCCGGAGCCATTCTCCGATTTTGTTTTAACCAGTTTTGGCGAGGAAATGGGATTTATCGGTATTATATTTCTGTTTTTGATTTTATGCGTTGTTTTATGGCGGGGAATCCGAATCGCATTGCGATCACCGGATCGTTACGGATTTTTGGTCGCAGG
>Ga0315542_1001270_pt1 | contig 15805 bp, 14 predicted proteins | sample SalMarSW160120MG_FD_202541 | JGI IMG/M metagenome (GOLD analysis project Ga0315542, IMG submission 202541) | Salt marsh sediment microbial communities from the Plum Island Ecosystem LTER, Massachusetts, United States - Salt Marsh Sediment SW1601-20 ...
TTTGCATTATGATAAGTTATAAAATTACTCATCTTCAATATGTTCTAATTTGTTTTAGTATCTCAGAAACAAAATTAGGTAATAAAGATGAAGAAAAGATGAAAAATTAATACTATGATAGTAACCTGTGTCTATGTTCATGTAAAACCTGAAGCCTTAGATGATTTTATTAAGGCTTCTGCAACTAACCATGCTGAATCGATAAAAGAACCCGGGAACCTGCGATTTGATTTCATTCAACAGGTTGATGATCCAACCCGTTTTATGTTTTATGAAGCATATGAATCCGAAGAGGCTGCTGCTGCCCATAAAAACACTTCTCATTACCTGAAATGGCGTGAAACAGTGCAGGATATGATGGCCGAACCGCGTAAGGGGGTGAAATATAATGTCCTTCACCCTAATGACAAGGCAAAATGGTAAAAGCATTTCAGTTCTCCCGTCTGCCATTGATTTATTTTGGTCACGGCAGATTTGATGAAGTATCGTCGGTCATAAAAAGATACGGCTCTTCTGTGATCCTTGTGACAGGAAAGAGTTCTTTCTTTAATTCAACGCAGGGAAAGAATCTGTTGAGCAGGCTCCGTGTAAATGGAATTACTTATCAGCATATAATCGTATCCGGTGAACCATCCCCCGTCCTGATTGATGATACTGTCAAAAACCTGAAAAATATTGATTGGCAAGTTGTCCTCGCAGTGGGTGGCGGTAGTGTTATAGATGCCGGGAAAGCAATTTCGGCAATGATGCATATTGATGATTCTGTAATTAATTATCTGGAAGGTGTGGGAGAGAAAAATCATCCTGGAACGAAACTTCCTTTTATTGCAGTTCCTACCACCTCCGGAACAGGCAGTGAAGCAACAAAAAATGCGGTAATTTCAATGGTAGGAGAAAATGGATTCAAAAGATCTCTCCGGCATGATAATTTTGTTCCTGATATCGCAATTGTCGATCCGGAACTTACCCTGAATTGTCCTCCCGATATTACGGCAGCCAGTGGTATGGACTGCTTCACACAGCTTACTGAGGCGTATTTATCTGATAAGTCAAATCAATATACCGATGCGCTGGCAATTGAGGGACTTAAAGCTGTTAAATCTTCACTTGCGAGATGTATTAATGATGGTACGGATATTGAAGCAAGAACAGAAATGTCATTTGCTGCACTTACTTCAGGCATCTGCCTTGCAAATGCAGGACTTGGCGTTGTTCATGGCTTTGCATCTTCGATAGGAGCGAGATATATTATTCCCCACGGATTGATTTGCGGCACGTTGATGGGAGTCTCCAATGAGTTAAATGTAAGCATGTTACGAAAATCAGGAAAGAATACTGAGGCATTGAAGAAATATGCAAAACTAGGTGCCCTTTTTCTAGATGAAAAGAATAAAGCTGATGATTTTTATATTGATGGCTTTATTGGATTCCTTCATAAAATGACATCAGAATTGCAGCTGCCAGGTCTTAAAAATGCAGGAGTAAAAAAAGAAGATTTTGAAGAGATTTCCGGTTCTACAGATTGTAAGAATAATCCGGTAAAACTCAGTAAAGATGAACTGATGGAGATATTGACAAAAAGATATACCTGATCTTCTTCTCTGTGAAACTCTGTGTCACCTCCGTGGTTCTCTGTGTAAGTTCTTATTTTTTTATTACACAGAGGGTCACAGAGCAAGCACAGAGGACCACAGAGATGTTTTGATTATATTTACTGAATAGAAATATTAAAATACTTCCCTATGAAAACAAAAAGCCTTGTACTAATTACTTTAACAATTTTAGTGTTAATTATTTCACAATCGGCTCAGGCTCAGCTTCCCAGGGAGACTGAAGCTCAGAAAACACAACGTTTGAAATGGTGGACCGATGCCCGGTTCGGGATGTTCATACACTGGGGACTGTATGCCTCTCCTGCCCGTCATGAGTGGGTAAAAAATAATGAGAGGATGACCAATGAGCAGTACCAGAAGTATTTCGACATTTTCAATCCTGATCTTTATAATCCTAAAGAGTGGGCGCGTATGGCAAAGGAAGCAGGAATGAAATATGTTGTGCTTACTGCCAAACACCATGAAGGATTCTGCTTGTGGGATTCAAAATTTACCGATTACAAGGCTACAAACACACCTTTCGGAAGGGATATTATTAAAGAGTATGTTGAAGCCTTCAGGGCTGAGGGTCTGAAAGTAGGCTTTTACTATTCCCTGATTGACTGGCACCATCCTGATTATACCATCGACAGGTATCATCCTCTGCGCCAGGAATCCGATTCTGCGTATGAACGTTTGAACAAGGGCAGGGATATGAGTAAATACCGTGAGTACATAAAAAACCAGGTGCGTGAGTTATTGACCAACTATGGGCAGATCAGCATCATCTGGTTCGATTTCTCATTCCCCGGAAAGAACGGCAAAGGCCGTAATGACTGGGATTCGGAAAACCTTTTAAAACTGGCACGTTCGCTTCAGCCAGGCATCATTGTCGATGACCGGCTCGACCTTAAAGATGTTGAGGGAGGCTGGGACTTCACAACGCCTGAACAGGTGAAAGTTACTAAATGGCCTGAATATAACGGGAAAAAAATTCCCTGGGAGACCTGCCAGACATTCTCTGGTTCATGGGGATATTTCCGTGACGAGACTTCCTGGAAGAGTTCGGCACAGCTTCTTGATCTGCTCATCGAATCGGTAAGCAAAGGAGGTAACCTGCTGCTTAATGTAGGTCCTACTGCCCGCGGGACATTCGATTACAGGGCTCAGGAGAGGTTGAAAGCTATGGGAGACTGGATGGAGTATAACAGCCGGTCGATCTATAATTGCACCGAAGCACCTGCTGAATTCACTCCACCTGCAAATACCTTACTTACATATAATCCTGTAATGAAACGTTTATATGTTCATCTGCTGGTATATCCAATGGGAAGGCTGACACTGACAAATATGGCAGATAAGGTAAAATATATCCAGTTCCTGCATGATGCTTCGGAGATAAGATACTCCACCGGAAGGGGAGAAGCAGCTAATGATCTTTCACTGCAGCTCCCAATCCTCAAGCCGCCTGTGGAAATTCCGGTTCTGGAAGTATTTTTAAAATAGGTCCTCGGTCATTACAACAAATTATATTATTGTACTGTCATTGCGATCCCGACGGAGTCGGGAGAAGCAATCTTAATCTCCGAATGGCGTAGCTTGTTCCGGTTGTTTTCTTAATCTAAAAATAACTAGTACCTAGCACCCAGTGCCCAGTACCGTCTTATTCCAGACTCCCGACTGCTTTTTCAACTTCTGTGAGGATCTCACACGATCTTACCAGTTCTCTCATCACAGTATGATCGGGATAGAGAGGTCTGTCAATATCGAGGAATTTGACATGTTTTCTTATGATATCTTTTGCTTTCTGAACCCCTTTTCCGAAGCTGTACTCTTCTTTCCTGAAGTCAAGTGCCTGAGCTGCTGCCATAAATTCAATGCCAAGAACACCATATGCAGCTTCGAGTATCTGGTTATTCTTCATGGCTGTATTCATACCCATTGAGACAAAATCCTCCTGGTCAGCTGCAGCCGGTATCGATTGGATAGATGCCGGGACAGAGAGTATTCTTTGTTCAACTATCAGCATATCAGCAGTATACTGACTAAGCATCATACCGGAGAACATCCCGGCGCCTTTTGTAAGGAAGTCGGGCAGGCCGACACTTAATGCGGGATTGTTAAGTCTGTTCATCCTTCTTTCAGACATAACGCTTACCATTGTGATGCATGCACCGGCCATATCCATCGGGACGCATACAGGTGAACCCTGGAAATTGGCACCGGAGAGATGAAGATTTTTATCTGGGAAGAAGATAGGGTTATCTCCTACACCGTTCAGTTCTATCTCCACCTGGCTTTTAGCATATGCCAGCATATCGTGGGCAGAACCTATCACCTGAGGTGTTGACCTCATCGAATAGGCATCCTGTACTTTTGACTTTACCCTTCCTTCTTTAAGATCGCCGCCAGAGATGCATTTATTTATGGCATTGGCACTGCGTATTGCACCTTTAAAACCTCTTGCTTCATGGAGAAGAGGAGTATATGGTTTCATATTTGCTTTCAGTGCTTCAAGCGACATAGAAGCAGCTATTTCTGCCTGTTTGAGCCAGTTATTGGCGTCTACAAGCCATATTGCGCTCATGGCAGTAAGCATATTCGATCCGTTTATTGCTGCCAGACCATCTCGGGCATGCAGTCCAGGTATTGGAATCCCTGCTCTGTCCAATGCAACTTTCCCGTCAAGCAGTTCACCTTTATAATATGCCTGTCCTTCGCCCAGAAGAAGAAGAGCTATCTGCGACATAGGTGCCAGGTCGCCGGAGGCTCCTACCGATCCTTTTTGACAAACATAGGGAGTAACGCCCTTGTTGAGCATTTCCACCAGGGTTTCGGTGATCTCCAGACGGTTGCCAGAATTACCGTGAGCATGTACGTTTATTCTTCCGAGCATTGCACCACGGACTATCTCGATGGAAGCAGGTTCGCCGATGCCGGCTGCATGGTTATAAACAAGATATTTTTGGAAATCCCTTATCTGATCATCATTAAGAACGATCTCCGAAAATTCACCTATGCCTGTATTAACACCATACATTATCTCATGTGCCACAATTTTCTTTTCGAGCATGGCACGACATTCGTTTATTCTTTTGCGTGCCTCGGCGTGCAGTTCAACTTTTTGTCCATGTCGGGCTACATTTACTACATCGTTTACTATCAGGTTTGATCCTGTTATAATAAGTTTTTCCATATATCGAATTTTATTTATTTAGAATGATAATCAAAAGAGAATGATTCTCCTTTGATAATGATTCTCCTTTGACAATGATTCTCCTTTGACAATGATTCTCTTTCAACAATGATTCTCCTTTGATAATGATTCTCCTTTAACAATGATTCTCCTTTGATAATGATTCTCTTTTAACATTATTCTCTATTCACAATGATTATTGTCTGGAAATGATTCTCGCGAGAAAAGAGATCCGGAAGGCTGGAAATTAAGGATTAGGAGGCCTTCGCAATATTCAACAGAGCCCGGAACGGTTGATTTTGATCTTATATTCGAGTAACCAGCTTGGATGCATGGCATATATATGTGATCTCAAAATTAGATTATTTAATTTGATTCTGCAATGATAAATTAAATTTGGACTTATACAGTGGAATTAAGACATATTGGCTTCTTTATTGTTAACTGAACTTGATTGATATAAGAACAACCCCCCCTGATATTTCCCTCAATAGAAAAAAAAGTCGTATTTTTAAAATAGTTTTCCCGGGGTATTACAGCATAACGGCGTAACGGCGTAACGGCATAACGGCATAACGGCATAACGGCATAACGGCATAACGGCATAACGGCATAACGGCTCAGTGGCTTTATATCAATAATTAAATCTTGAAAGGAAGAACTATGAAAAAAGTAATAATGCTATGTTTAACACTCATATTAATAGCGTGTTACAGTGCAAATGGACAGAGGAATCGCAATAACGTTACTGTCAGTCAGAGTGATCAGAAGGGAGCATTTTATACCGGGAAGTACCGAAACCTGTTTCTCGAAGACGGCCATTCACAGAAGGAGATAACGGCTAAGAACGAGGATGCATTTCAACAGCTTTTCCATGGCGATTCAGCCACTCAGACTGTATATTTTACCGCCGGCAAAAATGAAAACGGACCCCTTGCCTATGTGAGTGATGTCCTTCACAATGATGTCAGGAGCGAAGGGATGTCGTATGGCATGATGATAGCTGTTCAGATGAATAAGAAGCCTGAATTCGATGCTATATGGAACTGGGCCCTGACCTATATGTATGTCAGTAAACCTGAGCATCCTACCGAAGGATATTTCTCATGGTCGCTGAAAACTGATGGCACTCCTAATTCCGAAACAGCTGCCCCTGATGGAGAAGAATATATGGTAATGGCACTCTATTTTGCTGCCGGGAGATGGGGAAACGGGCAGGGCATCTACAATTATAAGGCGTGGGCAGATAAAATATTAACAGCCATCAGGCACCACCCTTTGAAGAGGGGAATGACAAAATTTGGTCCCAGGGTCGTTCATAATATGGTCGATGAGGATAAATTCATGATACGTTTTGTTCCCGACAGTGGAAGCTGGGGATTTACTGATCCTTCTTACCATCTTCCTGCTTTCTATGACCTCTGGGCTAAATGGGGACCTGAAGCTGACAGGTCATTCTGGGCTGCTGCTGCTGACACCAGCCGTAATTTTTTCCAGAAAGTGACAAATCCTAAGACAGGACTGGCTCCCGATTATGCCAATTTTGACGGCACTCCTCATACGACCATGTTTAATCAGCGTTCGGGAAATTTTTCATTCGATGCACGTCGAACACAGATGAACTGGGCAGTTGACTGGTCGTGGTGGCAGAAAGATCCGCGGGAACAGGAGCTTAGTAACCGTTTGCAATCGTTCTTTGCATCCCAGGGTATGGATACATATTGCGCTCAGTATTCGCTCGACGGGCAATGTCTTGATAAAGGACATGCAAAAGGTCTTGTCGCTACAAACGCGGTTGTCAGCCTCGCAGCAACACACCAGCTGGCAAAGAAATTCACAGAGGCGTTATGGAATACTCCGATCCCATCTGAATTTAATGAGAGATACTATGACGGATTGCTCTATCTAATGGCAATGTTACACTGCAGCGGGGAGTTCAGGATCTGGAAACCTTAGGAATGTATTATGTATTATTGGCGATTTAGAAGAATGAAGGGGTGAGGGGGAGATCGGAACGAAGTGAAGATTCCGCAAAAGCGGAAAGGGGAGATTGAGTGAAACGCAAAACACTGAATGCGAAACGCATAATCCTATGATTTACAGAGTCCTCGATATTTTTTTTGTAGTTTTCCATTCATCTATAGTGCTGTTCAACCTTTTTGGCTGGATATGGAAAAAGACAAGAATATGGAACCTGGTTCTCCTTTTAGTGACGGGTTCTTCGTGGCTCTTTCTCGGGCTAATTGTCGGGACATTAGGTTATTGTCCCCTCACCGACTGGCATTTTTCAATACTCGAAAAGCTGGGCAAAACGGACCTTCCATACTCATATGTTAAATATCTTGCCGACAGGCTTACCGGGCTGGATATAAATGCAACACTGATTGATAAGGTTACATTATATTCTTTCCTTGTGGCACTGATCATTTCATCCTTTTTAAATATAAGGGATTATTCCAGGAAAAAGATCAAAAGCACCTGATTATTAAATATATAGCTACTAATGTGAAGGATAATATACTTTTTAAGTTTATTTTACAGAGACCCTTGCTCCGGTTGTGACAGCTATACCCTTTCTCCATTGGTAACTTGCTCCATTGTTATAGTTCAACAAAATATCGTAGGATCCTGGAGGACAGGGACTTGTCATATTCTGTTCTTCACATTTCATGATTTCAAGGTTCTTGTCGGGTGCCGGAGCACCTTGTTGCCTGTTAGCAGTACCCGCCGGATACAGATGAAGAGCTTTGACATCTTTGTTTGTACCGGCATAAGTAATAACGCCGGCATTCAAGTTCGTAGAAATACTATAACTGACATCAGGTTTCATTACGAAATTTTCGAGCCAGACTTTTTGCTGACGACCTGCAGAACCGAATGTAATCAATATGTCATAGGTCCCTGGTTTAATTTTCCCGTCCTTCTCATCTTTAGATGCATTAGATGTTATCGCCTTTTCGTGTGCTCCCTTAAGATAAAAAGTCGCCTTGCCGCATGAAGGATCCGTATCTTCATATCCATTGTAAACATAGACTTTGGAAGAATAATCTGACAAGCCTTTCTGGCTGGATGATTTCTCAGTAATACTAATCTGGTAATCATACAGTGTGACAGATACCGTGGTTTTGGATTGTGGTTTAATGACAATGTCGTTGATATCGAAGCTAAGTGTACCAGGTTTACCTGATAGTTTGAATGTAAGCTTCATAGTGTAAGTCCCCGGGGTGGCTGACTGAACACGAACCTCTTTCCCGGAGCTGAAGAGCTTAAAAGATGAACCGGAAATCAGGTTCCCCAGAGTCCTCATATTCAAGACAAGAGGTGCCTGATCCGATGATTTTAATGCATCGAAGGACTGTCCTACCCATACATGGTTCCAGCAATGTTCTGTTTTAATAACAATGCCATTATCTAATTTACATGTGTAGTTTGAGACTTTTTGTGCCTGTAACGAAAAAATCATTACAATAATGAACAACAAAAAGAAAATGATTTTTTTCATGACCATAATATTTAGTAAATATGATATGACCTAACCAAAGTTAAACCTTTAAAATGAGAGGAAAAAGAAAATCTAGGGTCTATTAACATTTTATATTCGAATTTCTGAAGCTAATGTGCATGTACTGTTTTCTGCACCCGTTCCCTGAATATGGAGGATAAATATTTATAAACTGCTGCAAGATTTTCAGATTTCAGTTGTCTAATTATTAAACGGAATCTGTGGGTTATTGGCCGGCGCAAATTTTTATATGAATAAATTGACAAATGAATCTGAAGTAATCAGATCTGCATCAGCAGGTGACAGGGAGGCATTCAAAAATCTGGTAAACAATTATCAAACAGGTGTCTATCGAGTCTGTCTGGGATTTGTCCATACAACAGCAGATGCCGAGGATCTTACGCAGGAGGTATTTATTGAGGTTTTCAGGTCACTCGTAAAATTCAGAGGCGATTCGGAATTTTCAACATGGCTCTACAGGATCGCTGTCAATAAATCATTAAATTATCTTAGAGTTAAGTCGAGGAACAACATTATTTCATTATTCGATTTCCGGACCCCGGCTAACCCTGTTCTGAATCATGATCCGGCAGCAGGAGATGATAGTAGTCCGGATAATGTACTTATTAAAGCAGACAGGGAGAAAGCTATAAAGGATGCACTTAACAGGCTGCCTGGAACTCAAAAAACGGCATTTGTTCTCAGCAGATATGATGATTTGCCTAACGCTGAGATAGCTGAAATAATGCAGCTATCAATATCTTCGGTCGAATCCCTTCTTTTTAGGGCAAAGCGAAATCTCCGGAAAATTCTTCTTCCGTATTATAAAAAAAATATAGAATGAAGCGCAGGTTTTTATTTTTTGAAGTGTCTAACTTAAAAACAGAAATGATGAAATGCCGCATATTTGATAATGACCTGATGTTATATGCAGAAGGATCTCTGGATGGCGAGAAAAAAGCTGCGGTTGAAACTCATTTATCTGAATGCCTCGACTGCAGAAGTGCTCTTGCTGTTATTTCCGACACAAGGATTTTAATAGAAAAGGAAAAAAGTATGGTCCCGAACCAATTTCTTTTTACCCGTATTATAGCAGGACTGGACTCAGGTAAAATGAATCATTATGAGTATAAAAGAATTCTGGTACCTGCAATGGTTGCCTCATTTTTGATTCTGGTTGCTGTCCTTGGCGGAATAAACCTGGGGAGACTATTATATATAAATCATGAGGATGTAAGTTATATAATACAGGAGGAGAACCGATCTCTGAATGATCTTAAACAGGAGTCGATTGAAAATTTCTTTTTAACCTCAGAAAATCTTAAAAAAGATGAATAGAACAAAAATATTAGTGTGGATTGTTATAATCCTTGCTGGCCTGAATCTGGCAACTGTTATATCTGTAATAATCTATTCTTCGGGTAATCGCAAAGAAGTGACCACGCAAAATGAAACATCATATAACCGGAGAGCCGATTTTTTCCAGTCACAGCTTGGTCTTACACAGGAGCAGCGTAACCAGTTCATGCAGTTCAACAAGCGTTTCAACCAGACAGCCGGACCAATAACAGAGAGACTGAATTCGCTGAGATTCAAAATGATAGATGAACTTGCAGACAAATCACCTGATACAGTTGCACTTAACGGTATGTGCAGGCAGTTTGGAAATCTTCATAGCAAACTTAAAAATGCAACTGTTAAATATTATCTCAATATGAAAAGCGTCTGCAGCCCGGAACAGGAGGAAGTACTTAAAGATCTTTACCGTGATATACTTGAATCGGACGGCAATATTGACAGAATGAGAGCTGGCAGAGGCATGCAAAGAGGAATGCAAAGAGGCATGCAGAGAGGCAATCAGAGAGGCATGCCTCCTGGTATGAGGGGGCCTGGCCCACAACGTGATAACAGAAGACAAGACGGATCAATGTTAATTAATTAAATATAAAAATGAAAAGAATAACTAAAATGACAGGAATATTGCTAGTGCTGATATTGGCAGGCAATGGAGCTTTGCTGGGACAGCGAGGCATGAGAGGAATGATGATGGATTCCACCAGGATGAACAGGATGAGAATGGGCGTAAGACCCGATTCATCGATGATGAGAGGCCCGCGACAGGGCAGGGGACCGGGAAACGGACCGGGAATGTATCAATATATGGATCGTCAGCATGTGTATGGTATGAGAAGGGGAATGAGACCAGGAATGGGTATGGGTCCGGGATATGGAATGGGTATGCTGCGACCGGCTTCCGGTACCTGGCTTATAGATAATATCCCGAATCTTACAGAGAAGCAAAAGAAAGATATTTCTGATCTGAGACAGAAACAGAGGGAAGAAATGCAAAAGTTCAGGGAGGATAATGCTGTAAAAATAAAAAGCATGCAAGAATCACACAGGAGTAAAATTATGAATCTCCTTACTGATGAACAGAAAAAATGGGTTGATGAAAGAATCGGTATTTCCGGGCCGACTGCACCGCCTAAAAAGTAGGGACTCCTTCTAAAATTGGGTTGAATCACTTTTTCATAACTACGAAGTCGCCGTCGGCAACCATAGCTTTAACGACGGCTGCACTGAGTTTTCACGGAGTAACCATTGGCCACCGAAGGTTTACCGAAGGTGGCACTGTTTGATACTTTCAAATAGTCACTCCGTGATACTCTGTGTAACTCTATGGTTAATAAATAAGACTTTTTTTACAATCAGATTCCGCTGAAATCGATTCCTTCGAACATCAGCGTAGGTATCATGAAAGAGCTCCCGTCAACAATATCATTGCCGGCCTCAACAAGATTAAACCATAGCTGGTTCATATTCCCTGAAATATTCATTTCATTTACGGGATGAACAATTGAACCGTTCTCGATAAGATATCCTTCTATTCCGTAGGAAAAATCGCCCGTTGAACCGTTACAGTTTCCTCCGTTGAATCCTGTTACCAGAATGCCTTTTTTCAGATTGGCTACCATTTCATCCATATTTCTCTTACCCAGCCTGAATACTGCATTTGAGCTGCTACCGGATGTAGGTTCCATACCCAGCTTCCTGCCATAATAGTTGTCTATATAATAGTTGCGCAAGGTCCCATCCTCCAATATCGGTCTTTTAACTGCGGCAAGTCCTTCATCGTCGAACAATCTTGAACCGGGACCTGAAATAATCAGAGGATCATCATCTACAGTCATTATTGATGAGGCCACAGACTTACCAATTTTATCGGCCAGGAACGACTGTTTTTGGTAGAGGTTGTTTCCCTGCAATGCATTATAAAGGGGACTAAGAAGGTTTGGAGCGGAACGGTTTTCGACAATCATGGTATATTTACCTGAATTTATTTTTTCAGGCCCTATTTTTTTCAATGTTCTTTCAAGGGCTTTTGTTCCTATCCCTGTCTTCTTCAGTTTATCGTAAAAGATCGCATTCTCATACCAGTAATCGGAAGGACGTCCTTTATCACTTTTTACCGATACTGTGACATAAAGTGATACGTTAGTCCGGGCAGAATCGCCTTTAAAACCATTGCTTGTGACAAGTACCCTGTTGCTGATACTATCTGAATAATATGCACTAACAGAAATTATTCTCTCGTCTTTATTATATGCTTCATTGAGAACCTCGCTGGCGATATCAATTTTTGTTTTAGCATCAATATCTCCAAGTTTAGTGTCGGCAACATTCAGATCTGTGCCACCTCCTTTATAATACAGATCTTCAGCAGGGAGTGAACGGAACTTATCTTCAGCAAGATATTTTGTTGCCGCAATTCCCTCGTCAACGAATTTAAACAGATCATCTTTCTTCAGTCTGTTTGTTGAAAGCGATGAATATTTGTTATCTACATATAAGCCGACAGTCAGACTGTTGCGATTAGATTCAGTAAGCCTGTCTATTTTTTGATCTCTGATTTCGATATCATTATTATGGCTTTCATTTAGCGAGACAGAAACCTGTTTAGCACCACTTTTCAGGGCATGCTCAATAACCTGATCGGCAAGTGTGTATTTTTCTTTAGTATTCATAAACGGATCTTTTTAAATTGTTATGCATTTATTCCACCAACAGTGAGTTTCTTGATTTTGACAGTTGGGAGCCCCATTGTTACTGGTACGCTCTGACCTGCTTTTCCGCATGTCCAGGTGCCATCGGCCAGTTTAGTGTCGTCGGCAGCCATCACAATATCGGCAAGCGCCTGAGGTCCGTTGCCAATAATATTGATATCCTTTATAGGTCTCGTAAGTTTACCTTTTTCGATTATGTATCCTGCCTTTACAAAGAAGGTAAAATCGCCTGCTCCGATATTTACCTGACCATTACTGAAGCTATCGACATAAATGCCATTCTTCACACTGGCAATTATCTCCTCTTTTTTATGGGGTCCGTTTTCCATCCTTGTACATCTCATTCTCGGGATGGGTATATACCTGAAATTCTGGCGACGTCCGTTACCTGTCGGTTTTACTTTGTAATACGCGGCACTTATCCGATCGTGCAGATAACTTGTCAGTACCCCGTCTTTTACAATAACTGTATTTTCTGTCGGATTACCCTCATCGTCGAAGTTCAGTGATCCCCTGTTTGAGGGGAGAGTACCGTCGTCAACAATTGTGATAAAATTCTCGGCTACTTTTTTGCCCATCTTATCTGAAAATATTGATGTCCCTTTCCTGTTAAAATCGGCCTCAAAAGCATGTCCTATAGCTTCGTGCAGAAGAATACCGGATTCTCCGGGACTCATGACAACTTCCATTTCACCGGCTTTCGGTTTGACAGCTTCAAACTGTAACTTTGTCTTTTCAACTGCTTCATTTGCAAGCATATCCACAAGTTCATCGGTCAGGAATTCAGATCCCTCACGCGCCGACCTGGAAACATAAAAATTCTCGATCCTTCCATTCTGTTCCATCACGCAAGAGCCTGCAAGGTAAACCAAGGGACGATAATCCCATGCCAGTCTTCCTTCAGAATTGTAAAACAGGATATACGACGTTGTATCTCCTATCGATGCATTTACTTTTGATACACGATTGTCGAGTGAAAAGATCTTATCATTCATTCGCTCGAGAAAAGGTATCTTGTCTTTGACTGAAGTGTCTTCCCACGAAATTTTGACAGGATAGAGATTAGGAGTTATATACTCACTGATGTCAGCAGGATTGAGACTGCCTCCACTGTTAGCAATATTTGCAGCAGTAGTTGCAGCCTTCAGCATCGCTTCCGGGGTTATTTCCTCAGTAAAAGCATAACCTGTCTGATCTCCCTTGAGTACCCTTATTCCAACTCCATACCCGATATTTGAAGATGCCTGATTTACCTTTTTATCTTCAAGGTTACTAAAGTTATTGATAGTATGTTCAAAATAGAGATCTGCATAATCTCCACCTTTATCCAAAGCTGTACTGATAACCTTTTTCAAAAGGTGTGGGGTGACTTCAAAATGATTAAGATAGGAATTGACGTTATCGGAAAGGACGGGTCCTTTACATGACTGCAGCATTGAAGGTAATACCAGCGAACCTGCTGCTGTAATCCCGCCTAACCTGATGAATTCACGGCGTCTGAGTTTCATTTTTTATATATTTTAAATTTGATCGATAAAAGTCGGTTAATTATTTGACTTTTCAAAAATAAAAGTTGAATTATTCTGAACAGGAATACCTTTAAACATTTTCAGTTAGGTGTTAGTAAATTTCATTGAATAGGACACTAATAGCTGTTTAAAAATCTATTAACCACAGAGTTACACGGAATCACACGGAGTAAATCACGGATTTTCTCAATCAGAATTCACTGGCTGGACAGGGAATATGACTAACCGGCAGCTAATTACTTAAGGGGCGGTCGCTGTTGTGTTCAGACTTTACCTCTTCAGCAAGCACTTTATTTTCAGGTGTCAGTTTTTCTTCTTCTATCCTGCGGATTTTCTGACGTTCTTTCAGGATACTTATCAGTTCTTTACCAGTAAGTTTGAACTTGTCGAAATTATCTGGTGTGTCAAGGTAAACCGTCGTTCCTTCTGCAAGTCCTTGTTCGATAATTATGTTTTTATCGTTTGACTCCCCCGGTATAACCACCTGCCTGGTTCCATCTTTAGTATAGACAAACGGAATACTGTCAATACCGGTATGTAAACTTTCTAAAGGTACATATACTACATTACCAAAAGTTTTGACAATTATTTTGTTATTGGTTGTCATTGAGGGTCTCAGGGATGGATCATAATGATCGAGCTTTACCATGACCTCAAATACCTTGGTATCAGCGTTGAAGATTTGTTCTCCGATGTTAGCAATGCTGCTCACCTCCCCATTGTATGTTTTTCCCTTGAAGGCATCTACTGTAACCTGTACCGGAAGACCTTTTTTTATCATACTGACATCAATCTCACTTATGTAGATCTTCGACAAAAGCGAAGAGAGGTCAGGAAGAGTTGCTACCACAGGGTTGAATGGATTGAGGACAGTTCCCTGTTGAATTTTATTACCCATTCGGTCTTTTTTATAAATTACCATACCATCGGCAGGAGCTTTTATTGTAAACTCATCAAGGACAGTCTGAAGGTCTTTAACTTTATCCATCTGGATCCGGTTTGTGTATCTCAGATTTTTTACATCCAGTTTGCATTGGGCATAACGAAGTAAGTACAGCCGTTTTTTCCAGTCGAGGATCCTTTTTTCTTTCTCCAGGTTCAATTTAGCTTGTCTCTGAATAGCGGGTGGTTCAAATGCTGATTGATCGACTGCAATACCTGCCTCTTCCACTGAAAACTTCTGATTCCTGATATCGTCTCTTAAAGCAGTGAGAACCACTGCGGTATCAAGGATTTTCATCTGAAGGTCAGACTCAGTAACCTTCAGTTGGGTGATCTCATCCTTTAAAAGATTCTCGTAAGTTGACTTGTCGAGTGTGGCAACATAATCGCCTTTTTTTACGATAGTTCCTTCAGGGATAAGGTCGGTTATCTTCAGAGGAGAAGCCCTGAACATCCTGTATTTTACTATATTCGGACCTTTTATATCAGAAGAAACTTCAGCTTCAAGCTGACCTGTACCTGATATTGTTATCTCAAACCTTCCCTTAAGGGCTTCTGCAAAATTAGTATAAGCATTATCCCTGTTTGAAGTAAGTCTTGCAAATATCAATAAAGCTGATGTTGATAAAACTGCAACTATAAGTGTTATAATAATTGTCTTTTTCATAATCGTAGTAGTTATTATTTAGAATATCTCTAAATAATTTTAACAACATTGATATGAAAGTGTTCAGATAAGAAATGTTAAAAAAGGTTATTATGGATTTTTTTGAACAATTGACTGCAAATAATTAAGATTTACTCTGGAAATGGATGACGTCTTCAATTATTTGTGTGATTAATGGCGCAAAGGCACAATGGCACAGAGGTATAAAGTTCCACAAGCCGTTATTTTCCTATAACTTATATTTTATTGTAATTCAGAATAATTTTACCAGCGTTCTCCTGAATTTTGCCCTGTCGGAGGTGTCACCCATCAG
>Ga0315542_1001271_pt1 | contig 15802 bp, 15 predicted proteins | sample SalMarSW160120MG_FD_202541 | JGI IMG/M metagenome (GOLD analysis project Ga0315542, IMG submission 202541) | Salt marsh sediment microbial communities from the Plum Island Ecosystem LTER, Massachusetts, United States - Salt Marsh Sediment SW1601-20 ...
ACCCGGGATCGAGGCAGATCCGATCCTCCCGTACCCCGTGCGAGGTGGCGAAGGCGAGCCGCTCTTCGAGGAAAGCAGCCACTTCCGAGACTACGTCCCGGTAGCTCGGCTCATCCTGCATCGTGCGTGGCTTGCCGCGCATGTGCATCAAACAGAGATAGGCGCCCGATTCGGCCACGACTTCGACCATCTCCGGATCGCCACGTAGCGCCGTGACGTCGTTCACCAGCTCGGCCCCGAGCTCGAGCGCGCGACGAGCGACGTCAGCCTTGCTCGTGTCGATCGAGAGCGGGACGGTGGCCAGCTCTTCGAGCACCGGCACGACTCGGCGCAACTCCTCACCAACCTCCACCGCATCGGCCCCCGGCCGGGTCGACTCGGCGCCGACGTCGACGATCGCCGCTCCCTCGGCGAGCATGCGCCGGGCCGAAGCGACCGCCGCCTCGGGCTCGAAGTTGAGACCGCCGTCCGAGAAGCTGTCGGGCGTGACGTTGACGATCCCCATCACCGCGGGGCGCGGAAACCTCTGCTCGATCGAGAGTCTCACTCTCGGTATCGTCGCACGCCGATGCCCGCCGGGTCGTGCACGTAGGTCACACCGAAGCAAGCGACCATCCCGACGAGCGACACGCACGCCGCGTGCCGCGCGTCGCTGGTTCTCATCTAGCCTTTGGCGCCTTCCGGCGGAGGCGGCTTCGAGAGCACGCCGGGCACCGGATAGGGCTTGGTCTTGGGGCGCGGCTTACGCACCTTCTTGCCCTTGTCGCTCGTCGGGGCCGGAGGTGTCGAATCGACGAACACGTCCTGTACGGACTCACCCGCCAGCAAGCGCTCGAACTGCTCCTTGTCGATCGTCTCGCGCTCTACCAACAGATCGGCCATCCGCCGCAGATCGTCGTTGTGCTCACGCAGCACCGTGAGCGCGGTCTGGTGCGCCTCTTCGATGATGCTTCTGATCTCGTCGTCGATCTGGCGCGCGATCTCGTTCGAGTAGTCTGGCTCGTGGCCCAGCTCGCGACCGAGGAAGGGCATGTCGGCTGAGTGGCCGAGCACGCGCGGGCCGAGCTTCTCACTCATGCCGTAGCGCATAACCATCTGCTTGGCGGTAGCGGTGACCTTCTCGAGATCGTTGGCGTCGCCGGTGGTGACCTCTTCGAAGACGAGCTCCTCGGCGGCACGACCGCCAAGCGACATTGCAAGCTGGTCCATCAGCGCGGCGCGCGTGGTCAGATAGCGATCCTCTCGCGGCAGCGAGATCGTATAGCCGAGCGCCTGACCACGGCTGATGATCGAGATCTTGTGGATCTCGTCGGTGTGCTTGAGGAAGTAGCCGACGATCGCGTGACCCATCTCGTGATAGGCGGTGATCTTCCGCTCCGACTCGGAGAGCAGTCGCGTCCGCTTCTCGGGGCCGGCGATCACGCGCATGATCCCCTCCTCGAGCTCCTCCTGGCCGATCTGCTTGCGGCCGCGGCGAGCGGCGAGCAACGCCGCCTCGTTGACGAGGTTGGCGAGATCGGCGCCGGTGAAGCCGGGCGTGCCGGCAGCTAGCGTGTCGAGCTCGATCTCCGCCGCCAGCGGCTTGCCCTTGGAGTGCACCTCGAGAATCTTGCGCCGGCCGACGCGATCGGGCCGGTCGACGACGATCTGGCGATCGAAGCGGCCGGGACGGAGCAGGGCCGGATCGAGGATGTCGGGCCGGTTGGTGGCCGCGATCAGGATGATGTTGTCCTTCAGCTCGAAGCCGTCCATCTCGACCAAGAGCTGGTTAAGCGTCTGCTCGCGCTCGTCGTGACCGCCACCCAGCCCGGCGCCGCGATGGCGCCCGACGGCGTCGATCTCGTCCATGAAGACGATGCAGGGAGCCGCCTGCTTGGCCTGCTCGAACAGGTCGCGCACGCGGCTGGCACCGACGCCCACGAACATCTCGACGAAGTCGGAGCCCGAGATCGAGAAGAAGGGCACACCGGCCTCACCGGCGACGGCGCGGGCGAGCAGCGTCTTACCGGTTCCGGGCGGCCCGTAGAGCAGCACGCCCTTGGGGATGCGTGCTCCGAGCGCCTGGAACTTCTTCGGATTCTCGAGGAACTCCTTGATCTCTTGCAGCTCCTCGACCGCCTCATCCACCCCGGCGACATCGCGGAAGGTGATCTTGGGCGCGTCCGGCGTCATCCGCTTGGCGCGGCTCTTGCCGAAGCTCATCACCCTCGAGCCGCCGCCCTGGAGCTGGTTCATCAGGAAGATCCAGATCCCGAAGAAGAGCACAAAGGGAAGCAGGCTGACGAGAATCGAGATCCAGGGCGAGGAGCCGGTGCCCTTCGACGTGTAGCGCACGCGATGAGCCTGGAGGATCTTCTCGTAGTTGGCTTCGGATTCGGCGCTCGGGTAGTTGACCTTGCCGGTTGCCCCCTTGGTATCGGCGGGCGACCCCAGGGGAGGCTTGAGCGTGTAGTTGATCTGCTGCGAGTTGGGGCTGAAGGTGACCTCTTGCACCTTGTTTGCCTTGGTGTAGGAGATCAGCTGCGAATAGGTGAGCTTCTTGCTCTTCGAGCCGCCCGAGCTCGGCAGGAGCTGGGACACGAGAAAGACAGCCCCGACTATCAGGACCAAGGGGAAGAGCGCGCTGCGAAAGAACCGGCCCATAGCTAAACCTCTACCCGGAGCGTAGCAGTAGTCCTTCCCTTTTCAGCCTTTGTTGAGTCGCGCTAGAAGCGGCGATTCGGAGCGGGAAGAGAGAGCGTGACGGGCGTTTTACATTCCTTCGGGGAGTAGCGAATCGTCGAGCACCGCCACGTAGGGGAGGTTGCGATAGCGCTCGGCGAAATCGAGCCCGTAGCCGACGACGAAGCGATCGGGGATGTCGAAGCCGACGTAGCGCACCGACTTGCGCACCTTCTGCGCCGACTCCTTCACGAACAAGGCGCAGACCTCCAGCGAGGCCGGCGCTCGCGAGCGCAGGTTTCTCATCAGGTAGGAGAGAGTGAGCCCGGAATCGATGATGTCCTCGACGATCAGGACGTGGCGCTCCTCGATGTTGATGTCCAGATCCTTGAGGATGCGCACCACGAGATGGCCATGAAATCGACCTCGCAGGGAAGCGGGAGCTCGCGCATCAGATCGGCCATGAAGAAGACGGCGCCCTTGAGCACTCCGATCAAGAGAAGATCGCGCCCCTCGTACTCGGAGGCGATCTCGCGGCCGAGCTCGCTGACACGATTGCGTAGCTGCTCCTCCGAGACGAGGACTTCGCCCACACCAGGATCGAGATGCGCGTCGTTCACAGCCGCTCTTCTCCTTGCTCGGGAGGGTTCACAGGTCGTCTTCTCTCGTCGCCCGCACGACGTTCTCATAGCCCGGCGCCGCTACGACCCCGGGTACGGCGACGATCTCCTCGCCCTTTGCCACGAGCGGCCAGGAGCTCCTCTGCGAACGGGGAATCTTGGCGTCTACGAACACGTCCTGAATCTTCTTCTTCCGCCCGGCCAACCGATCGCCGGGCTTGAAGCAGCGTACCTGTAATCCCTCCAGCCCGGACTCGAGAATCCAGGGGCCGAAGCGCACCTTGCCCTCGAGCGGCAACGGCGCCTGCTCGATGAAGAGCCGGTCGTACTCCCGCACCGCCTTGAGCGCCGGACTCAGATCGACCGACTTGGATCCATGCTGGGAGCCGAGCAGCTCGAGCAGCGCCCCCTCGAGCCCGCGCGGCAGGCGCGGACGCTCGCGCGCGAGAGCGAGAATGTTCTCCTCGGCGGCCGGATGCAGGCGACGAAGCGCGGGCAGGATCTCGTCGCGAATCACGCCACGCACGGTGTCGGGATTGCTCGAGTCCTCGCGATAGCCGAGACCCTCGGCCGCGCAGTAGGCCCGGGTCTCGTCTCGCCACAGTCCGAGCAGCGGACGCACCACGCCGTCCTCGCGCCTGAGCTTGATCCCGCGTGCGCTGCCGCTCGAGACCAACCGGTAGAGGATCGTCTCGACCTGGTCGGAGGCGGTGTGACCGGTCGCGCGCAGACGCTCGGTGGCGAACGAGTAGCGGAGCTCGCGCAGCTCGGCCTCGCTCATCCCCGGCTCGCCGGCCTCAACCACCTCGGCGCCGAGAACATCGCGACAGAAGCGCGCGTCCTGCTCGGACTCCGCTCCGCGCTGATGATGATTCACGTGCAGGGCGCCGACCTGGTAGCCGAGCGCTCCGAGCGCGTGCCAGAGGCAGGTCGAGTCGGCTCCGCCCGAGACCAGGCAGAGAACCTCGCCGCCGGGCTCGACCAGTTCCTGTGAGCGAATGAGAGCTTCGATCCGCTCGCGCACCTTTGCGCTCTCCATGAGTGAATTGTCGCATTAGGCGCACCGTCGTGCCCGCCATTCGAGAGCGATAGCCCGGGATCGGGACGTCTCTGCCCCCTCCCACGGGGCGGGAAGCGGAGTCCAGAAACGGCGCCCGAGAATGTGCCGGCTACGTGCTTTCGCGGACGGGCAGTCTCGCCGCTTCCAACACAACCCCTCGCTCTAGGCAGTCGGGCGCGCAATACTGCCCTGAGGGTTCGACCCAAACAGGAGGTAGTGAGGAATGAGTTTGTGGAATCGATTCGCGGAACGGCTCGCGCGCCGGCGGGAGGCCGACGAGGATGCGAAGCTCAAGCTTGCGAGGAACGCGCTCGCCCGCGCATTCGACACCGAGGCGGAAAGACTCAACGGCGGGAAGATGATCGAGTACGGCTCCACGAGGGCCGAAGTGAGTCCAGCCATCCGAGAAGCGAAGGATCTTGGCAGCTATGTGCGGAAGCTCGCGCCGCGCGACCCCCGCATCGAAGACGCGCTGCTGTTCGAGGAGGCGGGGCTGCTCACACCGCTCGACGATCGCGCCCGCGCGGTGCTCGCCGAGCCGTGGCCGGGCGGCTTCGACGGCGATGCCAAGCTGGCCGCTGCGATCAAGGCACTGCACGAGAGCCAAACGAACCAATAACGACGCCCAGACGGTCGAGCGCGTCGACGGTCACAAGCCCGAGTGCTTACTCGCTCCAGTGCGGGTCGTTCTGCCAGGCCTCGAGCCGGTCGAGTGCCTGGGAGAACTCCTCGGCGCCGAACTCGAAGGGGCGAGCATAGGGAACCGGAACGTGGCGAGCGTGAAAACCGCGACCGGCGCTCGCCTCGCGCAGGAAGCTGACGGCCAGGCCGTGGGTAACGACGAGGATGACAGACTCGGCGCGAGCCAGCACGATTCGAAATCCACGGACAAAACGCGCCGCCGCCTCGCTCCGGCTCTCGCCTCCTCCCGCCGGCCGCTCCCCGGGCTCGTGCGCGTGCGCCCAAGACGCGTACTGCTCGAGCGGGCCTTGCTCGAAAGCGCCAACACGGATATCGTTCAGCTCGGTCAACTCGAGCCAGGGCAGCTCGCGTCCGGTCAAAGCGATCTCGGCCGTCTGTCGCGTGCGCGGAAACTCGCTCGTCACGTAGAGGTCAAGCCGGCGCCCCACCAGCGAGCGTCCGAGCGCGCGAGCCTCCTCCTCCCCCCGTTCCGTAAGCGGGCAGCTGCTGTTCGGCTCGCCGTTGACGACGCCTCGATCGGAGCACTCGCTCTCGGCGTGGCGGGTAACGAGGACGGTCTGCATGGGGTCACGCTAGCGCAGAGCCGAAAGCACGTCGAGCACGGCCTCTCTCGGACGAGGCTTGAAACGCGATCCCGCGCATATCCGCCGACTCACCGCGGCGCGAATAGGAGGGATCCCGTCTCTCATAGAACGATGCTGCGGAAGAACCCGACCTGCCGCATCCCGATCGACTCGTAAAGCCCGATCGCCCGCTTGTTCTCGGCCCGCACGAAGAGACAGACTCGCGGCGTGCTCTCGAGCAGCAGCCGGCAGAGATCGCCAAGTGCCCGGCGCGCATAGCCGTGCCCGCGTAGCTCCGGGTCGGCCCAGACCTGCTGAAGCTGTATCGCCGACGGAGTCCAGGCCGAGGCCTCGGCCTTGAACAGGATGCGCCCGTTCTCGCTCCAGAGCCAGGAACGGCCGGTCACGATCTGAATCCGGGTGCGCTGACGAAAACCGGCCGCGTCGTACTCGAGCGGATTCGTGCCCAGCTCTTCCTCGTGCGCGGCGGCGCAGGCGGGCAGCAGCAGCTCGAGATCCGAGCTCGTCGCCAGGCGCAGGCCGCTGTCACCCGGCGCAGGCCGCTCTCGTAGCTCGTAGACAGGTTCGCCGGGACTGTCTCGACGCGGAGGCGGGCGATGCCTCGCCATGCCATCCCAGAGCTCGTTTACCGCGCTCTCGGCGCCGACGATCATACGCGCGCCGCTCGCCAACGCCCGCCGCGCGAAAACACCGCAACCGAGGCCCGCCGGCCCGATGTTCATGCCAAAGTGACAGAGAGCCTGGATCGAGCCGTTCTGAGGAACGGCGAGAAAGCGCCCGAGCCCGCGCCGAGCCAGGTCCTCCAGGAAGACGCGCTCGACCGGATTCTCGGCACAGAAGGCAAGAACCTGGTCAAGCGGCGGCGTACGAGGCTTCGCCACGCCCCTATCCTGCCATTAGGAGAGCATCGGAGACGCGGGCCCGGCGAAAACGGCTCTATCGGTCCATCCGGTTAGGAACGCTCGACCGAAGCGGCCGCATCGGTCGTGCGGGGCTGACGGAAAAGGCTCTAAGCTTGCGAGCGCGATGAGTGAGACCGTTTTTCTCGTTAACCCCGCTTCGGCCGGGGGCTCCACAGCAAGGCGCTGGTCCGAGATCGCGCATCAGGCCGCCGAGGCGGGCTTGGTTGGCGACGCGTTCTTCTCCGAGCATCCCGGACACCTGAGAGAGCTGACCCGGGACGCCGTAAAAGCCGGCGCCCGCCGGCTTGTGCTCGTGGGCGGTGACGGATCGCTGAACGAAGTCGTGAACGGCCTCGACAAGCACCTGAGCAAGGTCGAGCTGGCCCTGATCCCGCGCGGCACCGGCTCGGATTTCGTGCGCGAGCACGCGATCCCGCACTCGGTGGCAGAAGCGGTGCACGTCGCTCTGGAAGGAGAGTTGCGCCCGGTCGACGTGGGTAAGGCAATCTTCCGCGCCTGGGACGGAAAACAGACTCAGCAGTACTTCGCAAACGCCGCCGGCGCCGGTATCAGCGGGGCTATCGCCCGCCGCGTGGACGACGGGACGAAGGGGCTCGGTCCGCGCGGGAGCTATGCCTGGGCGGTGCTCGCGGTTTTTCCGCGCTGGCGCAACTGCCTCGTACACCTGCGCGTCGACGCCGAAGAGCGCGAGGCGAAGATGCACGAGGTGATCGCGGCTATCGGGCGCTACCAGGCCGGCGGCATGAAGCTCTGCCCTGATGCCGTACCCGACGACGGGCTGTTCGATGTGCTCATCCTCGGCGACCTGAGCAAGGCCGACCTGGCTCGCAACCTGCACAAGACCTACCGGGGGACTCACCTCTCTCACCCCAAGGTGGAGGTCCTGCGCGGCAAGCTCGTCTCGATCGAATCCGACGAGCCGCTGCCGATCCAGCTCGACGGCGAGCAGCCGGGAACGACGCCGGTTCAGTTCGAGCTGATTCCGGGCGCGTTGCGCCTACGCGTGCCTCGCGGGACTCAGAGCTAATCGATCGCCCGGCTACTTCGCGGGCTTCTTCACCGGCGCCTTGCGTGCCGCCGGCTTCTTTGAGGCCGGTTTGGGCGCCTTGCTCAGGGCCTTGACCTGCTTTTCGAGGTCCGCGACTCGCTTCTCGAGCGCTTCCACTCCGCTGACGCGCCGCTGTAAGTCGTCGATGCGGTCTCGCAGTCCAGTCAGAGCGTCGAGCAGCTTCTGCGCGGCCGGCGTCGATGCGATCTTCTGCAGAGCTTCCTCGCCTCTATCGGCGAGCTTGCTGACGATTTCCGGCGTACCCTGAGGCACCTGGCATCTCCTCCTAGATTCGGTAGTGAGCGCTAGACCCAGCCTAGCTAGCCGGTGAGAGTTCCGAAAGGGGACCGAGTGACGGATCGTTACTCGGCGACCTCTACCGGCGTGCCGACCTGCACCCGTTCGAACAGTCTTTTCAGGTCGTCGGCGCCGAGACGCACGCAGCCGTGCGACACGGCCCTGCCGAGAGAGCCGGGATCGTTCGTGCCGTGAATGGCGACCGGTCCGCCTTGGGGCCAGTAGATCAACTTCTCGGAGAAGGCGGACAGCGCGATTGCGGCAGCCCCGTAAGCACCCCCGGGATCGGTGATGCGAATGCGCTCCCGCACGATGAAGTGCCCGCGCGGAGTGGGCGTCGCGGGAGCCCCGACCGCGGCCCGGGCGTGCAGCACGGGAACACCGTCCTCGTACAGCGTCAAGCGACGACGAGACAGATCGACAAGCACCCGCGTGTGCACCTCCCCAAGCGCGACGGCGCCCGCGCGAACGTAGCCCTCCCTCGCGCCCGTAACTCCCGGCTTACCGGAAAGCCTGACCCGATACCAGCGCGCCTCGCAGTCACTCGAGCGCACCTCGCTCAGCGCGGCGACGACCGTGGGAACGCCGCGCCGGCTCGTCGCGACGAAGCTCTTGCTCAGGCGCGAGAGCGTACTCAGACGAGCGCCGCCCGGATGCCGGTAGACGTTCGCGCGGGTGCGAACAAAAGCCACGAAAGAAACGCGACTCGAGCCGAGAGCAACCTCCTCCGCTCGACAATGACTATTTGTAACGGGCGCCCGCGTCTCTCCGTCTCCTTTACCTGCAGACTGGTTCGCGTCGCTGCCGGCAAACGCGTGCACCAACAGACCGATCGCCAATACAGCGAGCCCGGCGAGACAGAAGAGCAACAACCTGCGCAGAGCGATGATTCTAGTTGCGAGGCGGTGCTAGGCGACGTGCCTGAGCGGGATCACGTTCACGGCCGGCTCGACGGCCGGCTCGCCAGCCGGCTCGGAGCTCTTGTGAGCGCCGCGATTGATATCGGCGATGAGCGAGAAGTAACGCCAACGAAGCTGGCTGAACTCGATGAAGGCGCCGATCCGATCTCCGATCACGCGCGCCGCCGATTCGATCGCTTGATTGGCGGTGAGTGGCGTTCGCCTCTCCATCTCGATCACGCCGAGCGGTGCGCGCGCGCCTGCGACGGGGAAGGCGCAGACGGTACGCAGGTCGTCATCTTCCAGCAGCGCGCCCAGCTCGTTCTCCGACACCGACGGCGCGTCGTCGCTCAAGAAGACCTGTCTCTCCACAAATACGCGACCCGCGATTCCCTCGTTCAGGGCCAGCTGCGTAGAACGAACTCTCGCCTCCAGAAAGCGCGCCCTGCGCGTCGGAGCCGCGCGATGGGCGACGGCGCAGAGCTTGCCGTCCTCGGGATCGAGCAACCAGAAGGTCGCCGTGTCGAACTCGAAGGACTCACAGAGGACATCGAGCACGGAGTCAGCTACGTCGTCGATCTGCTCGGCCTCAACCAGCGCCCGCACGATGCCGTCCTCGGCCGAGAAAGCCGCCCGAGCCCCCTCGAGCACGCCGTAGAGTTGCGCCCGTACCTGCTCCAGCTCGGCCTTGGCGGCGCCCAGTTCGTCGCTCGCCGGATACGGCTCGTCGAGACGTAGCTCCTTTGCTACATCAGACGTAAGCAGGGGGGATGTGGTCGAAGTCTTCATTTGATCGCTACTCAGGTGATCGATGGCGGCGTTTCCGATTCGATCCCCGTTTCGCGGTGCAAACCCTCACCACAGCGAACCGTCTTAGGAAGTAAAGACCGGCGGCTCAACTGCGCAACCTGTCCCGCCGATACTAGAAGTAATCTGGACCAGATCATGAAAACTCCGGCAAAGAAGAAAGAGCACACCCACAGGCAGGTAACGGTTCGCGTCCTCGGTCGGCAGGGAGGAGTGCCCTACGAGGTCGAGCGCACGCTCTGCGGCGAATGCCACGAGATCCTCTCGGAACGGCCGCTTCGGCGAGCGGCCGCCTAGCGCACCGTCTCTAAGCTTTGCTGCTCAGATGGGGAGTCAAACGGGATTCGGCCTCAGGTCGATACCACGATACTCGTCTGGCTCTAAAGTTCCTTTATCTTGCCGTTCCACTTCTTCACCGAGTTGACCGTCCGCTTCGCCGAGACTGACGCGGCCGGGGTCGCCCACCACTCCGCCTACCTCGTCTGGTTCGAGGCCGCCCGCGTCGCATATCTCGCGGAGCACGCCGGCGGCTACCAGGCGCTCCGCGATGAGGGAATCGAGTCTCCGGTAGTGGAGATAAACGTTCGCTACTTCTCTCCGGCCCGCTTCGACGACAGGCTGCGTGTCTATGCTCGCGTGTTCGATATCCGAGGCGCCCGCTTCCGCTGCCAGTACGCCGTCGAGCGAGACGGCGAGCGCCTGGCCGAAGGCTCGAGCCTGCATGCACTGGTCGATTCGAGCACGTTTCGTCCGACCCGCATGCCCACATGGTTGAGAGAGGCGATCAGAACAGCCGAGTCGAATACAGCCGCGAGTGAACAAGTCGTGTTGAGCCAGAAAGGACTGATGAGATGACCTGCCCCGCGTGTGGCCGTGAGCTGAAGACGATAACCGCCGGCCCGATCGAAGTCGATGTTTGTGAGAGTGGCTGCGCCGGGATCTGGCTCGATCACTTCGAGCTCGAGAAGGTCGACGAGCAGAGCGAGACCGCGGGCGCGGCCCTGCTCGAGATACCCGGCGACCCATCGCTGACGATCGACCTCGGTCGGCGGCGGAGCTGCCCAAAATGCGGGCCGGGGATGGTGATGATGCGTCATTTCGAAAGTATTGCGCGCAAGATCTCCGTAGACGAGTGCCCAAACTGCGGCGGCGTCTGGCTGGACGCGGGCGAGCTGAACGTGATCAGAAGCGAGTTCCCAAGCGCGGAAGCCCGCCACGATGCGGCCAGGAAGGCGTTCTCGGAGATGTTCGACGCGCAGCTCGCCGCGGAGCATGCGAAAAGCGAAGCCGAACTCGAGCGGGCGCATAAAGTCGCTCGCGCACTGCGCTTCATCTGCCCGTCGACGTACCTGCCCGGCAGGCAGGGTGGAGGAGCTTTCTAGAGCTCTCTGTACCGCTAGCCGGTACCGGTCGTAGTAGTTCCGGTCGTGGTCGTAGTCGCGGTGGTGCCGGTTGTGGTGGTGGTGGTGGTGCTGGTCGTGGTCGTGGTCGTTTTGGTCGGGGTCGTCTTGGTCGTGGTCGTACCGGGCTTCCCGTTCCCCGTGTCCTTCTTGGGCGCCTTGGTCCCGACACGCACGATCTTGGGCGAGGAGCGGTAGGTGGAGTACCAGGTGTCGTCGTGCAGCAGCTTGCCGTCGGCGCCATAGACGAGCCGCTGAACGTGAGTCGAGCTGGAGGACACGCCCGGATCGTCCACGACCTTCTTGCCTACAGCCAGATCCGGATCGAGGATCTTCTTCACCGGTGGCGACCCGTCGATGTGCAGCGGCGCCGCCTCCGAAACGACCTTTCGGTGCTGGGGCGTTCCGTAGAGAGCGACGAGAAGCGTGCTGGAGCTCGAGAAGGTGCGAATCAGGAGCCAGTGACCGGTGTCGTTTCGGAACTTGAAATCGGGACTGGGCCAGTTCACGGTGGCGTCTCGCCCGAGCGGATAGTGGCTGATGTAGAGGGCGTGATTCACTCGCTCACGAATGTCGAGACCCGCTTCGTAGGCAGCGTTGAATACGGTCGTAGAGACCTGGCAGATCCCGCCGCCCAGAGCGTCGACCAGCTGGCCGTTGACGATCTGCGGCGCGGTCAGAAAGCCCTTCGCCGCGCTTCGCTGGCCGGTCGTCTTGTTGAACGAGAAGACGGCACCCGGGGCGACGAACTTGTTGTCGATTAGCTTGGCCACCAGCTGGACGTTGTGAATGCGATTTGCAGATCCGCCGAACGACGTCTCGTAGGACCCGACGAGTCCCTTTACGCCCATCGCCTTGGCCTGCTCGGTCGTCCGGCTCGGCTGGGTGGTCTTCATCGCCAGGGTGGCGGTCCGGCCGGTGGGTTTGAGCGCGGCGTTCATGATCGCGTGCGCCGTCCCGTCTAGGTCGAGCACACGACCGGTACGCGACGGAACGACACGGATGCTTCGGCCGGCGATCGAAAAGGTAGCGTTCCTCGCAGGTTGATCGAGCCTCTTGGAGAGCGAGCTGAGATAGACATTGGCCTCACGTCCGCCGATGCTCAGATTCCGCTCTCCGTCGTGAGGAAATACGAGCATCTTCTTTATCTGCGCCGGGAGAATCTTCCAGCGCACCGCCCCCAGGGTGAGCAGCACGGGCGCCGAGGCCGCGGTACGAACCTGGCCCGCGACGCGCACGAGATCGCTGCGGCGAACGCGTGGGTTAACGACGCGAACGGGTAGCTCTACCGTGCTGCGAGAGAGTGCCCCGAGCGTCCTAACAACGATGTCGGCCGCCTGTTTCTTGTCCAGTGCCGCACCGTTGTGACCTGGAACGACCGTGGGTTGCGCGCCGTCGAGGACGAGTGCCGGCTCGAGCGCGGGCTTGTCCACGCCCTTCGCGATCCTCGAGAGAAGCGTCTTCAAGGCCGGCGAAGAGAGCTTGACGGACGGCATTATGTGGCTGCCGAGTAGACGCGTCTCCAGGCGCTTGAAGCCCCGCAACGGGCCGATCCCGTCGCCGTCGCGACGCGCCCTGGCGATCGCCTCGTTCCAGTCGACGATGATCCCAAGCTGCGCGGGCGCGACCTCGAAACGCTCGCCCCCGGCCACGAACTCGACCGGTACCCAGGTGAGCTTCGCCGAGGCCTTCTCCAGTTTCTGGTGCGCCTGAGCCGGGGTCAAACCGCCCACGTTCACGCCGGCAATCTCAACTCCCGCCGCTATGCGATTGGACGATCCCGCGAAGGCATATCCGACGAGAACGAGCACGGAGAGCGCGACGATCGCAGGTGCGAGCAATACCGCTGGGCGCCGCGACTTGCGTTTTCGGTGCCGGCTGCGGGGATGGCTGGTAGGCCGGGAGATGTGCTGGGAGGAACTCATAATCGAGAGGCGAGACGGCTCTTGTCTCAAGCACGCAAGTGTATCTGCGCGATGGTCGGTCACTACCCGCTGCAGATCGTGCCGCGGCGGTTGACATTGGTGAATCGATTTCTACAGACCCCTGAGATAAGCTCGAATACATGGGGACGGCGGAGCTGCTCGGCCGGGAAAACGAGCAAGCTGCACTTCGGCGGCTGCTCGAGCGCGTGGAGAACGGTCCGGCCGGCCTCATTCTGGAAGGCGAGGCAGGCATCGGCAAGACGGCGCTCTGGCGCGAGGGAATAGCGCTGGCAAACGAGCGCAGCTTCCGAACACTGACCTGCGAAGCGGCGCCAACCGAGACTCCGCTTGCCTTCGCCGCCCTCGGAGACTTGCTCGACGAGGTTCCCCTCTCGAGTCACAAGCGCCTCCCGCCACCACAGCGCAAGGCGCTCGAGACCAGCCTGCTTCTGGTCGAGCCCGACGGTGAGAAAGCCGACCAGAGAGCCGTCTCCGTCGCTGTGCTGACGATCATCCGCTCGCTCGCGGCGAAGAAGCCGATCCTGATTGCGATCGACGACGTGCAGTGGCTCGACGCTTCGTCGAGCCGTGTGCTGGCCTTTGTGTTGCGGCGCCTACGCAAGGGCCCGATCGGCCTTCTCATGACGCGCCGAAGTGACGAGGACACCGCCGGGATGTCGCCGTTCGAGCTGGATCGCAGCGACGGACTGGGGCGCACCACTGAACTCCTCACGCTCGGTCCGCTCAGTCTCGGCGCCATCCGGCGCCTGCTCAGCGAGCGTACCGGACAGCGCGTTCCACGCACCGTGCTAAACCAGCTCTATCGGGCAACGGGCGGCAATCCGCTCTACGCGCTGGAGCTTGCCCGCTCCGGGCTCGAAGACTCGTCGGCTGCACCGACCCAGCCGATTCCCGTGCCGGAGCCCTTGCGCGCACTCGTCACCGAGCGCCTGATTGCGCTGCCCGAGCCGACCCAGGAGACGCTCTTGATCGCGGCGGCTCTCGCCGAGCCGACGGTCGAGCTGGTACGGGCGGCCGGCGGTGGAAGCCTGGCCGAGGCGATCTCCAGCGGCGCCATCGAGGTCGAAGGGGAACGCATCCGCTTCACCCACTCGCTCCTCGCCTCGGTGCTCTATGCAGAGGCGCCGCCCGAGCGCCGGCGTGATCTGCACAAGCGTCTGGCGACGGTCGCCCTGGGCGTCGAGGAGCGCGCCTGGCATCTGGCGCTAGGGAGCAGCACGCCCACTGTGGAGGTCGCGGGTGAGCTCGATGCGGCAGCCGCGCATGCGGCCTCGCGCGGGGCTCCCGAAGCCGCCGCAGAGCTATACGAGCACGCCGCTCGCCTGACACCGCCCGAGCACTTCGACGATCTCTACCGTCGCCGCCACGAAGCCGCTACTCACCACTTCGCGGCGGGCGACATAGGGCGCGCCCGCTCAATCGCAAAGGAGACGTTGAGCGAGCTCGAGAGCGGGCCCTGGCGCGCCGACATGCTCGTTCTACTCGCGAATATCGTCGAGGACGAGCAGGAGGCAACCGAGCTCTGCCGCCAGGCGGTGATGGAGGCCGGCGGCGACGAGGATCGCTTGGCAATGTCCTACCTCGCTCTCGCCAGAGCCTGCGCGATCCTGGGCGACTTCCCCGGTCAGGTCGATGCTCAGCGCGAAGCGCTCGCTCACGCCGAGCGTGGCAGCGACAAGCGTCTGCTCGTCGAGGCGCTGCAGGGCGTTGGAATCGTGACCGTCCTGAGCGGCGGGGCGATCGACGAGAAGATCATGCAGCAGGCGATCGCGATCGACCGTGAAGAGGTGACTCTGCCCGCCTTCCACTGTCCCTCGTTCTGGTACGGCATGCAGCTCTACTGGCTGGACGAGCTCGAGCGCGCCCGGCCGATTCTCAGCGCCGAGTACGAGCGGGCCCAGCATGAAGGCGAGTTGATCGAGAGCCTTCAGATCCTTTCGCCGCTAATCGAAGTCGAGGTACGTAGCGGTAGCTGGGATCTCGCCGCGCGGATGGCCGACGAGGGGCTGGAGCAAGCACTCGACATCGGCTACGAGTACATCATCCGCTCGCTCGGCTTTCAGCAGCTGCAGCTGGCCGTGTTGCGAGGAGAGATCGATGAGTCGAGGCCGGCACTGACCGGGCAGATGGCCGAGGCCGAACGGGCCAAAGCGCACTGGCAAACGCTCGCTCTCACATCGCTGGCGGGTTTTTCCGAGCTCTCACTCGGCAACGCGCGGGAAGCCTGGCGCTGGCTGGAGCCGGCGCTCGTGCAGCAGGACAGGCTCGGTCGCGATATCTCGATCGCGATGCCTCACTACACCATCCGCCCGAACGCAATCGAGACGCTGGTCGCTCTCGACGAGCTCGATCGAGCCGAGCGCTTGCTCGAGGGCTTCGAGCAGCACGTGGCCGCGACCAAGCGTCCGAACGGAATCGTCAGCTCGGCTCGTTGCCGCGCGCTCGTGGACGCCGGGCGTGGCAAGCTCGACAGCGCGGCGGTGGCGCTCGAGCGAGCCGTCGCCGGACATGAGGTGTTGCCCGACCCCTTCGAGCACGGTCGCACGATGCTCGTCGCGGGGACGGTCAGGCAGAGGGCGAAGCAGAAGCGAACGGCGCGCGAAGCGCTCGAGCAGGCGGTCGGCATCTTCGACCGGCTGGGTGCGCGCCTGTGGTCGCAGAAGGCGCAGGCGGCGCTCGAGCGGGCTGGCGGACAGCGAGGCGGCGACCTCGGCCTGACGCCTACCGAGCAGCGAATCGCCGAGCTCGTGGCCAAGGGCTGCTCGAACAAGGAGGTCGCAGGCGCCCTGTTCGTGAGCGTCCGCACGGTCGAGACGACGCTCTCCAAGATCTACCGTCAGCTGGGCCTCGAGTCG
>Ga0315542_1001272_pt1 | contig 15799 bp, 10 predicted proteins | sample SalMarSW160120MG_FD_202541 | JGI IMG/M metagenome (GOLD analysis project Ga0315542, IMG submission 202541) | Salt marsh sediment microbial communities from the Plum Island Ecosystem LTER, Massachusetts, United States - Salt Marsh Sediment SW1601-20 ...
AGAGATAACGTCCAGCGGTTTGCCTTAGGCCTGAGGTCCCTCGGTTTCGAGACCGGAGATAATCTGGCCATTATCGGGGATAATAAACCCGAGTGGATTATTGCCGAGTTTGGATGCATGGCCGCCGGAGGACTCCCCACCGGCGCATATCCTGACAGTATGGCAGAGGAGATGGAATATCTGATCTCTTATTCCGACGCAAGATTTTTAGTGGTGCGGGATCAGGAGCAGGTAGACAAGATCCTCGCTATCTGGGAAGGGATCAAGGATCAGGTATCCAATGTGATCGTCTGGGACTCCCGGGGTATGAGCCACTACTACGGGGAATATCCGTTTATGGAACGTTTCGAGAAGGTTCTTGATTTAGGAGCAGAAGAGGAAACGGGCCAAAAGGACTATCTCTTGAAACTGGTCGAAGGGCTTGATCCTACCAAGCCTGCCCTGATGCTCACCACTTCAGGGACCACGGCCAAACCAAAGCTTTCTCTCCTCAGCCACGAGAACTTCATTGAGGCCTCCAAGAGCTACGGAGAAGTAGTGGAAATGAGAAGGGGTGACGAACTTCTCTCCGCTGCCCCCCTGTCGTGGATCGGGGAGCAGTTATATAATGTGGCCCGGTTTCTTACGGTGGGGGCCCACTACAATTTCCCGGAAGAGACTGAGACCCTTCGAAAGGACCTTCTGGAACTCCAGCCCTACTATTTTGGCGGGACACCCATTGTATGGGAGTTCATCATTTCCACTATACAGGCTGCCATGGACAACGCTGATGTTGTTAAGCGTTATTTCTATAACAAGGCTATCGGGACCGCCCTCAAATGCACGGATGCCGAATTGGCGGGTCAAGACCCGGGGCAATGGAACAGGTTCCTGCACCGCACTCTCACATTCTTTGTCCTGAGGCCTCTCAAGAACAAGGTGGGCCTCGGACGGGTCAGGATGGCAGTGACAGGAGGGGGGGCCATCTCCCCGGAGGTCTTCAAGTATTTCAAGGCCCTGGGACTGGATCTCCGCCAGGTGTTCGGCCAGTCTGAGTGCTCGGGGATCGCCACCACCCACAGGGCGGACGATGTGCGGCCGGAAACGGTGGGTGTCCCTATTCCGAACGTTGAGATCAAGCTTTCCGAAGAGGGTGAAATCCTTGTGCGCGGAAAGAATACGCACATAGGCTATTACAAGAACGAAAAGGCCACAAAGGAAGGATTTACCGAGGACGGTTTCCTCCGGACAGGTGACGCCGGATATTTCGGAGAGGATGGGCATCTTTATGTATTTGACCGGGCCAAGGACATAATGACCCTTGAGGATGGCACCCGGTTTGCCCCCCAGGACATTGAGACCCGACTGAAGTTCAGTGCTTACATCCATGAGGCCATGGTATGCGGGGGGGAACGTCCCTATGTTACCTCCATTGTAAGCATTGACCTGGAAAATGTGGGTAACTGGGCCAAGAAGAGAGGGATCTCTTTTACGACCTTTCAGGACCTCTCCCAGAGAAGTGAGGTCTACGAACTGGTACGGAATGAGATACGAAAGATCTGCGAGAGATTTCCCGAAAACATCAGGATAAAACGGTTTGCCATTTTGCTCAAAGAGCTTCATCCGGACGATGGGGAGCTGACAAGGACCAGAAAGATAAGGCGCGCCTTTGTCAACGAGAGATATCATGACCTTATTGAGGATCTCTACAGGGCCAGGGAAGAGCATAATCTGGGTATAGAGATACGCTATGAAGACGGTCGGATCTCTGAGTTCAGCGGAACCATAGCCATAACGGAAGTTTGAAGTTTGAAGTTTGGGGTTTGGAGTTTGGAGTTTTTCCCGCTGCGGGACTTATGGCTCGCAGCTCACGCCTCAAAGGAGATTGTTCAGTGCGTTCATTATCCGAGTGGTACAGCGACTACTTCTCTTCTACCGCCGTTTTCAGCTATAAAGAGGATGAAAGGATCTTTCGCACCCTCTTCATGCGTGTGTGGTTTGTCATTCTTCTTGTCTTTGTGGGCCTCTCCCTGTTGGGATCGACTTTCGGGATCGGTCCCAATGAATACCACTATTTCATCGGCAACCTGATCCTGGTCAATCTCATATCCGCCATCGGGCTGAACCTTTTAGTCGGATTTACCGGTCTCCTCTCCCTCGGTCACGCAGCCTTTATGGGGGTGGGCGCATACACTTCGGCCCTTCTGATCACAGAATACGGCTGCCCATTTATTCTATCCATACTGATTGCCGGTCTGATGGCGGCCCTGTTCGGGTTAATCGTGGGTATTCCATCCCTGCGCATCAAGGGTTTCTACCTCATGGTGGCCACCCTGGCGTTCCAGTTTGTGATCGAATACCTGATCATTCACTGGGATAACCTCACCAGAGGAATAAGGGGGATTGAACTGCCCACCCCCCACATCTTCGGGGTCTCGTTAGAGAAAAACCAGGCCTATTTTGTGTTCCTGTTTGTCTTGGTAGTGATCCTTATGTGGGGGGCAAAGAACCTCACACGCTCCAAGATCGGCCGTGCCTTTATTGCCATCCGTGATAACGATGTATCCGCCGAGATCATCGGCATATCCATCTTCCGCTACAAAATCCTCTCCTTTGCCATCAGTTCCTTTTACGCAGGCGTAGCCGGGGCCCTCTATGCATCACTGCTCAGGAGCGCCATTCCCGGAGAGTATATCTTTATCAATTCCATCATTTTTCTGGCCATGGTCCTGGTCGGTGGATTGGGAAGGCTAGTGGGCACAGTGTTCGGGGTCATATTTGTTACCCTCGTCCCCGTCCTCCTGGATCTCGGCGTAAGCTATCTGAGCCGGGTCTACGACCCCAATGTGACCATATATCTCGGGCCGGTGAAGGAATTGGTCTTCGGGGGGCTCATCATCCTCTTCATCATCTTCGAACCCGAGGGATTGGTCGGGATATGGATCAGGATAAGGGACTACTTCAAGATCTGGCCCCTACCCTATATATCGGAATAGATTGTGCAGGATTGAGGAATTGAGGAATTTAGGGATTGGATTGAGAAGATTGTTTTTAATTCGTTTTTCCTGCTTGCCCAGTTCACGGAGGTGAAAGATGTTAGTTCAGGATTTTACGCTGTATGATGTCATTTGCCGCAATGCACAGTGCCATGCCGATCGTGACGCCATCGTCTTTAACGACCTACGCTTGACCCACAGCCAGTTCAAGGAGCGGTGCGATGAACTGGCCACAGGCCTTTTGAAGTCGGGTATCGAGAAGGGGGATCGTTTGGCGATCGTGGCCCATAACTGCGATGAATTTATGATTCTGTATGGGGCCGCTGCAAAGATAGGGGCCATTCTCCTTCCCGTAAATTGGCGATTTCAGCAGGAGGAGATGGAATTTGTCCTCAACGACGCCACCCCTAAGTTTGTCTTTGCAGGGTCCGAATACCAAAAGACCGTTAAAGAGATCGCTGGCAAGGTTGACACCATTGAAAGGTGTTACACCATCGGGGGAGGAGACGTCCCCGACGGGTTTCACCCCTTTGAAACGCTATATTCTGAAGACGGCGCTGACACGCAGTTCCTTATCCCGGCAGACTCGGGGTTTGTTATTATTCATACGGCCGCAGTCGCCGGAGAGCCACGGGGGGCCCTACTGAGCCAGTCCAATGTGGTCCATTGTAACCTGCAGATGATGATCGGCAACCATCTTGGACCGGAGGACTCCCATATATGCATCCTTCCCCTATTTCATATTGCGGCCCTCTCCATGGCCATGGCCGTGATGCACGCAGGGGGAAAAAATGTCATTATTGAACGATTCGACCCGGAGATCACCCTAAAGTTGATAGAGAAGGAAAAAGGGACCACCTTTTTTCACTTCCCACCTATCCTTCAGATGATCTTGGCAAAGTATGATGAGGGAGAGGGAGGGTACGATCTCTCCAGTCTGAAGCACGTGGGAGGTCTGGATAGCCCTGACAACATCAAGCGCTTTAAAGAGATTGCCCCCAATGTCGTTTTAGGGACCGCCTTTGGTCAGACCGAGGCTCTCCCTGTCACCGCAGGACCCATGGAAGAGAGACCGGGCAGCGCGGGAAAACCCACCCCTTTGTCAAAGGTCATCCTTGTCGATGACTATGATAACGAAGTCCTCGTCGGGACCCCGGGTGAGATCTGCGTCCGGTCTCCGGTCGTGTTTTTGGGTTATTGGGGTCGCGACGAAGATACCGCCTATACCTTTAGAAACAACTGGCACCACACCGGGGACATAGGCCGTTTTGACGAGGACGGATACCTGTGGTATGTGAAGCGAAAGGCCGAGAAGGAGTTGATAAAACCGGGCGGAGAGAATGTATACCCCGTTGAAGTGGAAAAAGTAATCCTCGAGCACGAGTGTGTGGAAGAGGTCTCCGTAATCGGTGTGCCCGATAAACAGTGGGGTGAGGCCATCAAGGCCATATGTGTGCTCAGGCCGGAAAAATCACTGGAGCCTCAGGCGCTTATCGACTTTGTGGCATCCAAGATAGCCCGATACAAAAAGCCGAAACACGTCGTCTTCGTGGATTCCCTGCCTAAAACCGGAAATAGTGAGATTGATAGGGATCAGGTAAAGAAGGCTCACGGGGGCAGATTCTGAACTTCGGCAGCAATTCATCAATCCCCCAACACTCCGTCCGCGATCTTCATGCGGGATATCTCCGAGGATGTGCCTGCGATCTGGAGGTACTTGGCATCCCGATAGGCCTCCTCTGCAGGGTTGCCGCTGAGATAACCCTGCCCGCCCAAAATCTGAAGGGCATGGCTCGCCACCTCTTCCGCGGACTCGGTGCAGAATACCTTAGCGCAGTGGGCAAGCACGGCAGCCTCCCTGTCTCCTGCTTCCGCCATCCAGGCCGCCCTGTAGGCCAACAACCGGGCGGTTTGGAAAAGGGTCGCCATCTCCGCTAACTTGAACCCTACTTCCTGATAGGCGATAATCGGTTTGTTTCCACTCCTGTGGCCCTTGGCGAATTTCAAGGCCACATCAAGAGAACGCTTGATAAGGCCCAGGCTCGAGGCCGTGAGAATCTGATCCTCCCACGTGCGGACGGTCTTTAACTGCTCTTCCCCGTTAAATGGTCCTATAATACAATTTGATGGGACAGGACAATTTTCAAGAGATACCCGGGAAATGGTCAGCCCATCGTATCCGAGCATGGAGAGCCTTTGGCCAATGGCCAACCCTTTAGTTCCTTTTTTGACAAGAAAAAATGCAAGCCCGTCACCCGTCTTTGCCGCCACCGCAATCCAATCTGCAATAGGGCCGTTAACTACATGACCCTTTGACCCGGAGACCAGGAAACCATCATCATTATTTACTCCCGAGGCATTTAGGGGATCGTTCTCAATGTTCATGGTATCTTCGGAAATGGCCACTGCCCCTATAAGCCGTCCCTCCTGCAAGGAAGGGATGATTTCATCCTTCTGATCAGAAGTACCGTAAACAGCCACCAATCGGCCGAAGATCCGGGCGGTAACCTCCACTGTCAAAAAGAGCGATGGGGAGATCGCTGCTAAGCTTTCCTGGATTGCCGTAAGCCCCACGTTATTTTTTCGGTCATCCAGACCAGGAGTTAGATAGCCTGCCTGAGCAAGGACCCTAAGCCACTTCATGGTCGCATCGCGAATGTCATTCACGTCTACACTTTCAAGGTTTGCAAGAGAGGCTCTGGAATTAGCGTCAAACAGTCCCTTGATCTTTTCGCAAATGGCCTTTTCCGTTTCTCCAAAATCGAAATTCATAGTTTGAGTTCCTTTATACGGATTTCGTCAAATCAACTTGGAGATAATCATCTTTGCTATCTCCGAGGTTCCGCCGCCTATGGGCGCAAGCCTGCCGTCTCTGAAGGCCCTTTCCACGTCATATTCGTGGCAGTACCCGTACCCGCCGTGCAGGGTCACTGCATCGTTGGCCGGACCGAGGCTCCAATCTCCGATAAAGAGTTTGGCCACAGCCGCTTCGAGATGATTAAGCGGTTTCCCCTGATCTTTGCTCCAGGCAATACGGTAAACCAGGGACCTGGCCGCCTCAATAAATATTTTAATGTCCGCCAATTTGTGTTTAATGGCCTGAAATTGAGAAATGGGCCGCCCGAACTGTTGGCGCTCCCTGGCGTATCGGACGCATTTATTGAGGACATAGGTCATGCCCCCGACAAACGGGGCCATGAGTGCGCTCCGATCCCACTCCACTGTCTGCATGGCCATGAGGAAACCGGCCCTTTCCTGGCCGATCAGGTTCTCCTTCGGGATCTTACAGTCATCAAAAATCAGCTCCGAGGTATGAGAACTCCTCACCCCCATTTTGTTCAGGTTCTTTCCTGCGGAAAATCCGGGTGTGCCCTTTTCTACTATAAAGGCGGATATCCCTGTATGTTTTTGATCCTTTTCGGTCTTGGCATAGACAACCGCCACGTCTGCAATGGGCCCGTTTGTGATAAACATCTTGTTCCCGTTCAGGACATAACCATCTTCCCGTTTTTGTGCGTGCGTGGTCATGGATGCCACATCCGAGCCTGCGCCCGGCTCAGTGAGGCCCATACAGCCTATCAATTCGCCCGAGCACAACTTTGGGATATATTTTCCTCGCTGGGTATCCGTTCCATGCGCAAAGATAGTATCGGCGCAAAGAAAGGTGTGGGCGCCATAGGCAAGTGACAGACCGCCGTCCACGCCGGCTTCGCCTAACGCCTCTCCCGCTAAAGTTGTAGTGACCACATCCGCGTCGCTCCCTCCCAGGCCTTCCGGGAAATGAAGCCCTAAGACTCCGAACTCGCCAAGCCTTCGAAAGGACTTGAAGTCAAATTCCCCCTTGAGATCATGTTCCTGGGCCCTCGGCACGATCTCTCTTGTGGCAAAGCGGATGACCTGATCTTTAAACATCATTTGTTCTTCAGTAAAAGCAAAATCCATAATATCCTCGATTTAAAGACGCTCAGCTATAAGCGATCAGCTTTCGGTAAAAGAATCCTGGAGCGAAACGACTTCCATAAATATTCAATTTTCAATAGGCAATTCCGGCTTCGCCGCTTTAGGATAGGAGAATCGGATTGGAAGGTCAATAATTAATATTTAAGATCTTACCCCAATGCAGGTTATCAGGGGCAAAGGTCATTTGCCATGATCTCCGGGTATGTAAGGGAGGTTGTTTTTCGTTTCAAGACCAGAGGTTGACTTTTATGGCCTGCTTTTGATATATGAATCGCACACTGTCGACCAACGCCTGTTTCAACACGCTGGCATCCTGATCTTTTCCACAGATAGTTGAAGACGGAAGAAGAGAATTTCACGCCATTCAGGGAGAGAAAATGGGGCAAATCGATTTTGACGATAAAAACAGATTGTATTTTCAGTGGACGCCTCCGACCCAAAAAGGCGTTCCCAGTTTCGTGTTTTTCAATGCCTTGACCGGGGACCATGAGACCTGGGAGGCCTATATCGGCCCCGAGTGCCGCGGGGCCGGATACGGAACCCTGGTTTTCAACTATAGGGGCCAGACCGGCAGTCCCTTTTCTCCTGATCTCAGACTTGACGACAAGCTTATTGTGGCCGATACTTTCCGTTTGTTAGAAGTAATCAAACCACCCCGGGCTATTCTTGTGGGTCTGTCCATTGGCGGTCTTTTTGCCGCCCGAGTCGTACTGGAAGGTTTCCAGGCAGCCGGCTTGATCCTCATCAACACCCTCCGTCGCGATGGGCCCAGGCTGAAATGGCTTGGGGACGCGCTGGTCCAAGTGGCCCGGGTCGGTGGACTGGAGCTGCTGCGCGACCTCTATCTACCCCTTTTGATGAACGAGGAATGGCTCGAGGCAAACCGGAACAACTTCCTGGCCCGTGCCGGCTATGCCGGGCTTGATCCGGAAGCAGGCGCCTGCAAACTCCTATCAGAGGCCGGCCGGCTATCCGACTGGGCACTCCCCTATGAAGAGTTGTATCTGCCAACCCGGGTTATTACGGGTCTTCAGGATCATGTCTTTTACAACGAACCGGATGTGGCCGCCCTGACTTCCCGCATAAGCCGAGCCAAGCGGATTGATCTGCCTCAGGCCGGCCATCTCATACCGGGCGAGAGACCGGCCGAATTAGCTGATCTGCTCATCCAGTTCGCTCAGGAGGTGTGATATGGGACTCTGGCACCGATACGCCTTCTTGGCTTACGCCGCTGTTTTTGTGGCCGTGGTCGGTCACGCTTCCAGCGAATTCGTTTCAGTCCTGTGCAAAGTGAGCGGACCGGAACTCTCGGTCTGGCGCTTCGTATTGGGGAGCGCCGGGCTCGTGATCATCTCCCTGATCCTCCCATCCACCCGAAATCTCCTCGAACCCTTGCGGCAGGAGGGTTTCAAACTCATTCTGCTTTCCCTCTGGGGAGTCAGCTTCTGTTACCTGATGTTTCACTGGTCTCTGGACTACGCCACAGTGCCCCAGGTGGCTACCACGGTAACGACAGTTCCCATTTTTGTCGGTCTGCTTAACCTCTGGCTTAACCGGCAACCCTTTACACCGGCCAAGATTTTTACGGGTCTCTGCGCTCTGGTGGGGGTTGCCCTCCTTATCACCGATGGCTATCTAAATAAACTGGCTACGTCGGCCAACAACCTGACAGGCATGGCCATGGCTCTGGCCTGCACTATCTCCATGGCCGGCTACTTGGTTATCGTACGTCCCATTATCGAACGGCACGGTGCCCTTCGGATTACCACCCTAACCCTGTGCATCGGCGCCCTGGGATTATGGGTGGGCGTCGGCATCTTTTTTGGACGCTGGGTCAATCCGCTGAGCCTTTTCCAGCGGCCTCCCGGGCAGATAACTGCCCTCCTGAGCCTCGGCATCTGGAACACCACCATCACCCAATTCCTCTGGATCGGGGGGCTGGCGGCCGTACCGGATCAAACCAGGGGGAGTTACCTCTTCTATCTGAAGCCGGTCATCGCCGCATGTCTGGCAGTGTTCATTCTCAACCAAATGATCACCACCTGGGGAATCCTGGCCATTATTGTCATTTGCGGATCGGTCTTTATCGAGCCCTTTTTGAGCCGATTAGGATCGGGGAGGGGAAAAGGAGTATGAAAAGACCGGATGCTCCCGGTTACGTTCCCACGAATCTCCCCGGCTATTCCTGGAATATCTCTCTGGCCGTGACGAGCCTCATGATTTGATTCGTGCCGGTGTAAATTTGGATGAGTTTGGCATCACGCATCATCCTTTCTACCGGATAATCCTTCATGTAGCCATAGCCCCCCATCACCTGAACGGCATCGGTCGTAACCTTCATGGCATTGTCTGAAGCGACAAATTTGGCCATGGCGCACGATTTGCGAACAAGTCTCCATTCTTTCCTGTCAAGGTATCTTGCCGCCTGGTAGGCCAAGAGACGGGCGGCCCCTGTGCCTGCCTCCATATCTGCAATCATGAATTGAATGGCCTGCAGGTCGGCAATGGGCCTCCCGAACTGGACCCTTTATCTGGCATAGCTAACGGTCTCATGGATGGCGCCCTGAGCCAGACCGACCGCCTGGGAAGCGGAAAAAAGCCGGCTGGTGTCCAGGGCAGCCATCATATGGGCAATCCCTTTACCTTCATGGCCGATGATATTCCCTGCGGGTATCTTCATATCTTCAAAAAATAGTTGCGAATTGACACAGCCGCGCATACCCATCTTGTTTTCGTTCTTGCCATAATTGAGGCCTTTGGTGCCTTTCTCTATTAAAAAGGCCGAAATCCCCTTTGATCCCTTTTCAGGGTCTGTGAATACGTAGACGGTTAAGACATCGGCAATGCTCCCATTGGTGGTGAAACACTTCTGGCCGTTTAAGATATAGACATCTCCCTTTCGAACAGCACGGGTCCTCATGGAAAGGATATCCGATCCGGCCTCGGGCTCTGTGGCTGCAAATCCGGCCAGTTTTCCCTTAGCCAGTCCGGGAAGATATTGGTCTTTCAGCGCTTCACTCCCGGCACAAAGAATAGGGAGCATGCCGTCGGCCTGGGCAATCAGGATAAGGGCTGAAGAGGCACAGGCCTTTGAGATTTCTTCCAAAATCATTGAAAAGGTCAGATAGTCTAACCCGATACCCCCATATTTGGGGGGGAGCAGGGGCGCTAAGATACCGTTTTCCGTAAATATTTTCACCGTGTCCCAAGGGAATTCCGCCCGCTCGTCTATTTCTGCAGCCCTGGGCCGGATCTTCTCTTCAACAATCTCCTTAACCGTGGCAAGTATCATCTTCTGTTCAGCGTTTAATTCTATCATGGGCTTTTCCCTTTCTATTCAGTCATACTGCCGTGAGTCCCGAGCCCCCCAATATCCTCTTTTCTCCAAGAGCCATATGCATGTCGTCTCTCTCAGACTCTCTTGTACAGATTATGCTCCAGGGGTCAAGCATTTTCAAGGGTTTTAACTTGGATTTTCAGAACATGATTCTCTACCCTCTTTCATTTCCTGATCCCGGCCTGTGGAAGGGGCCCAATATGATTTTTTTTGACACGCTGCAAAGCCCCTGTCTATACCCTAACGTTGCATAAGCCTTCGGTCCAAAAACGCTACGCCCGCTCTATATCAGGCCATCAAGAAACGCTGGCCCGTTTTCAAGACTGTGTCCTATGTTCAATACGCTTTCATCCTTGAAAACGGCCCAACGCCCCTTACTGACCTAATCTAAAGCGTTTTGAACTCAAATTTTATGCAACGTTAGGGTTTATTCAGTGAAAAATCGATCTACCAACGGCTCCAAGTGGCATTTTTTGACAGGGCCGGTGCATTGTGCCAATATAAGACCGAGGCTTAATGGGAAAACTATGAGAGTCCGGGTCAATTGCTATTCAGGGTATCGAGGCAAGGAGACTCCTCAACTCAACACACATCCTTCACCATGATTCGGAGACCTATGAGTGGGAATTGGAATGAATATGGGATTTGAAGAAATAGATTATATACACGCGCTTGCAGAGAATTTCTACTTCGTCCAGGGAGATGGTCAGGGCCATTTTCCTTTCTGCAACGGATACCTGCTCTCAGGCAAAGAGACTTTCTTGATCGATGTCGGTATGGGCGCTGAGAAGATTAAGGAGATCGACGCCAAAAAGCGGATTGATGGGGTCATCATCACTCATTCTCACCCTGACCACATTCTGAACTGGGGCCTGTTAAGAGACCGGTACCTCCTGCTGCCAGAAGAGACTCCTGACGCGGTCAGCGACCTCGATCTGCTCGGCCAACGCTTCGCTGGAAATCAGGAAGGCGGCGCAAGGTGGGTTGAAGTGTTTGGCCGTGGACTGGGGCTTTACCCATTGAGGGAACCTGACGGCAGATTCTGTCACGGTGATTTATTGAAGGTGGGAGGTGCCGAGCTTGAAGCAATCCATGCGCCTGGCCACTTGAACGATCATTACTGTTTTCTTGACAGGCGGACCGGAATCCTTATAACTACAGACATCGATTTTTCGCCTTTTGGGCCGTGGTACTGTAATCCTGAAGCCGATATAGAGGTTTTTCAGGCCACTGTCAAAAAGATTATGTCGTTACCTTTTTCTCGCGTCTGTTCATCACACAGCGAACCCTTTGAAGACCGCGCCACTACTGAGTTCGAAACCTTTCTGGCAGATTTCGACCGCCACAGGCGTACCGTATTAGACCTCTGTCATCCCTACACAACCATTGAAGAAATTACGGCTATGTCTCCTTTTTTCAAGGGCCGGATGCCAGACAAGGTAATCCAGAGAACATTCGAGGGCAACATGATCAGAAAGATTCTGGCCCTTCTTGTAAGGGACGGACTCGTTGAAGAATCAGAAGGCTGTTTTCGGAGGGTGTAGGAGAGACAAATGCAGTAGCCGATTTTTCTTGACATAAGGCATCTTTTATCATTTCATTAGTTAGTGCCTGAACGAAAACTGTCTTTTTCGCCCATATCTGTGTCAGACTCAAATTTTAATCCTCGAAATACTCAATGTATTCCTGCGGTTAAAATTATCGTTTTCCTTGATCTGAACGAAAAATCCAAGTTTTCGTTCGGACACTAGTTACGGGTATTCCCACCAAACATTCAACCTCTATTCAGGAGGTTAGCCCATGAGAAAACACTCAAGATGTATATGCTCAGCTCCTAATAGGGAGTAGTTTCCCCTGTTGGGAGCTCAAATTTTCTTCTAATCAAAGCCAAATCCTATAAATTATATGTGGAACGTCTGATTCAAAAGGCCTGCCAAGAAACGCTAACAGGCTCATCAGTAGAGATATCTAAAGGAGATGGTTTTCTCGACATCTTTGGTAAACCCTAACGTTGCACAAAATTTGAGTTCAAAACGCTATAGATTGGGTCAGCAAGGGATGTTTGGCTATTTTCAAGGACGAAAGCGTATTAAACATACGGTAAGGTCTTGAAAATGGGCAAACGTTACTTGATGACCTGATATAGAGCGAGCGAAGCGGTTTTGGGCCAAACATTTATGCAACGTTAGGGTAAAGGAGGTCGTTAATGGGCATTATAACAGTCGCAAGAGGTTCGTATAGCTATGGGCAAGAAATTGCTGAAAACGTAGCGCAAAAGTTAGGATACGATTGTATCTCTCGGGAAGTTATTCTGGAAGCCTCCAAAGAATTTAACATTTCCGAGATAAAGCTAACTCAGGCCTTTGAGGATGCTCCCTCCATTTTAGATCGCTTTACCCATGGAAAGAGAAAATACATTGCTTATACTCGGGATGTCCTCTTAAAGCATTTAACAAAAGGAAATGTAGTTTACCATGGGTTTGCAGGTCACTTTTTCATTGAGGGTATATCCCACGTCCTCAAAATACTGATTACCGCCAATATCAAATTTCGAATTTCCCTTGTGATGGAACGGGATAAAATTTCGAGAAAAGAGGCTTCCCTTCTAATAAGTAAGATTGACGATCAGAGAAGGAGATGGGGGAAAACGCTGTATGGGATCGAACCGTGGGATCCTTGCCTCTACGATCTGACTCTCCATATCGACAGGATCACGGTAGAGGATGCTGTAGAAACAATATGCCAGGTTTCAAGGTTAAGGCAATTCCAAATAACCCCCGAATCTGAAAAAGCAATTGATGATCTGGTTCTCGCCGTTAAGGTCGAGAATTTCCTCATCGATGTAAGACCAAGGGTGGATGTATTTATCGACAACAAATTCGTTTATCTGAAACCTGCGGTTCCGTTAAGTGAAGAGTCTGAGATAGTCAGCAGAATGGGGGAGATCATGAAAACGATTCCGGGTATCAGAGGGATCCAAGTGGTCACATAGAGCCACCGCCTTCCTGTTTGGCCCGGTTAAAGAAGGAAAAGGTTGGTCTACGATGAACGTCGAAGGCTAAGGGCTCACTCAAAACAACAAGATGACGATCCGGCATCGCATGGCCCTTATGCAGTTCAATCCCTTTTTGGCGGCAGAAATCTCTTATTATCCCTCCTATCTTCTTCCTCAATTCGCCATAAATGGTCCTATGTCGCTATTTTAGATAAATACTAAATGGTATTTACAGTCCCACCTTACATATGATAATGATTTCCAGTCGCTCATTGATTCCTCTTCTTGCCCTTTTGGGGCTTTCCCGGAGGAGAAACCTATTCTATTTCTCGCCGAAACGGTGCAACCTTGTGAGGTCGCACGGGCATAGGCCGTGGTTTAATTAAAAGCAATTAGACGCCTTGCTGTTCTTTCAATTTGTTGAAATCATGCAATACCCTTTTTCTTGTATTTGATTTATGCCGATCACCTCAAATGCCAATGATCCAGTCATAAATTTGACACTCTGGCTTTAAAATTGGCCTTGACCTCAATCCGGTTCACAAAATGGAGATCACAATGACTAAGATGAATAAAAAAGAGAAGACCAAGGGCAAGAACCTGGGAATTTTCCCCAAACTCCTCTTATCTATTTTGACCCTCTCTATTATCCCCTTGATTGTCCTGGGATACATGGCAAACAAGAATATGGCCGAGACAGGTTCAGAGGCAATTGCCATTGCCAGGGGAATGGGGGAGAGAAATTTGGGATCAGCAAGGGAAATAGGAAATGAGGCCATTGAAGATAGTGTACGGTCACTGGATGTCAACGCCACGGAGGCAATCGAGTTGAGGACTGTGGAACTGGCCCGGAAGATCGCCGATTTTCTATATGAAAGAGACAAGGACATCCTTCTTTTATGCACTTCAAAACCGGATCCTGAAACGTATCTCAAGGCATATTTATCATGTAAAAAGGGCGTCATCATTCCTGGTCCCTGGCCCCGAGAAATGGAAACAGGAAAGACTGATCAGGGTAAATTACTCTGGGAAAATCTTGAAAACAGGGTTTCATGGCGTCACAGATCTCCTGATAATTTCAAAAAAAAATCAATCCCCATTTATAAAGAGATCACTTTTATCGACCTGAAGGGCCGTGAAAAAATCAAGATCAAGGACGGGAATATTTCTGATGACCTGAGAAACGTTAGCCTTACAAAAAACACCTATTGCAAGGCGGAAGACTATTTTTCCCATCTAAAAAGTTTGAAAAGAGGTGAAATCTACGTTTCCAGAGTCATAGGCCCATATAAAAAGGGCTGGCTTCACAAAACCAACGAAGGTATCAGGGTGAAACCTGAAAGCGCCTATGCAGGAAAGGAGAATCCCTATGGTCAACCATTTGAGGGCATCATCAGATGGGTCACCCCCGTTTATAGAGGCGACAGGAAGACAGGTTATCTGACCATGGCCCTGGACCATACTCATATCATGGAATTTACCGATCATATTGTACCTTCCGAGGAGAGGTTTTCCGACCTGTCAGACGGCGGTTCCGGTAATTACGCCTTCCTCTGGGATGATCAAGATCAATGTATCTCCCATGCCCGTGATTTTTTTATCTGCGGGTATGATCCGCAAACGGGCAAAGAGGTTCCTGGATGGATTAGCAACGATACATATCAAGAATTTAAAAAAAGTGGCCTTACTTTAGGAGAATTTGTGAAAGATCTGCCAAAATTCAGAGATTTCACTCAGAGGAAGAAGGGTTCAAAGGAGCAATTAAAATCAGGTCGTATTTCACTGGACTGCAGTATCCTGGATACGGCCCCCCAGTGCCAGGGCTGGCATAGGGGCACTGAAGATGGTGGTTCCGGTTCTTTCCTGATCCTCTGGAGCGGTTTATGGAAGCTGACCACCTATGCCACAGTCCCATATTATACGGGGATTTACGGTTCTTCAAGGAGGGGGTTCGGTTATGTAACGATTGGCGCTAATGTAGATGATTTCCATAAGGCCGCCAACATAACCAGGGACAATATTGAGAAAAGCATCTCAAAGCAGGGAAAAGATATTCGGGAGGCCAATGAGAAGGCAAGGGCATTAATCAAAGAAGATACTGCAAACAACCGCAACTTGATTACTATAATTACTATTATCGCGGCCTTGGCCGTTATTTGTGCTTCCATTATGCTGAGTCTTACTATTACCAGACCACTGAAGCGTTTAACCGAGGGAGCCGTGGCCATAAGTAAGGGCAATCTCGATCAACACATTGAGACAAGATCAAGGGATGAGATAGGTCAACTGGCTGAATCATTTAATGAAATGGCCACTGCCGTGGCCGAGGTGGACCGGATGAAATCCGAATTTGTTACCATTGCCTCTCACGAGCTCAGGACACCCATACATGCCATGCTTTTGGCTGTATCCGGCATTTTGGAAGGGTACTCCGGTGAAATTAACGACGAGACCAGGGAAGATCTTGAAATAGTGGATGAAGGGATTACTCGACTCATGCGCCTTGTCGAGGACCTTCTCGATCTTTCCAGA
>Ga0315542_1001273_pt1 | contig 15792 bp, 11 predicted proteins | sample SalMarSW160120MG_FD_202541 | JGI IMG/M metagenome (GOLD analysis project Ga0315542, IMG submission 202541) | Salt marsh sediment microbial communities from the Plum Island Ecosystem LTER, Massachusetts, United States - Salt Marsh Sediment SW1601-20 ...
CCTCGGGCGCCTTGTCGATCTCGTCGAACGGCACGTAGTCCGCAAGACCCTGCTTGGCCAGCACTTCCGTGATCGCCGCCGTCAATGTCGTCTTGCCGTGATCCACGTGACCGATCGTCCCGACGTTTACGTGCTCCTTCGTCCGCTCAAACTTCTCGCGCGCCATCCTGTCCAACCTCCTTCAGGGTCCGGGCGTCTCGCTCAGGCACCCACGTAACGCCGCGTGATCTCCGCCGCGATCTTCTCCGGCACCCGCTCGTAGCGGGCGAATTGCATGGTGTAGACGCCGCGCCCCTGGGTGAGGGAGCGCAGCTGCGTCGCGTACCCGAACATCTCGCTGAGCGGCACTTCGGCCGTGACGACCCGGACGTCGCCGCGCTGCTCCATGCCGCTGATCCGCCCGCGCTGGGCATTCAGGTGGCCGGTGACCTCGCCCAGGTATCCCGCCGGCGTGATCACCTCGACGGCCATGACCGGTTCCAGCAGGACCGGCTCCGCATCGCGCGCGGCGTCCCAGGTCGCCTGGGTGGCCGCCACGCGGAAGGCCATCTCCGAGGATTCCTCCTCGCGGTACTCCCCACCCGCCAGCCGGATGGCCAGATCGGTGAGCGCGTAACCGGCCAGCACCCCCGTCTCGCAGGCCTGCCGGCAACCTCCCTCGACGGCGGGCAGGAACGCGGCCGGCACCGCCGCCTCGCTCACCTCGCTGGTGAAGGTGACGCCGGAGCCGTAGGTCCCCGGGGTCAGGGTGATCCGCACGCGGGCGAAATGCCCCTTGCCGCCGGTCTCGCGGTCGAAGACGAAGTCGCAGGAAGCCTCGCGGCTGATGGTCTCGCGATAGGCCACCTGGGGCTTGCCGATGTTGCAGCGCACCCCGAACTCGCGCTGCATCCGGTCGCAGAGGACCTCCAGGTGCAGCTCCCCCATTCCCGAGAGGATGGTCTGCCCGCTCTCCGGGTCCTTGCGGACGTGGAAGGTCGGATCCTCCTCGCTCAGCCCCGCCAATGCCTCGTTCAGCTTGTCCTGGTCCGCCTTGGTCTTGGGCTCGACCGCCACGAAGATGACCGGTTCGGGGAAGGTCATCGGTTCCAGGACGATGGGGTGCTCCAGGGCACAGAGCGTATCGCCGGTCCGGATCTCCTTGAAGCCCACCACCGCGGCGATCTCGCCACAAGGCAGGTCGCTCAGCTCATCCCGCTTGTTGGCGTGCATGCGCAGGAGCTTCTGGATCCGCTCCCTCTTGCCGGTGCTGGCGTTCAGGACCACCTTGCCCGCCTTGAGCTTGCCGCTGTAAACGCGCAGGAAGGCCAGGCGCCCGGCGTGCCGGTCCGACTGGATCTTGAAGGCCAGCGCGCAGAGCGGCTCCTCGTCGCTCGGCTTCCGCTCCTCCGGCCGTCCGTCCCGCGGCCGCTCCCCCTGCACCGGCGGACGATCCAGCGGGCTGGGCAGGTAGGACACGATCGCGTCGAGGAGCTTCTGGACCCCGTTGTTCTTCAGGGCAGAGCCGCAGAGCACGGGCACCAGCTCGCGGGCCAGCGTGCCGCGCCGCAGGGCGCCGCGCAGCTGATCCGGGGTTGGGTCCCGCTCGGCCAGGTACAGCTCCATGATCTCCTCGTCCGTCTCGGCCAGGGCTTCCACGAGCTGCCGGCGGGCGGCAGCCGCCTTGCCGGTCATCTCCGCGGGGATCGGCGCGTCGTCGAACGTGAAGCCGAGATCCTCCGCGTGCGGCCTCCGCGCGCTCATCTCCACCAGGTCGATCACGCCGCGAAAAGCGTCCTCGGCCCCGATGGGCAGCATGACCGGCAGGGGGCGGGCCCCCAGCCGTTCCCGTATCATCCGCACCGCGCGCTCGAAGTCGGCGCCCACGCGGTCCATCTTGTTCACGAAGGCCAGCCGGGGCACCTGGTACTTGTCCGCCTGGCGCCAGACCGTCTCGGACTGGGGCTCGACCCCGCCCACGCCGCAGAAGACTGCCACCGCTCCGTCCAGCACCCGCAGGCAACGCTCGACCTCGACCGTGAAGTCCACGTGGCCCGGGGTGTCGATGATGTTGACCTGGTGCTCCCGCCAGAAGCAGGTCGTCGCCGCCGAGGTGATCGTGATGCCGCGCTCGCGCTCCTGGTCCATCCAGTCCATCTGCGCGGCGCCGTCGTCCACCTCGCCGGGGCGGTGCACACGGCCCGTGTAGTACAGGATCCGCTCCGTCGTCGTCGTCTTGCCGGCGTCGATGTGCGCCATGATCCCGATGTTACGGACCTTGGCCAGTTCATGGGCGCGTGTCACGACGAACCCTCCACCTACCGGCGACGCAACGTACCCTTGCGGGCAGTTCCCCGCACGGGGCTGCACGCTTCTCCTGCCACTCATCCCCGCTTCGTGCAGCGGGGACCTCAGGCTATCCGGTTGTCTGCAATCTGCCTTAAATCAGGCGCTTGCGGAAATGAACGAGAGGGACCATTACCAACGGCAGTGGGCGAACGCCTTGTTCGCATCAGCCATCCGGTGAGTGTCTTCGCGCTTCTTGATAGACGGTCCGTCGTTCTTGCTAGCCAGCATCAGCTCGGAGGCCAGACGCTCCGCAAAGGTGTGCTCGGGCCGGCTCCGGGCAAAACCGATGATCCACCTCATCGCCAGCTGGGTGCGCCGATCGGGCCGCACCTCCACCGGCACCTGGTAGGTTGCGCCACCGATCCGTCGGGACTTCACCTCGAGGCTCGGCTTGACGTTGTTCAGAGCCGAGCGGAAGACGTCGATGCCATCCTGGCCGGTCTTCTCCCTGATGATGTCGAAGGCGCGGTAGACATGCTTCTCGGCGATGCTGCGCTTGCCTTCCTTCATGATGTAATTGATGAACTTCGTCAAGATGACGTCGTTGTATCGTGGATCGGGCGGCAGGTCGCGCCGCGCCGCTGATCTTCGCCTGGGCATCGTCTCTCCTCGCCGGCGTCCGCCGGCCGCTGCCGCCGCGCCGGGCGGGCGCGGCTCCGGACCTCCGCGCTACTTCTTGGGCCGCTTGGCACCGTACTTGGAGCGGCCGCGCCGCCGATCCTCGACGCCCGAGGCATCCTGCGTGCCCCGGATGATGTGGTACCGCACTCCGGGCAGGTCCTTCACCCGACCGCCCCGCACGAGCACGATGCTGTGCTCCTGCAGGTTGTGACCCTCGCCCGGGATGTAGGCCGTCACCTCGATGCCGTTGGTCAGTCGCACGCGGGCGATCTTCCGCAGGGCGGAATTGGGCTTCTTCGGCGTCTGGGTGTAGACGCGCGTGCAGACGCCCTTGCGCTGCGGGCAGGCCTGCAGGGCCGGGCACTTGCTCTTGTAGTTGACGGGCTTGCGGCCCTTGCGCACCAGCTGACTGAGGGTCGGCAAATCGACGCTCCTGCCTCGGCCGCCGGATCGGAGCCCGGCGGGCGGTTGGGGCTCAGCATTCAGGCCGGCAGCCCTTCGGGCTGCCGGCACGAAGGAGCAATCTTATATAGATGAGGGGCCACTGTCAAGGCATCGCGGCCATTTTTCGGGCCTCAGGGCCCGATTCCCGGTCCTCAACCGGCCGAGGCCTCGGCCTCGTCCCCGGCCGCCACCTCCTGCTCCACCTCGTCCTCGGGCGGCACGCCCTCGACATCCTTGATCTCCGACTCCAGCAGCGCCTGGACGATGTGCCGATCCTCCTCGGTCTCCGGATCCTCCACGGCCAGGGACTTGAACTGGGACAGGCCGGTCCCCGCGGAAATCAGGTGTCCCATGATCACGTTCTCCTTCAGGCTGCGCAGCTCGTCCCGCTTGCTGCGGGTGGCCGCGTCCGTCAGGACCCGCGTCGTCTCCTGAAAGCTCGCCGCGCTGATGAAGCTGTCCGTGGTCAGGCTGGCCTTGGTGATCCCGAGCAGCAACGGCTCGAAGGTGGCCGGCTCCAGCTCGGGCTCGCCCCGCTCGCGCAGCTCGGCGTTGCGCTGGCGGATGCTGTCGTTGGCCTCCTCGACATCGGCCTTGGGCACCTGCTCCCCCTCCAGGAAATTGGTGTCCCCCGGCGAGATGATCTGCACCTTCTGCAGCATGCGCGAGACGATGATCTCGATGTGCTTGTCGTTGATCTTCACGCCCTGCAGCCGGTAGACCTCCTGGATGGCGTTCACCAGGTAGGTCTGGACGGCGTTGACGCCCTTGATGGCGAGGACGTCCATGGGATTGATGGGCCCCTCGGTGAGCCGATCGCTCGCCACCACGTGTTCGCCCTCGTAGGTCCGCACGTGCTTGCCGTGCGGGATCAGGTACTCCTTCTCGACGCCCCCCTCGCCCTTGATGACGATCCGGCGCATGCCACGGGTGGTGCCGCGGAACTCGACCATACCGTCGATCTCGGTGACGGTGGCGGCGTCCCGCGGCCGGCGCGCTTCGAACAGCTCGGCGACCCGGGGCAGACCGCCGGTGATGTCGCCGGACTGGGCCACCTCGCGCGGGATCTTGCAGAGCTGCTCGCCGGTCTTCACCTCCTGGCCGTCCTGTACCAGCAGGAACGCGCCCGTGGGGATGATGTACTCGGCCAGCTTGCGATTGGTCTTGGCCGAGACGATCTGGATGGCCGGATGGATCGACTTGTCCACCGGTTCCGTGATCACCGGCTGCTTGAGCCGCGTCTTCTCGTCCAGCTCGATGCTGAGCGAGACGCCCTCGATGATATCCACGAAGGACACGACGCCGTCCTTCTCGGACAGGATGAAATCGGCGTAGGGATCCCACTCGAAGATGGGCTCGCCGCGCTTGATCTTCTGCCCGTCCTTGACCATGACCCGGGAGGCGTACGGGAGGGACATGCGGCTGCGGGTGATGCCGCTCTCCAGCACCAGCGAGATCTCGCCCTTGCGTCCGATGGACACCCGGTCGCCGTCCCCCGGCACGAGCTTGACGTCCTGGAAGACGATCTTGCCGTCGGCCGCGGCCGCCTTGACGTTCTGCTCGGCGATGCGGCTGGCGGTGCCGCCGATGTGGAAGGTCCGCAGTGTCAGCTGCGTGCCCGGCTCGCCGATGGACTGGGCGGCCATGACGCCGACCGGCTCCCCGATGTCCACCAGCTTGTCCTCGGCCAGGTTGTAGCCGTAGCAGAGGGCGCAGACGCCCCGCTTGGACCGGCACGTCAGCACCGAGCGCACGATCACCGAGGGCACGCCGGCCTCCTCGATCTGCTCCGACAGGGGACCGCTCAGCAGGGTACCCGTCTCGCAGATCATCTCGCCGCGCTCGTCGATGACGTCCTCGGCGGTGGTGCGGCCGATGATGCGCTCGCGCAAGGACTCGATGGTCTTCTCCCCCTCCTTGAGCGCGGAGAGCTCCACGCCGAGCAAGGTGCCGCAATCGTGCTCGGAGATCACGATGTCCTGGGCCACGTCCACCAGCCGGCGGGTCAGGTAGCCGGCGTCGGCCGTCTTGAGCGCCGTGTCCGCCAGCCCCTTGCGGGCGCCGTGCGTCGAGATGAAGTACTCGAGCATGGTCAGGCCCTCGCGGAAGTTGGCGATGATGGGCTGCTCGATGATCTCGCCGAAGCCGCCCGTGATCTTCTTCTGCGGCTTGGCCATGAGACCACGCATCCCGGCCAGCTGCTTGACCTGGTCGGCCGAGCCGCGGGCGCCGGAGGCGTTCATCATGTAGACCGGGTTGAAGCCCTGGTCGTCGGTGGCCAGGTGGGCGAACATCTTGTCACGGACCTGGTCGGTGACCTGGGTCCACTTGTCGATCACCTTGTTGTACCGCTCGCGGTTGGTGATGATGCCCTTGCGGTGCTGGTCGATGATCCCCTCGACGACCTTCTGCGCATCCTCGATGATGTCCTGCTTCTCGGGCGGAATGATGATGTCGTCGATGCCGATGGTGATGCCGCCCTCGGTGGCGTGGAAGAAGCCCAGCTCCTTGAGCCGGTCCAGGAAGTGCATGCAGGAGGTGACGCCCAGCTTGTGGTGCACCTCGCCCACGATCTGGGCCAGCACCTTCTTGTTCAGCGGCTTGTTCACGTAGGGGATGCCCTCGGGCAGGATCTGGTTGAACAGGATCCGCCCGACCGTGGTCTCCCTGACGCCGCCGGGGAAGCGCACCTTGATCAGGGCGTGCTTCTCCACCAGGCCGCCGTCGTAGGCCGCCACGGCATCCTCGGGATCGGCGAAGGTCTTGCCCTCGCCCCGGGCACCCGCCCGTCCCAGGGTCAGGTAGTAGCAGCCGAGCACCATGTCCTGGCTCGGCGTGGCCACGGGCTCGCCGCTGGCCGGCGAGAGGATGTTCAGCGGCGAGAGCATGAGCAGCCGCGCCTCGAGCTGGGCCTCGTAGCCCAGCGGCACGTGCACGGCCATCTGGTCGCCGTCGAAGTCCGCGTTGAAGGCCGTGCAGACCAGCGGGTGGATGCGGATGGCCTTGCCCTCGATCAGCACCGGCTCGAAGGCCTGGATACCCAGGCGGTGCAGGGTCGGAGCGCGGTTGAGCAGCACCGGGTGGTCCTTGATGATCTCCTCGAGGATGTCCCAGACCTCGGGTCGCTCCTGCTCCACCAGCTTCTTGGCGCTCTTGACGGTCTGGACGTAGCCCTTCTCCTCCAGCTTGCGGATGATGAAGGGCTTGAACAGCTCCAGGGCCATGCTCTTGGGCAGGCCGCACTGGAACAGCTTCAGCTCGGGTCCCACGACGATCACCGAGCGTCCCGAGTAATCGACGCGCTTGCCGAGCAGGTTCTGGCGGAAACGCCCCTTCTTGCCCTTGATCATGTCGCTGAGCGACTTGAGGGGCCGGTTGCCCTGTCCCTTGACGGCGCGGGAGCGGCGGCCGTTGTCGAACAGCGCGTCCACGGCCTCCTGCAGCATCCGCTTCTCGTTGCGCAGGATCACCCCTGGCGCCTTGATCTCGATCAGCTTCTTGAGCCGGTTGTTGCGATTGATGACCCGGCGGTAGAGATCGTTCAGGTCGCTGGTGGCGAAGCGCCCGCCGTCCAGCGGCACCAGGGGCCGCAGGTCGGGCGGCAGGACCGGGATGCAGTCCAAGATCATCCAGTCGGGCCGGTTGTTGGAGTTGCGGAAGGCCTCGACGACCTTCAGCCGCTTCAGCACCGACTTCTTGCGCTGGACCGAGGACTCGGTCTTGGCCTGGGCGCGCAGCTCCAGCGCCAGCTCCTCGAGATGGATCTGCTTGAGGAGTTTGCGGACGGCCTCGGCGCCCATCTCCATCTGGCACTCCCACTCGGGATGCTCCTCCTTGAGTTCCCACCACTCGTCCTCGCTGATGATGTCGCCCTTGTGGAACTCGGTGTTGCCCGGATCGATGATCACGGAGGACTCGTAGTACAGAACGCGCTCGAGGTCCTTGACCTTCATGTCCAGGAGCTGTCCGATGCGGCTGGGCAGCCCCTTGAAGAACCAGATGTGCGCGATGGGCACGGCCAGCTCGATGTGGCCCAGCCGCTCGCGCCGCACCTTGCTTTGGGTGACCTCGACGCCGCACTTGTCGCAGACGATGCCGCGGAAGCGGATCCGCTTGTACTTGCCGCAGTTGCACTCCCAGTCCTTGACGGGGCCGAAGATGCGTTCGCAGAACAGCCCGTCCTTCTCCGGCTTGAAGGTCCGGTAGTTGATCGTCTCGGGCTTGGTGACCTCTCCGTAGCTCCAGGAGCGAATGGTGTCGGGAGAGGCCAGTTGGATCAGGATGGAGCTGCAGTCGTTGGTCTGGTGCCCATCCACGTCCCTGGTCTTCAGACCCAGCATGGAATCCTCCTTCCGGCCCCCCGCGGGGCCCGGCGGGATATTGCTAAGAGGCCTCCTCGAGCTGCACGTCGAGGCAGAGGCTCTGGAGTTCCTTCATCAGCACGTTGAACGACTCGGGGATGCCCGGCTCCGGCGGGTTCTCGCCCTTGACGATGGCCTCGTAGATCTTGGAGCGCCCCGTCACGTCGTCCGACTTGACCGTCAACATTTCCTGGAGACAGTTGGCCGCGCCATAGGCCTCGAGGGCCCAGACCTCCATCTCGCCGAAGCGCTGGCCGCCGAACTGCGCCTTGCCGCCCAGCGGTTGCTGGGTGACCAGCGAGTAGGGCCCGATGGAGCGCGCATGGATCTTCTCCTCCACCAGATGGTGGAGCTTCAGCATGTAGATGACACCGACGGTCACCGGCTTGTCGAAGGGGATGCCGGTCCGGCCGTCGTGCAGCACGGCCTTGCCGCTCCGGGGCAGACCGTTGGCCGCGAGCGCCTCCTTGATCTCCTCGATGGTGGCGCCATCGAACACGGGGGACTGCACCTTCACGTCCTGGACGAGGGCGGCCCAGCCCAGGTGGGTCTCGAGGATCTGGCCGAGGTTCATGCGGCTCGGCACACCCAGGGGATTGAGCACGATGTCCACCGGCGTGCCGTCAGCCAGGTAGGGCATGTCCCCTTCGGCCATGATCTTGGAGACAACCCCCTTGTTGCCGTGCCGGCCCGCCATCTTATCGCCCACGTTCAGCTTGCGGCGCCGGGCCACGTAGGTCTTGACCAGCTTGACGACACCCGGCGGCAGCTCGTCGCCTCGCAGGGCGCGCTCGCACTGCTTCTCGTACTCGACGTCGATGCGATCGCGCTCGCGGTGGGCCGCCTCGAACACGGAGCGGATCAGGTTATCCTTGGCGGTGTCCTTCACCAGCGGCAGGCCCCAGTGGATGTCGCCGAAGTCGATCTGCTCGAGCAGCGGCTTGGTGAACTTCCGCCCGGCCTTGATCAGCACCTCGCCGGTGTTGGCATCGATGATGTGGTGGGCGGTCTCGCCCAGGAACAGCTCGGACAGCCGCTCGCTGCAGAGCTTGTCCACCTTCTCCCGCTCGCGGTTGCGGCGCCGCCGCAGGGAGTCGAGCTGCCGCTTCTCTTCCTTCTTGGAGCGCTGCCCGCGGTCCTGCCGCGAGAACACCTTGACGCCCACGACGATGCCGTCCATGCCGGGCGGCGCCTTCAGCGACGCGTCCTTCACGTCGCCGGCCTTCTCGCCGAAGATGGCCCGCAGCAGCTTCTCCTCGGGGGAGAGCTCGGTCTCGCCCTTCGGGGTGACCTTGCCCACCAGGATGTCGCCGGCGCGCACGTGGGCGCCGATGTAGACGATCCCGTCCTCGTCCAGGTTGCGCAGGGCGTCCTCGCCCACGTTGGGAATCTCGCGGGTCACCTCCTCCACGCCGCGCTTGGTGTCCCGCACCTGCAGCTCGAACTCCTCGATGTGCAGGGACGTGTAGACGTCGTCCTTCACCAGGCGCTCGGACACCAGGATCGCATCCTCGAAGTTGTACCCACCCCACGGCATGAAGGCGACCAGGAGGTTGCGGCCGAGGGCCAGCTCGCCCGCCTCGGTGCAGGGTCCGTCGGCCAGGACGTCGCCCTTCTTGACGCGCTGCCCCGGCTTCACAAGCGGCTTCTGGTTGTAGCAGGTGTCCTGGTTGCTGCGCTTGAACTTGCGCAGCCGGTACTCCACCACGCCGCTCGCGTCGAAGAAGCTCTGCGGAGCGACCGAATCGGCGTGGTCGTAGCGGACCGCGATGAGGTCGGCCGTGGCCACCTCCACCGTGCCGCTGTCCTCGGCCACGATCACCGCACCGGAGTCGATGGCGATCTTCCGCTCCATGCCCGTGCCGACCACGGGCGCCTCGGCGCGCAGCAGCGGCACCGCCTGGCGTTGCATGTTGCAGCCCATCAGCGCCCGGTTGGCGTCGTCGTGCTCCAGGAAGGGGATGAGGGACGCCGCGGCCGAGACGATCTGCTTGGGCGAGACGTCCATGTACTCCACCTCGGCGGGCTGCACCACGGGATACTCGCCCTTGTAGCGGGCCAGCACACGGTCGCGCATGAACTGCCCGTCGTCCGCCAGCGGCGCGTTGGCCTGGGCGATGGTGACGCCGTCCTCCTGGTCCGCGGTCAGGTAGTCGACCTTCCGGCTGACCTTCCCCTTGTCCACCTTACGGTACGGCGACTCGATGAAGCCGAAGCTGTTGATGCGGGCGTGGGTCGCCAGGCTGGCGATCAGGCCGATGTTCGGCCCTTCCGGCGTCTCGATGGGACACATGCGCCCGTAGTGCGTGTAGTGCACGTCGCGCACCTCGAAGCCGGCGCGGTCGCGATGCAGGCCGCCGGGACCGAGGGCGGAGAGACGCCGCTTGTGCGTCAGCTCCGAGAGCGGATTGGTCTGGTCCATGAACTGCGAGAGCTGGCTGCTCCCGAAGAAGGACTGGACCACGGCCGAGACGGTGCGGGCGTTGACCAAGTCGGCGGGGCTGAGCGGCTTCTCCTTGTCGGAGAGGTTCATCCGCTCCTTGATGATGCGGGCCATCCGGCTCAGGCCCACCGAGAACTGGTTGGCCAGCAGCTCGCCCACCGAGCGCACGCGGCGGTTGCCGAAGTGGTCGATGTCGTCCACCTCGCCCTTGCCCAGGAACAGCTTGATCATCTCGTGGATAATCGCCAGGAAGTCCGCCGGGGTCAGCGTGGTCGTCTTCGGAGGCACGTCCAGCCCCAGGCGCCGGTTCATCTTGTAGCGGCCCACCTCGGCCAGATCGTAGCGCTTCTCGTGGAAGAACAGGCGCTCGAAGAGGGCCCTGGCGACCTCCTCGTTGGGGGGATCGCCCGGACGCAGGAGCTGGTAGAAGCGGCGCAGCGCCTCGTCCTGGTTCTTGCTGGGATCCTTGCGCAGCGTGTTCAAGATCAGGCTCGGTTCGTGCACGGAGACCTGGTCGGCCTTGATCAGGGCGATCTCGATGCCCACCTGCTGCAGCAGGGATTCCACCAGCAACGCGTCCAGCACGGTGCCGGCCGTGGCCAGCGGCTCGTCCAGCTCCGGATGCGGGACGTCCCGCGCCAGGATGCGACCCTCCAGGGTGTTCTGGAGCATCTGGGCCTTCTTGCTGGTGGGGCGCGGAATCTTGACGACCTCGACCTCGTGGAAGAGCTCGATGATCTCCGCGTCGCTCTGGAAGCCCAGGGCCCGCAGCAGCATGGTGACCGGCTGCTTGCGTTTGCGGTCGATGTGCACGAACAGGATGTCGTTGATGTCGGTGGTGAACTCGACCCAGGACCCGCGATAAGGGATGATCCGCGCGCGGAAGAGCCGCCGCCCGTTGGGGTGGATCTCCTCGCTGAAGAACACACCCGGTGACCGGTGCAGCTGGCTGACGATGACGCGCTCGGCGCCGTTGATGACGAAGGTGCCCTTGTCGGTGATCATGGGCAGCTCGCCCAGGTAGACCTCCTGCTCCTGGATGTCCCGGATCTGGAACTCGGAGTCGGGTTCACCCTCCTCGGCGTCCTTGACCACCAGACGCAGGCGCACCTTCAGGGGCACGGAGAAGGTGAGCCCGCGCTCCTGACACTCCTCGATGCCGTACTTGGGCTGACCTGTGTTGTAGCTCATGTACTCCATGATGAGCTGGCCGCGGGTGGCAACGATCGGGAAGATCGTCTGGAACACCGCCTCCAGTCCCTTCATCTCGCGCTTGTCGGCGGGCACGCCGAACTGCAGGAACTCGTTGTAGGATTCGAGCTGCACGGCCAGCAGGTTCGGCATCTGCTCGTTGTGGATCAGCTTCGAATAGTTGAGCCGACCGGTGAATCTATCGACGGGAATCTTCGCACTCACGGGGCCACTTCCTCGCGCCAGGGGGGGTGTCGGTCCGGCGGCGCCGCCGCCGCACCGCGCGGCGACGGTCGGGCCATCGTCCCCCGCCCCGCGCGGCGGGGCGGGGGACAGCGAACCGCCTACTTCAGGTCGATGATCGCACCGACCTCTTCCAGCTTGGCCTTGATCTGCTCGGCCTCATCCTTGGACAGGCCCTCCTTGACCTCGGTGGGAGCCTTCTCGACGAGCTCCTTGGCCTCCTTCAAGCCCAGGCCCGTAATGGCCCGCACTTCCTTGATGACCTGGATCTTCTTGTCGCCGATACCGGTCAGGACGACGGTGAACTCGTCCTTGACAGCGGCTTCCTCGGCCACGGCGGCGGCCGGACCGGCCATCATGGCGACCGGGGCCGCGGCGCTCACGCCGAACTTCTCCTCCATAGCCTTGACCAGGTCGGCCATCTCCAGAACGGACATCTGCCCGACCATGTCGAGCACTTTCTGGGCGTTGTCGCTCAGCTTGATCTCGGTCTCGGACATTGCTCTACGCTCCTTGGTCTGGACCGGGCGCCGCCCTCGCGGCGGCTCACCCGCAAGAAATCGCGATCAGGCGGCCGCTTTCTGCTTGGCGACGGCGTCGAACGCACGCGTCAGGGCCGCGGGAACCTGCTTCAGCGTGCCCATGAAGCCGGTCAGGGGGGACTGCAGGCCCGCCATCAGCATGGCGATCAGTTCGTCCCTGCTCGGCACCCGGGAGAGGGCCAGCACCTGAGGGGCAGCGATGTAGGCACCGTCGACGATGCCTCCCTTGATGGTCAGGGCCTCGTTCTCCTGGGCGAAGTCGACGACGGCCTTGGCCGGCTCCACCTGGCTCTGCGGGCTCAGGATCAGCGCGGTAGGTCCGCGCAGGTGATCTCGAATGACCTCGAGGTCGGCGTCGGCCGCGGCGATCCGGGCCAGGCGGTTCTTGACCACCCGGCACTCGATCCCCCTGCTGCGGCAGAGCGCCCGAAAGGCCGTCATCTTCTCTACCGTGAGCCCCGTGAAGTCGGTGAGCACGATGCTCTGCGCCGACTGGAGCTTCGCGGCGATGGCCTGGACCTCGGCTACTTTCTCGGGACGTGCCATGAGGCACCCTCCTTGACGAACCTCGCTCGGCGGCAGTGCGGTCCGCCACGCGGCGAGCGATCCCTTGTTACATCGAGCTCTGATCCACGCGCAGGGACGGCGTCATCGTGCCGGAGAGGAAGATGGACCTGATGTAGGTCCCCTTCACGGCCGCGGGCCGTACCCGCATCAGCTCCTGGTAGAGCGTCTGGACGTTCTCGGCGAGCTGCTGGCGGCTGAAGGACCGCTTGCCCACCGGCGCGTGGATGATTCCCGCCTTGTCGACCCGGTACTCGATGCGCCCGGCCTTGGCCTCGCGAACGGCCTTGGCGACGTCCATGGTCACCGTGCCCACCTTGGGGTTGGGCATCAGGCCGCGAGGACCGAGGATGCGCCCGAGCTTGCCGAGTTCCCCCATCATGTCCGGCGTGGCGATGATCACGTCCACATCGGTCCAGCCTTCCTTGATCTTGGGGATGTACTCGTCGGCTCCGACCATGTCGGCGCCGGCGGCGGCGGCTTCCTGCTCCTTGGGACCGCGCGTGATCACGAGGACGCGCACGGACTTCCCCGTCCCGTGGGGGAGGACGACCGTGCCACGGACCATCTGATCGGCATGTCGCGGGTTGACGTTCAACCGCACGGCGAGGTCCACTGTCTCGTCGAATTTCGCCTTGGCGAAGCCCTCGAGCGCGGCCAGCGCCGTCTCCAGGGGGAGAGGCTGGTTGCGATCGATCTGGGCCTTCTCCTGGCGATAGGTCTTTCCGTGCTTCATCGATTCGCTCCGTTCGACTGCGGTCGGGCGAACGAGACGGGATTCCCGCCCCCTTCTCCGGCACCCGACGGCCCCGCGGGGCCCGGCGCCGTGGCTCCTCAGCCAGGAGCCGTCTCTAGACGACCTCCAGCCCGATGCTGCGCGCCGTCCCGGCGATGATCTTCATGGCGGCGTCCAGGGACCCGGCGTTGAGATCCTCCATCTTGGTCTCGGCGATCTCCTTGATCTGCGCGCGGGTCACCCGACCGGCCGTCTGCTTGCCGGGCTCCTTGCTGCCGGAGGCGAGGCCTGCGGCCTGCTTGAGCAGCACGGAGGCTGGCGGCGTCTTGGTGATGAAGGAGAAGCTGCGGTCGGCGTACACCGTGATCACCACGGGGATGACCGTCCCAACCTTGTCCTTCGTCCGTTCGTTGAACGTGTTGCAGAACTCCATGATGTTCACACCATGCTGGCCGAGAGCTGGACCCACCGGCGGAGCCGGATTGGCCTGGCCGGCCTTGATCTGCAACTTGATGCTCGTGAGGACCTTCTTAGCCATCGGCTGTCACTCCTCTTCCACAGGTCGAGGGTCCGCGGGCCGGGTCTGCGCATCGTGGAGTCCACCACACGACACGTGGGTCCGGCGTTCCGAACGCCCTCCTCTATGGCGATCCCGCCGCGAGGGAGAGGACCCGGCGGCGGTGTCGGGCCATCGGTTCCAGACTTCCGACGGCCCCGGTACAACGGGGGCTAGACCGACTTGACCTGCAAGAAGTCCAGCTCCACCGGTGTCTCCGATCCGAAGATCGAAATCATGACCTTGAGCTTGCCCTTGTCATGGTTGATGTCGTTGATCACCCCGACCCAGTCCGTGAACGGGCCGTCGATCACCTGGACGCTCTCGCCGACTTCGTAGGGGATCTCCAGGATCGTCTTGGTGTCCTGCGGCGCCGAGATGCGGCCCAGGATCCGATCCACCTCTTCCTTGGTGATCGGTTCCGGCTTGAGGGGCGTTCCACCCACGAAGCGCGTCACGCCGGGGATCGAGTTGATGAAGTGCTGGCTGGTCTTGTTCATGATCATCTCGACCAGGACGTAGCTCGGGAAGAACTTGCGCTTGACCGTGGAGCGCTTGCCGTTCTTCATCTCGGTGACTTCCTGCGTCGCCACCAGCACCTCGCCGAAGTACTCCTCCATGTGATTGGATTTGATGGCCATCTCGATGTTGCGCTTGACCTTGTTCTCGTGGCCGGTGTTCGCGTGGATGACGTACCAGCGCATCTTGGCGCGGCGCTCGCGCTCGCGCTGCTCGGCCTCGCCGTCCGCTGCCACCGCGGCCTCGCCGGCGGCGGCCGCCTCCGCCGCAGCCTCGGTCGTCACCGCGGCCGGGGCCTCCGTCTCCGCGGCCGGTTCCTCGGGCAGGTCGAGAAACAGCGCCTCCTCCTGGGCCTCTTGGGCCTCCTCGGCCTCCTCGGCCTCCTCGGCCTGCTCGGCCTCCTCGGCGGCGACTTCCGGGCCCTCCTCGGACTCCCCGGAATCGGCCGCGGCCTCCAGGCCTTCCCCGGACTCGCCGGGCTCGCCGGGCTCGGCGGCCCCGGCGGGCTCGACCGTATCATCCTCGGCGGGCGCGGACGGCTCCGCGGCCTGTCCGGCAGCCTCCTCGGCGCTCTCCTCGGCCTCGGCGGTCTCGCTCATTTCTTGCATGTCCTTGTCGTCCATCTCGTTCACTCGATTGCTCCCGTGGCCTCGTCCCATCACACAGACACCCTGAAAATGGGACCGAGAAAGTCCATTTTCAGGGTCATGACCTGCGTCACTTGGGCTGCTTGCGTCCGTGTCCCGCTCGTATGTCCCCTGCGTCACGCCCACCGCACGGTCCTCATCACGGGCTAGGCCATGGTGATGAGCCGCTTGATCGTGAGATCCAGAATCTTGTCGACAAAGAAGATGAAAACGGTCACAATGGCCACCGTCACGATGACCACGATCGTCGACTCCTTCAGCTCCGCCACGGTGGGCCAGGAGACCCGCTTCATTTCCTGCGAGGTCTCGCGAAAGTACTGCTTCATGCGATCGAACATCTCTTCGCTATCCTCGTGGTCCGTGACCTGAGTTGCCGCTGGCAGGGGTGGCAGGATTCGAACCCGCGGCCCTCGGTTTTGGAGACCGATGCTCTACCAACTGAGCTACACCCCTGCCGGTGTTTCGTGATACCCCCGACCGTTCCCGGCCCGTGCCGGCGTTCCGCGGGGCGCGCGGCCCGGCGTGCTACTCGATGATCTTGGCGACGACCCCGGCCCCCACCGTCCGGCCTCCCTCGCGGATCGCGAACCGCAGGCC
>Ga0315542_1001274_pt1 | contig 15790 bp, 14 predicted proteins | sample SalMarSW160120MG_FD_202541 | JGI IMG/M metagenome (GOLD analysis project Ga0315542, IMG submission 202541) | Salt marsh sediment microbial communities from the Plum Island Ecosystem LTER, Massachusetts, United States - Salt Marsh Sediment SW1601-20 ...
AGGTCGTCTTCATTACGGGTGCCGCACGCGGGCAGGGGCGCAGTCATGCGGTCCACCTCGCCGAGGAGGGCGCCGATATCATTGCGGTGGACATCTGCGAGGACATCCTGAGCAACGAATATCCGCTCGCGCGCCCGGAAGACCTCGATGAGACGGCACGGCTGGTCGAGAAAAGCGGGCGGCGCATCGTACCGATCCAGGCCGACGTGCGGGATCGCGCGGCGCTCTCAGCGGCGCTCGGCAGGGGTGTCTCTGAACTGGGCAAGCTCAACGTCGTCGTCGCGAACGCAGGCATCTGTCCGCTGGGTGAAGGCCTTCCGGTGGAGGCGTTTGTCGATGCAGTCGATGTCGACCTGGTCGGGGTCATCAACACCGTGCACGTCTCCTTGCCCCATCTTCGAGAGGGCGCATCGATCATCATGACCGGTTCGGTGGCCGGCCTGCTGTCGAGCGCAGCGTCGGGCTCAGGTCCGCAAGGCCTCGGTGGCGCCGGCTACAACCTGGCCAAGAGGGTGATCGTCGAGTACAGCACGACGCTCGCGGTGAAGCTGGCGCCCAGGGCGATTCGCGTCAATGCCGTTCATCCGACGAACTGCAACACCGATATGTTGCAGAGCGAACCCATGTACAAGACCTTCCGCCCTGATCTCGCTGATCCAACCGTCGAAGAGGCTGAAGTCGGCTTCCGGTCGATGCAGGCGATGCCAATCCCCTGGGTTGAACCCTCCGACATCTCCTACGCTGTGGTGTATCTGGCCTCCGACGAGTCGCGGTACGTCACCGGCATGCAGCTCAGGGTGGACGGCGGAGCGACGATCCAGCGGGGAGTCTGAGCGTCCCGGTACCGACGTCACCAAAGCTGCTGAACGTCCTGAGCTCCCAGCACCTGATCGACGTCGCCCACGCACTGCCCGGAATGGCCGCCGTCATCGGGCATGCCCCGAGGTGCAGCGGACATGTCATCACGGGCATCGCAGGGTAACCTCGGCGATCCCTAACTCGGCGACGATTGGGGTTCGCGGTACTGGCGGCGGTTTGGTGGGCAGCGTGAAGGCCGGCTTCGCGAATGAGGGACGTCACAGTCCGGCTCGGGTGGCCGGAGGTTGTCATACCCGGCTGCGATGATGTGGTTATGTCCTCGACCGCAGCGGCAACGCCTGTTCAGTGCCTGGAGGTGCTGTTGGAGGCGTTGGCGGAGTTGGCCGGTCAGCGCAACGCCATTGATGGGCGCATCGTGGAGATCGTCACCGAGCTGGAGCGCGACGGGCTGTGCGGGATTACGGGCGCGCGGTCGATGCCGGCATTGGTGGGCACGGCGCCCCCACGGGCAGCACACCACCGTGGTCGTCCACCTCGATGTCGAGCAGCGCGCGGCCGCGCTGCATCTGGGTCCGGCACTCACCGACGCCGAACGCCGATACCTGACCTGTGACGCCAGCTGTGAGGTCTGGTTCGAACGCGACGGCCAGCCCATCGGCGCCGGGCGGGCGACGCGGACGATCAACCGGCGGTTGCGCCGCACGCTCGAGCACCGCCAGTTTACCTGCGCGGTGCCCGGGTGTGGGGCGACCCGCGGCCTGCACGCCCACCACCTCCGGCACTGGGAAGACGGCGGGGCCACCGAGTTGGCCAACCTGGTGCTGGTCTGCCCCTATCACCACCGGCTGCACCACCAAGGCGTCATCACAATCACCGGAACCGCCGCCGATCTGACCGTCACCGACGGCGCCGGGCGAGTCCTGAGCCCAGGATCGCTGGCCCGCGCGCCCAAACTTGCCCCGCCCGCCGTCGCGCCGTGCCCCGGGCTCACCGGCGAGCGCGCCGACTGGTGGTGGTACGAACCCTTCCAGCCCCAGCCACCACCCACCATCAACTAATGGGCTCGTTCCCGGCAACGGATTGACAATGAAACGGTTTGGGCCACAAATGATTTTGTTTCACACTCGTTGCCACGGGGCCCTGTCCACCAAGGCCGACCACAAGCTCCTGGGCTGGCGCTTCGATACCCAGGGCCTCATCACGATCCCCGCTGACGCGCGCAGTAAACCGAGCCAAGTCGGCTGAATAAGCGTTTCTCGAGAGACGGTGTGAGGCTCAGCGGCTATGTCACCGCAGGCATGCCCGCAGGACCGCGGCGATCGCCTCGGCGAGCCTGTGGTTCCCCCAGCCATGCCGCAGTCCCTGCAAGAGGACAGGCAGGGCGGCTTGCACCTCGCGGGTGGGGCCGGGCAGGGCGATCAGTCGCGTCCACTCGACCTGACCCACCCCGACACGCACATGGGGCTTCACGTGCCTGCCGTGGCCGACGTGGTACGTCGCCAAAACCGCTGTGGCCAAATGGGGATCGCAGCGCTGCAGCGCCTCGATGGTGCGATCCTTGTCCTCCGCCCCGACCCCGCCGGTCGTGATGACGACGCCATAGCCTTCGGAGGTCAGGCGTAGCACCCGACCGACGATCGTGTCCTCGTCGTCGGCGACGGCGCCGGCGGCGGTCACCTCGAATCCCTCCGGCACCATGATGTCGTTGATCAACGTGACATTGGTGTCTTCGACGTTTCCGGCCATGATCTCGTGCCCTGTCGAGACGACGGCGACCCGTGACGACACGTACGAACGCAAATTCTCGTCGATTTGCTCGGCGCGCGAGAGGATGTCGTGCACGTCGCCGGCGGGGGCGCCGATGATCCCCATGACTCCGCGGGAGTGCACCGACGCGGTGTCGGCGACGGTGATACCGGGCACCCGCGCGAGCGCGGCCAGGAGCGCGGATTGCCGGCCCGCGATGCCGGCCAGTTGCACGCGGGGTTGCAGGACGTCGAAGACCACGTGGTCATCGCGCACGTCGGTCACGAAGACGGAGCCCCGATCAAGACCCAGTGACCGTGCGGCCGAAGCCGCCAGCAGCCGAAGATCCGTCCCCTGCAAGCCGATGCCGTGCACCCAGACCTCGGTCTTGTCGAGCAATTCGACTTCGGGCATCGCGGACTCAGCTCGCCGACGTCAGCGACACGCGCGGCAGGTCGCGCTGCGCCAACCACTTCGGCATCCGCACGTTCTCGACATCGTCGATCACCCGCGGCGCGGCCGCGCGGAGCTGCTCGGCGAGCGACTCCGACACGTGCATGGCACCGGGCAACCCGTCGTAGACGAGCACGTTGTCCGAGTTCGCTATCGCCGTAGCGCGCCGCAGGCCATCGGCGAGGCCCTCGGTTCCCTCAGCGGCGTCCCGGATCCAGCATGCCGATGGATCCTGTTCCAGCCAATCCATCACCTGCGGGCTGGTGACGAAGGTGGGAACACCCTTGATCAAATACATGTACGGCACGCCGCCGGCCATGTAGTTGATGACGTAGGCCTTGATGTTGGCATTTGCGCCCATAGCCCACGGCCCCAGCATCCCGCGCATCGACTCCGGCAGCAGCACCGAGTACAAGGCGGGGTTGTCCAGATCGAGCCAGTCGGCATTGGAGTAGTACAAGACGTCGAACGGGATGCCGCCGGCGTAGCTGTAGATCGTGTTGCCATGGCCATCGAAGACCACGGTGACGTCCTTGACCTCGCTCATCAGCCGAATCAGCACCGCGTAATTGCGGAAGATGTCCGTCGCCACGCGACGATCGATGCGCTGCAGGTCGTTGTCGGCATCGACGTCGACGACCCCCTCGGGGCTGGTGTTGAGCACGATGGTGGACACATAGCGCTGCTGGACGAAATCGCTGTCGAACACCGCGCGTGCCACCAACTGACCCGTTCGGGGCCCATAACCGAAGTGGTAGGCCGAACGCGTCTCCAACCTCGTGTAACCCATCCCGAACGGTTTGAACAGCCGATCGAGCATGCGGTGCAGATAGCCTTCCCGCATCTCGCTGACGTGAGTGTGGATGACGTGGTCGGCATTGAACAGTTGGCGCGTCAGGTACATCGGGCCGACCCGCGTGTCGATCTCGACGCCCTGACCGATCTGCGGGCATTCCCGGGCGTCACCGAACCGCCGCTGCAGATCGAAAATACGCATCCAGTCGGGGTTTTCGATGTGTCCCATCGATTCGGCGATGCGCAGCCGCACCGAGGCGCCGGTGACCGCCCGCACGTGCTGCGCGATCTCTTCCAGCATCGCGACGTAGGCCAGGCCCGACAGGGCGAACCCGTGCGGGTTGGCCAGCAAGTTGACCCTTTCCCCGGCCTTGATCTTCGACCAGTCGAGGGCTTCGACCCGGGACCGGGTTCGCCGGCGGACCTCTGTCACGTCGGTGCGGCCGAACCGGGGGTGCGGCGCCCAGATCGGTTCGGGCAGCCACGGTGTCAGCTCGCGGATCGGAAGCGTGACGATCCCGTCGAGGTCGGCGGCCCGCGTGGTGACCACGTCCGCGGGGCGTCGACCATTCCAGGTGGGCAGCAGCCCGGGCGCCGGTATCGCGTCGACGGTCATGATCAGGCCTCATCCATCTTGAACACCATGGCGTTGACGTCCTTTTGCAGCCGCAGGTGCGGATATGCCGCCACCAGCTCCGGATCGACCAGGCCGTCGGCACCGACGAAATCCATCAGCCTGCCCGGGATCCCGTACCACTGATAACCGTTGCGCGGGTTACGCGCTGCGTCACCGTGTCCGGCGGCGGCCAGCATCCGAAGGATGGGGTCCAGACAGATTTCGGTGCAACCGGTGCGCGCGCCGGTCCGCAGTGCGACCTCCTCCGGCGTGTGGGCGCCGTCGAGGATCGCTTCGGCCAGCTCGCCGGCCATGGTGTTGGTGCATACGCAGACCAGCATGTCCGGCAGCATCCCCACCTGCATGCAGAGCTGTCCGATTGCCTCCGGCGATACCTCCGTGTCCAGCACCCCCACGAGGATTGGCTCGTCCAGCGACCGCATCACGATCGCGTCGTCGGGGCACAACTCCATGCAGTTCTGCGCGTTGTAGCACTCATTTTCGGCGACGACCGCGATGTTCCGGCCGGGGCCGGGCTCATCGGAACGCCGGCGGCGCATCGAAATCGCCACCGTCGGGCACGACAGCACGCATCTGTTGCAACCGGTGCAGTTGGCGTCGACGATCTCGGCCACCATCGTGACGCGCTTGGCCATGAAGTCTCCCAACCGTGGCCTTAATCCGAATTAAGACGAGCGTAAATCGGACCCCACACGTCCGTCAATGGAGGTCGCCGCCGGACCCGGCGATCGCAAGTAGGCCACGAACATGTCGACCAGGGCGACGGAGAGGGCCTGCAACGATGCGTCGACCAAGCCGGTGGCGGCCCCCAACTCAGCACCCAACACGCTGGTACTGAACAACTCGGTGGCGGCCCGGACGTCGACATCAGCGCGGACCTCGCCACGGGCTATGCCCCGCTCCAGCACGTCGCCGACGAAACGCACCCAGGCGGCCAGAGCGCGTTGGGCGGCCCGTTCGACCCTGGGCGAATCGGGCATGTGCAACACGGCGTCATGAAGGAGTCGCAGCCGGGCGTTGGGTGTGGTCGCCCAGCGAGACAACCGGATCCGCAGCCGTTCCTGCACGCAAGCGTCCGCATCATCGGTGACGCGTATGTCCTCGGCGTACTCGTTTGCCGTGGTCTCGAGCACCTGCTCGAGCAGGTCGGTGCGGCTCGAGAAATGCGTATAGAGCGCCGGCGGCGTCATGCCCGCCGATTTCGCGACATGGGCCAGGGTGACCTCGCCCAAGCCCCGCTGGGCCACCACGTGCTGCGCGATGCGGATCAATTCGTGTCGCCGGCCACTCGGCGACGGACGGCGTTCGAGACGGGTCGGCGGCACCCGACGCGAGGGGGACGATTCGGGCCGGCCGAGCACCAAACCGGCTAGATTCCAACAGTATTCCGCGACCTCCTCCTCGGAAGGCAGTTGCCCGGCGCGCAGGCTGGTCATGGTGTGGCTGAGCATGGCGCCGGTGATGATTTCCATGATGGTTCGCGCCGGCAGCCGAGGTGCGCCCTCACCGCGGTGCACTGCCCGTTCGACCACCTGCGCGGCGAGCGCAATCATGCTGTCCGATGTCTCGGCGATCCACTGCCTCAACGGCTCTGTTTCGTCGTGGAATTGGGTCGTGACTCGCATCATCGCGGCCCCGTCGCGTGACACGTAGAGACGCATCAGATCGCGCGCGTAGCCGGCGAGCTCGGCCTGTGCATCACAGAGGTCCGGGATATCCTCGGGCAGCGGAATCGCCCGCAGCGCGTCCATCAGCAGGTCTTGCGGCGTCGTCCAGCGCCTATACAGCGCGGGCTTTCCGATTCCCGCCCGCGCCGCGATGTTGGCGAAGGTCACCTGCGGCTTGCTCGATTCGCCATAGATCAGGCGTGCGGCTTCCAGGGCCCGGCGTTCGACCTCGGGATCCCTGGGACGACCGGTCCCCTGGCGGCGCTGCGACACGTTCGATTCGCCGGGCGCGGGGGATGCTGACGCGCTCAACTTATCCGGAAACCTCTGAGATGGCGACGAACGCGCGCCCCGGCGCGTACGGACGCGGATCCAGCGCGATGGACCGCAGAGACGCCGCCTCACCGCGCATCTGCCCGAGCGTCTCGGCCAACAATGCGGGGGTGAATCGTGAGCGCGCTTCGGCGCCCGTCTCCACCAGGACGTCGTCGCCGTTGATCCGGCAGCGAACCACGCCGGCGCCGGTTCGTTCCCGCAGCATCTCCTCCCCTTGGTCGACGGCCCGCAACAATGCGGCCGTGACGGCGGTTCCCGTGTAAAGACGGCTGGCCAGGCACGGCGCCGCGGGCAGGTCATGCCAGCACCTGCCGCGGCTTCGCGCCATGGCGCGGATGTCGGCCTTGGTCAGCTGCGCCTCGACGAACGGATGCACCACCTCGTGCTCGCGGGCGGCCGCCAGACCGGGCCGGTACTCACCGAGATCGTCGAGGTTCGCACCGCTCATCAGCGTCCAGGTGCCGGCCCGCCCGCGCACTGTCGCCCGAACGCGGTCCAACTCGCCGTAGAGGTGCGATTTGCAGAAGTAACAGCGGTTGCGTGGGTTGGCCAGGTAACGCGCGTCCTCGAACTCGTCGGAGTCCACCAGCTCGAGGCACCACCCAAGGTCGGCGGCCGCTTGCCGCACGCGCCGGGTCGCCGACGGCGGGACGGCCGGGGACACCGAATGGGCGATAACCGTTGTCTTGGGCTGCAATTCGTGCGCGATGTCGGCCAGCAGCAGACTGTCGACACCGCCGCTGCAGGCGATCAGCCGGCGCGGTGAGCGTTCCAGCACCGCGGCCAGCGCGGCGAATGCCGGCTCTTGTGTCATCCGACGACCTCCAGATGGACATCCCACAGCGGCGCGTCGAGCACCGCACGGCCGATGTCGACGATGTCCGCGCCGCAATCGGCGATGCGCCGCAACAGGTTCGCGTCCACGCCGCCGGCGTACGCGACGCACACGTCGGCGGCGCGCGCGTGCAGCGCCGCGCTGACCGCCTCCAGATCGCCGAGCCGGCCGGTGTCGACCATGACCACCGCCGCGCCGGCGTCGAGCGCTTCGACGCCCTGTGCGACGTCGACGACTTGCACCGACACCGGCCCGTGGCCCAGCCCCCGCGCGGCCGTGACCGCGGCGGCCACACCACCGAACATCGCGACCTGGTTCTTGCCGACGTAGACGAAATCGCCGTCGAGCAGCCGGTGGGAAAGTCCGGCGACGTCGAGGCCCGCACGAAGCACGGGTTTGAGCGACGCGGGCAATTTCTTCCAGCCACCGCACACGACGCGGAGCCCGGCGGGTGCCGCGGCCCTTATCTCGGCGCCGCGGCGCGCGATGCCCCCGGCGAATCCCAGCACACCCAGCACGTGATCTTCGGCGACGGAGACCTCCCACGCGCTGCCTTCGATCCGAACGAGGGGCCGGCCCGCATCGGCCCGTTCGCCCTCGACGGCGACGATGTCCCACTGCCCACACGGGTTCGTCGACGGCGGACACAGGAGCGCCGTCCCGGCCACCAGCCCCGGCTCGGTCGCACTCACCACAGCGCGGTAACGGCCCGTCAAGCCGGCGACCAGTTCGGCGGTGATGCGACGGGGCGGAGCCGACAACGAACTCACACCGCCAGCGCCTTGGTCTTTGGGCCCGCCATGACGATCGCCTCGGTGGGGCACACCCGTTCGCGGCGGTAACAGCCCGTGCGGTTGTCGTCGATGACCTCGAAACCGCGTTGGATCGCGTTCACTCACACCCTCTTGATACGTACTCGTATAGTCCGTAATCTACCCACAGAATGCGTAGCACTGATGGATATGTCAAGACGATCGGCGAAACCGCCGACCGATTGATCTATGACCGCGACCGGACCCATCGGATCGGGATGCCGGAGGCTGTGTTCTGTCTCGACAAGAGCGTCGGCGACGTGGCCCTGATAGTTGAACACCTCGTTTCCTCCGGCGTCGGACCGGTGCTGTTCACGCGGATGTGCCAGCTGCAATACGACGCCGCCGTCAACCGCAGCGATGCGCCGCTGGACTACGAACCCGTTTCGCAGACAGCCTTCCTCAACGGCAGCATGGCCGAGCGGAACGCACACGTGGGGATCGTCGCCGCCGGCACGTCGGACAGACCGGTCGCGCTCGAGGCGCAACGCACGCTGCAGTTCTTGGGCATCGCGTCCCAGTTGCACATCGACGTCGGCGTGGCCGGGCTGTGGCGCCTACTCGACCGGGTCGAGGAGCTGCGCCGCGAACGAGTGCTGATCGTGGTCGCCGGAATGGACGCCGCCCTCGCGTCGGTGGTCGGCGGGCTGGTGGGTTGTCCGGTCATCGCCGTGCCGACCTCGACCGGCTACGGCGCCGCCCGCAACGGTGAGACGGCGCTCAACGCCATGCTGGCCAGTTGTGCGCAAGGTGTGGTGGTGACCAACATCGACAACGGTTTCGGTGCCGCCTGCGCCGCCGCGCGGATCTTGGCAGCGACGTGACATCCACGCTCTACCTGGACTGTATCGGCGGTGTCGCCGGCGACATGTTGCTGTCCGCACTGATCGACGCCGGTGCATCGCTCGAAGCGGTCCGCTCCCGGCTGCCGGTGAGCGGTGTCCGTCTCGAGACCCATGCCACCCAGCGCCACGGCATCGCCGGCACGGTGCTCAGCGTGCGGGCACCGCACGAGCACGTCCACCGCCGCTGGGACGACATTCGCCAGATCATCGACTCGAGTTCGATGCCCGCGCGAGCGAGGCAACGAGCGCACGCGGCGTTTGCGCTCCTGGCCCGGGCCGAAGGCCGGGTGCACCGGATCGCGGCCGAAGAGGTGACCTTCCACGAAGTCGGAGCCCTCGACGCCATCGTCGACATCTGTGGTGTCGCGTTGGCGCTGGAGGAACTCGGTGTGGACGAGGTCGCGTGCTCACCGCTGCCACTAGGACACGGCACCGTAGACAGCGCCCATGGGATGTTGCCGCTGCCCGCGCCGGCCACCCTGGAAATCCTCCGCGGTGCAAGGTCTTACGGAGTCGATGTGGAAGGCGAGACCGTCACTCCGACGGGCGCCGCCCTGGTGGCGTCGCTGAGCGGCGGATTTGCGGCGATGCCGGCGATGACATTGTCCGCCGTCGGGACCGGTGCGGGCAACGCCGACTGGGCGGAGGTTCCCAACGTCGTGCGCGCGGTGCTCGGTCGGTCCGACCCCGATGCGACGCAGCCCGGAAACGCGGCGTTGATCTTGGAGACCAACCTCGACGACATGCCACCGGAGTGGGTGCCCGACGTGGTGGCGGCATGCCTGGATGCCGGCGCCCGCGACGCCTGGACCGCGCCCGCGATGATGAAACACGGCCGACCGGGAATCACGCTGTCGGCGTTGGTCTCCACGGCCAATGAACGGGCGGTCGCGCAAGCCATCCTTCGTCATTCCACCACGCTCGGCGTGCGAGTGCGGCGGGTGGAACACCGATGGGCGCTGCAACGCAGATTCGGCAGCGTCAACATCGACGGCCATGACATTGCCGTCAAGCTCGGTCTGCTCGACGGCGAAGTCGTCAACGCCAAACCCGAGCACCGGGATTGCGTCCGGGTTGCCGACGCGACCGGACGCAGCGTCAAGTCGGTCTGGGTCCGGGCCTTGGCGGCGGCGCAATCGGTGCTGGTGCCGCAGACTATGGCCGAAAACGGTGGCCATGTCGACGGGACCACCCGTCAGCTGACCTATTGACGCGTTCCCGGCCGGTATCCGGGCCGATCGACGCCACGCCACCGGCGTGCGCGCTCAGGCCCGCACGGAGCGACCGAAGGATTCGCCGCTGGCAGCCGGAACGCATTGCGGTGCAACGGCTGACGAGGTGCGGATGCCGCCCTGAACTCGGCACCGGCACCGAGCGCAACGGGCCCAGCACGGCTTCGCCGACAGCCCGCACCGGCGGATCCAAGAATATAGATAATAATGACCCTGATTTATTGACTTTCCCGTGTGGTCGGCCTTACAGTCGTCCCGGCATCAACAATCTCTGCCGTCCGGGCTGGCGCATGAGTCCAGAGCGATCACGCAAATGCGAGGAGACCGCAATGCTTTCGTTCGCCTACCCGATATGCCGCGGGATGCACTGAGCGGTGGCCACCGTTTACCACGGACGACCCATCGAGCCCTACCGGCTTGGGATTCTGATCGACCTCCCGGAACACCCCGGACTCAGCGACTGCTGGCCTGACGCGGTTCGCCTGGCATGCGAGGAGGTGAAGGCTCGCGGACTGCTCGAACGTGACGTCGAGGTGGTGACTCGCGAGGTGTATGCACAGCCGTGGACCACGGCCCATGGACTGATCAAGGCCTACCGCGAGCTCGTCGGAGAGGCCGACGTGCTTGGCGTGGTCGGGCCGTTTACTTCGGACAACTGCCTGGCACTGCTACCCGAAATCGAGCGTCTGAAGGTACCCACCGCGACGATCTGCGGGTCTACCCGCTTCGTGGGTGACTACGCCTACGCATTCGCCAACGGCGGGTTGGCCGACGAGCCCGCCGTGATGGCGGCCTGGCTCGAGGCGAACGGGCACCGCAGAATCGCTGTGCTGCGGGAGCGCACGCAGATCGGCCAGGAATATGCCGAGTTCTTCCGCTACGAGCTGCAAGCACACAACCTGGTGGTGACGGCCGAGCCCCCGGTATACCCGGCGACCAGCGTCGAGGAGCTGGTCGAGGCCCTCAACGTGTGCCGTGACTCCAAACCCGACGCCCTGGTGTACCTGGGTCTGGGTGGGGTCAATCAATGGATTCGCCCGGCTCTCGAACAAATTCAGTGGGATCCCCCGCGCATCCAGACGACCGCCTTTGTCAGCGCGACGTACAGCGAAGAACGTGCCCGCCGGCTCGAGGGCTGGGTCGGGGTCGACCAGTACGACGAACGCAACGAGGTGTTCGCGGCGGTACGCGAAAGGTTCCGCGGGCGTTTCGGCTACGACTACGCAACCTCCGGGTTGTCGACGGGGTACGACATCGGCCATGCCTTCGCACTGGCGCTCGGCAGGATGCGCTACGCCACACCGAGCGCACTGCGCGACGCGATGGACACCCTGCGCCGCATCCCGGCATGCACCGGCGGGCCCGGGACCATCATCACGCTCGGGCCGTCCGACCGCCGCGCCTACAAGGGAGCCGACTTCCTGGTATTGCGCCGCGCGCGGGGTGGCTCCACGACGCTCGAAGGTATCGCCCGTGTGGTTCCCTGGGAGCAGCCGTCATGAGGATCGCGGTCACCGGCGCCAGCGGGGTGTTCGGACGGGGCATCGCCGCCCGGTTGCGTTCCCAGGGCCACGACGTCGTCGGACTGGCCAGGCACCGACCCCAGACCTGGTTCGCTGACTGCGATTTCATCGAGTCAGACATTCGTGACGCGACCGGCGTTCACAAGGCGGTCAATGGCGCTGACGTCGTCGCACACTGCGCATGGGTGGTCAATTCCAACCCGGATGAAAGGCTCACGCGCGAGATCAACATCGGCGGCACCCACAACGTCCTCGACGCGATGGACGCCGCGGGAGCCCGCCGAATCGTCTTCGCATCCTCGGTGCTGGCTTACGGTGCCCGGCCCTCGGGTGAGAACCGACTCAACGAGGACGATCCGCTTGCTCCCTCACCGAATCACTTCTATGCATTCCACAAATCGCAGGTCGAACGCCTGCTCGCGGAGTGCGGCAAAGAATGGGTCGCCATCCGCCCCGGCATCGTGGTTGGCCGGGACGTCGACAACACCGTCATGCGGCTGCTGGGGTCGCCGGCGTTTCCCAATGTCGAGGGTTCCGCCGACAGGCCGATGCAGATCGTGCACACCGATGACGTGCACCGGCTTTTCGTTCGTGCGGTGCTGGGATACGAAACCGGACCGGTCAACCTGGCGGCTCCCGGCGAGCCGACCGTACGGGACATCACCGCCAAACTCGGCCGCCGCCTGTTCCCGGCCCGCAAACGGCTGATCGACGCAGGGCTGGGCGCACTCTATCGTCGCGAATTCGTCGAAGCGTCCCCGGCCGAATTCGAGCTGCTGTTGAACTTCCCGATCATGGACACCGGCCGCCTGGTGAACGAATGGGGGTACGCTCCGGCATGGACCGCCGAGGAATGCCTGGACGACTTCGCCCTCGCGGTTCGGGGCCGGCTGGTTGTGGGCAAGAAGGTGTTCACGCTGCCGTGGCGGATGTCGCTGGTGCACAATGTGCCCGCCGTCGACGAGCCTCCGGCCGACGGCGCACCGTTGCAGACGGCCGGACCCGACGGCCTCAACGGCGAGTTCGACAGTCCCATCGACCCTCGATTCCCGACCTTCGTCTCCAGCAATCTCTCGGAAGCGTTGCCGGGCCCGTTCACACCGGCGTCCGCCTCGGCCACCGTGCGAGGCCTGCGTGCGGGGGGCGTTTCGATCGCCGAGCGGCTGCGGCTGCGCGGCGTGATCGGCCGGGAAGTCGCCGCACGTGCCATCGGGACTTTCGGGCACCGTGTTTACGGCGGTGTGACGTCGGTGTACTACATGGCCGAGTCGATGCCGGGCACCGATCCCGACAGCATGACCGACCAGTTCTTCGGGCGCGAGCTGGGAAACATCCCCGTGTTCGGCGACCAGCGGCCACCTCGCGAGCAATCGAGTATCGGCAGGCGGATCCGTGACTTGGTCAGCATCGGGCTGACCGGTGTTGGGCTGGTAGCCGGATCATCGCGGGAGTCCAAAACGTTCGTCAACGACGTCGACCGTCTCGAGGGCTACCTACCCGATGGGTTGGCCTCCCTCGTGGACAATCGGCTGGAGAGTCTTATCCTGTTGGCCCGTGATTTGGTGGTGCACGGCTGGGTGTTGTCGGCATGGGCCGGGATGCTGTGCACGGCCACGGCCACGGCGGCCGCGCGCCTGAGCGGCGGGCAACTGCCGGTCGCCGGTCGGGAAGTGGCCAGCGGGCGGGCGCTGGCGGGCGTTCAGCTGTTGACGGAAATGGCACGCGCCAATCCTGAAGCGGTGGAGGCGCTTTCCGGCGGTCGCGACGTTCTGAAGACCACTAAGGACCGGGCACCCGAGTTGTATCGGGCGATCGTCGCCGAACTCGCGCAGGTGGGGCATCGCGGACCGGCCGAATGCGAATTGCGTTCGGCTGCCTATGGCGACGATCCCGAGCAATTCGCCGCGATGATCGCCAAGTCGCTTGCGCGTCAACCGGACGCCCTCGCGGCGCAGCTGGTCGAACCGTTGCACACCTCGCTCGGCAAGCCGGCTGAGCGGCTGGCAGCGCGGCAACTGCGCGACCGGGAAGTTCGCCGGGACAAGGTCGTTCGCGCCACGTCGATTCTGCGCCGGCTGATGCGCGAACACGCGCGACGGCTGGTCGAACGCAACGTACTTGACCAGGTCGATGACGTCTTCTTTTTCCAGGTCGACGAACTGGGGGCGTTACCGCCCGACGCCCGCGAGCTGGTCGCGCGCCGGCGCGCGGAGATGGCTCGGCTGGCCCGGGTGCGGCCACCGTCGGCGTTCAGCGGATCGTGGACGTCCACGGCGGACGAGTCGGTACTGAAGCCCGGGCAGACGCTACACGGCCTGGGTGTGAGCGGTGGACGCGTCAAAGGACGGGTTCGCCAGGTCGACCAGCACACGATCGACGACTTGCTCCCCGGCGAGGTACTGGTGGCCGAGGCCACCGACGTCGGGTACACGCCGGCATTCGCTTATGCCGGGGCGGTGGTCACCAATATCGGTGGGCCGATGTCGCATGCGGCCATCGTGGCCCGCGAGTTCGGTATCACCTGTGTGGTTGACGCCCGCAATGCCACCCGACGGCTGCCCGATGGCGCGCTGGTGGAGGTCGACGGACCGACAGGTGAGATAACGCTCCTCGAAGCGGCTGTCGACGACACCGCCGCCGGCACGACGTGACTACCCTACTGAACGTCACTTGAACATGATTGTGGCCCTTCAGCCCTGACAGAAACGAGATATCCGATGTCCCAAGACCCTTTGAGGACCAGCGGCCACTACGGGTTCCAGCCGGTCGGTGCGCTCATCGAGCCGACACCAAGCGCGCACTGGGACGATGTCGTGGGACTGAAGATGGACATGCAGTACTTCTACGGTTCGGTACGCTCGGAGGCCGGCGACTACTGGTGGCCGATCCGCGGCTTCTACACCGACCGGGCACGGTATCTGCACTTGCCGGAATCCAAGATCGGTGACGACTTCATCTATGCCGCCGACGAAACCAACTCGTACGGCGGTCCCGTGGAACACCGCCATCGTGGCGGCCGCTGGGAGGTGGTCACCCCCGAGGGCGTGGTTTTGATGGCTGTCGACGATTCCCGGATGGAGTGGCATGACGGCGCTGAACTGTCGATTACCGGTGAGCTGATCGGACCGGGGCTGCAGTTCTTCACCCCCGACGAAGACGACCCGCTCCTGTACAACTCACGCCTTTTCAAGGCGACAGGGACGATCAAGGGCGTCCCCGTGTCGGGCCTGGTGTTTCACGACAGCATGCACTCCAAGCCGGGCAAACAGTTCATCAGAGGACCGGTGATCACCAAACTGGAAGCCGCATGGGTCGCGTTCGCGACCGAATTCGAAGACGGTGAGGTGCATTCCGGGCATCTCATCCACGGCACCGAGGGCTTCAACTTCATGATCATCCACCGCACCGACGGGCCCTCCCTGATCGCGCACGACATCGTCGTCGAGGCGGAGCTCGACGGTGACCCGATGTCTGACAGCACATTTCCCACCAAGGTGAGCTACAGCGGTGGCGGGCAGACCTGGGTGTGGGAGGCGCTGCCAGGGGCCCGTTGCCCAGTGCGCAAGGACCTGCCCGCCGGACACAGATGGCGCCAGGGCTGGGCACACCATATCGATGAGCGGCGCCGTCCGAAAACCACCGAAGCGCTGATGGAGACGTACAACGGCCGGCTGATTGACACTGGCGCCCTGCGCGAGAAGGTGGCGAATTGAATGCGACCACCGGCCCCCCATGGAAGTGGCCGTCGCGGAGGCGTGGAAACTTCGATTTCCGAAGCCTGGTCAGCACCTGTGAATTCGCCGCCCGCGATGCCTGGTGTGAACGGGAGTTCTTTGGACTGCGACCGATGGCCACCTACTGGTGGAGCTGCCTGAACGACGGCGACGGAAACTACTTGGCTCCGATGCGCAAGGTGAACACCGAACTCTCCGGCGGCCTTCAACTGTCGTCCAACGTCGGTGAAGACAACCTCGAAATCGCGCCGGCGGCCTTCGAGTCCTCGCAGCGCGGAGCCGGGGTCCGCTGGACGCTGAGCGAGGATGAAACGTCATTCCGCGTGGCCGCGCAGCCGACCGCATCCACCCAGCCG
>Ga0315542_1001276_pt1 | contig 15774 bp, 6 predicted proteins | sample SalMarSW160120MG_FD_202541 | JGI IMG/M metagenome (GOLD analysis project Ga0315542, IMG submission 202541) | Salt marsh sediment microbial communities from the Plum Island Ecosystem LTER, Massachusetts, United States - Salt Marsh Sediment SW1601-20 ...
TGGTCAGCGCCCCAAGGACGCTCAGAGAGAAAGCCATTTCTTCCGTTCCGAGGCTCCGGGCTGGTCTTTTCAGAAAAGGCTTCCTCCCTGAACGTCATGTTCTTTGGTCCCCGGAGGAGAGGAACCTGTCCGGATCCTCCACCAACGGTGGAGGGTTTAGTTACAACTAGGCGGTTCGCTTGAACATCCTTTCTATCTCGTGATAGGTGAGGTACCGAAATATGGGTCTTCCATGCGGGCAATTGGAGGGAAGGTCCATTTCCAGCAGTTGTCTCAGCAGGTGCGACATCTCTTCATGCGTAAGGGAGTGCCCTGCCCGGACCGCCCTGTGGCATGCCATCAGCATGAACATCCCATCTACCGCCGCCTGTTCTTCCAATGCGCCCTTCTCCAGGTCAGGAATGAGTTCTGACAGGAAATCTTCCCATCTCACCCCTGAAAGCAAGGCAGGCACCTCCCGCAGAAGGAAGGTATTACCGCCGAAATGCTCCAGTGCAATGCCGAAACGCGAAAGCAACCCTCCCTTACCGGCGAGTATCTTAGCATCCTTCAGCGGAAACTCAAGTTTCAAGGGTACAAGAAGCATCTGGGTCTGCACCTTTCCCTGCCCGAACTCTCTCTTCAGGTTCTCGTACACCACCCGCTCATGGGCCGCGTGTTGATCAACCATGAGAAGGCCTGTCCTGGCCTGGCAGAGGATGTAGGTGTTGCCCAAATTCCCTATAATCATGGGCTCATCAATTTTCCCGGCGATCGCGGGTTCGGCAGCCTGAGCCGGGAGATGAGGCGCGGGAATGAATTCCGCCTGAGCCGGTTCCTTCGCCCATAGCGGGATGGACGATCCCACGCCGGAGAATTCCGTGTCCACAAATGCCTGAAATTCCCTGGACAGGGCTTTCTCGACAGCAGAAAAGATTTTCCGAAATACAAACCGGCCTTCGCGAAATCTGATTTCCTGTTTGGTCGGGTGCACATTCACATCCACCTGCATCGGGTCTATGTCTATGAATATGACGGCCTGCGGATACTGTCCCTTCATGAGATGCCTTCCATATCCTTCCAAGACGGCCCGGGTAACAAAACGGTCCCGGATGTTTCTCCGGTTTACGTAGACAAAAAGGCGGTCCCCCCGGCTGCGGGAGAATTCCCACGGAGCGAGGTACGCCCTGATATCCAGACCCGGTCCTTGCTCCCGCGTCTCGAGCAGCGAAGCCGCCACTTCCTTCCCGAAGAGATTGGACAGGCGAACCACCTGGTCCCCGGTCGAGGGAAAGCGCACCACTCCTTTCCCGTGGCTGTCAAGCCTGAATTCAATATCGGAAAAAGGCAGCGCCCACCGGGAAACGGTGTCAACGATATGTTCCATCTCGGTACGCGGGCTTCGCAGGAATTTCCTCCGGGCAGGTATGTTGTAAAAAAGGTCTCTCACCACGACGCTTGTGCCGGGTGGGCACCCGGTCTCATCCAGGGAAATAAATTTTCCGCCCGCAAGTCTGAACGTGTGTCCGGACAGATCTTTTCCCGGCCGGCTGGTTACCTCCATCCGCGACACCGAGGCAATACTCGGCAGCGCCTCCCCGCGAAATCCCAGGGTCCTCACGGTAAACAGGTCCGAGACGGATCTGATCTTGCTCGTGGCATGCCGCTCAACGCAGAGGAGCAAATCATCTCTGGACATCCCGGCCCCGTCGTCAGTCACCTTGATTTGGAGTTTTCCTCCCCCCTCAACGGAGATCAATATGCGGCCGGCTCCGGCATCGATGCTGTTGTCCAGCAGTTCCCTGACCACGGAGGCAGGCCGCTCCACCACCTCTCCTGCAGCGATCTGGGATGCCACATTTTCGGGGAGTATCCTGATATTATTCATTCTACATCATCTCTGCGATGGATACGGTGCGGTCTCCGAGCATATTGACATAGCAGCCGAGTTCGTTGTCGTACCATCCGTAGATCACGGCCTGGGTAATTGCGATCCTGCCGAAATGGCCGACATTCTCCACGCGCCTTTCCTCTGCATCCATGCCGCATACCTTCCCTAGATCGATCTCCACTTCAGCGGTCCTGGTATGGGTTTCATGCCCTTCTATGAGCGTCGCACATCGGGGCAATCCGATAATATCACTCGATACATTCTGCTCCTCAGTGTACTGGAGGTATTTTCGCTCATCCTGCCCGGCAGCATTCTGGTAAATGGTGTTGATCATTTCACGCCGGATGAACTCTCCGGAAGGCTCCTCCTGCAGATTGATCACGAGGATCACCAGGGAACCGGTGCTGTTCGGTATTCGTACGGACTCAGCGATAAAGCCGATCCTTTTCATTTCCGGGATGACCAGTGCGAGGGTATTGGCAGCGCCCGTGGTGGTCAGGATGATATTGTTCAGTATACTCCGGTTTTTCCGCAGATCCGTGGCCCCGGCCGATGGGAGGCGGTCAAGAACCTGCTGCGATCCGGTGACCGCGTGAACCGTGGCCATGGAAGCGGTAAGAATCCTCTGAGACCCGAAAAAATCAAGCAGGGGCTTCACCATGTGAGCCAGGCACGTCGTGGTACACGAGGCGTTTGAAATGAGTCGATGGGATCTCGGCTCGTAATCATTTTCATTCACCCCCATGACCGTTGTAACCGCATCCTCGGGCATGGGCAAGCTCTTGTCCCGAATCTTGAAGGGAGCGGAAGCAATGACCTTCTCAGCCCCCGCCTCCAGGTGCCCCCGCAGGGATCCTTCAGATCCCTCCGGTTCCACCGTAGGATCCAGAAATTTTCCCGTTGTGTCAACCACCAGGCGTACACCCCTCTCCTTCCATTCAATTTCCCCGGGATTCCTCGTCTTTTGGAGAAAATGGATCTTCGTTCCATCAACAGTGATGATCTTTGCGTTCTCATCTACCTCCCCCAGGACGTCCCCCGCCTTGTGCCCGTACAGGTAGCTCCCGAGGGAACCGTACGTGGTATCCCTTTCCAGGTAGTGGGCGATATCCTTCAGCGACACGCCCACATCCCTGCCGATGTTGACGACTATCTCATCGAAATATTTTCTCCCTATGTGGTGCCACAGGGTCAGCTTCCCTATCCTCCCCAATCCATTCACGCCCAACTGCATGATCCTATACCTCCTCGCGCTCCTTGACTTTCATTTTGCCCAGATAGATCGATCCTTCCCTTCCATCGATACTGATATGGTCTCCGGGCCCGAGTTTCTTTTCCCCGATGATGCAGGTCCGGTCTTTTTCCAGGCACGTTAACCTGGACCAGCCGACCACACAGGTTTTTCCAAGGCGGTGAGCGACAATGGCGGCGTGGGAGGTAGAACCTCCCCGCGCGGTCAAGAGCCCGTCAGCAGCGTAAATCTCCCGGATATCATCAGGGACCGTGTCATTCCTGAGCAGGATGAGCGGCGTGTCCGGCTCTGCCTTTCGCCACTTTGCAATTTCCTCGATACTGAATACAATCCGTCCTGACATGGCGCCGCCGCTCACCCCGATACCGTGGCCCAGAACAGGGGGAAGAGGTTCAACCCCAAGTTCAAAAGAAGATTCTGTTTTCCTCTCCCGGATGCCCATATCGCGGGTCTGAAGGAAATAGAGGTCCTCTTTCCCTGGGCCTTCGAAGGTGAACTCCATCTCCTGCGGGCTCCACTTGTGTTCATATACCAGTTTCTTGGACCACTCTCGCAGGGAATGGTAGATTTCCGGGAAGAGTGTCTCCAGGCTGGTCTCGGATTTCCGATTTTCAACCTCGGCCTGCTGTATGGAAATGGGGTGGGTCCTCACTAGACCCGAAACGACATCTTCACCCTGGTTTCCCGGTGTGAAATCGCCCCATGGGAGCAGCATATCCCCTGACCATCGGGGATTGTGCGTGAAAAAAACTCCCGAGCCCGCCCTCCCCGAAAAATTCCCAAAAATCATCGCCTGCACGGTAACCGCCGTGCCCCAATCTTCTGAAATGCCCATAATCCTGCGGTAGGTTTTTGCCTTGGCAGAATACCATGACTCGAATACCTTCCTGATGGCGATCAGCAGCTGTTCCCGCGGCGTCATGCGCACATTGAGGCCGTTTTCTTCCAGAAGTACCTTGTATTCGAGCCCGACCATTTTCATCTGTTCCCCTGAAAACTCCCTTTTGTAGGGAATTCCAAGGCGTTCCTTGAAGCGCGCGATAATATCGTCAAAGGCATCTCTTTCAAGTCCGTGACCCATGCCATAGGACTGCAGGAAACGACGAAAGGTGTCCCAGCCGAACCATCGGTTGCCCGTATTCTCCATCAGACCCTGGACAATTTCCTCGTTAATGCCCACATTTACAAAAGTATTCATCATCCCGGGCAATGAGACAGCGGAGCCGCTTCTCACTGAGAGGAGCAGCGGGTTCCCGGGGTCCCCGAATAATTTTCCCGTTTTCCTTTCCAGTTGCCCTACCATCTGAAAAAGCTGCTCTTCAAAGTTGCGCCGCGCAGGGGCGTACTCCTCGATAATCTCGCGGCAGCGGAATACCTCCGTGGTGATAATGAATCCCGGAGGAACCGGCAGTCCGTAATTCTTTATCTTCACCAAATTCAAGCCCTTGTTTCCCAGATGGATGATATCGGCCACTCCTTTTCTGCTGGACCCGATGGAGGTCATTGCCTTTTTCGGGTCATAGTTCAGAAGCAGGCGCAGGTTTTCTCTCGGGAGCATTTCTGTCTGGTGGTGGAGGGTCATCAGGATTCTGGCCAGGAAATGGTCCAGCTGCTGTAAACCGAGGGAGGACGCGATGCGCTCCCGCAGGAAGATCTCGGTCACGCGGTGAATGATCCTTTCCCGGTCTTCGCCGGCGTCTGGTGCTGAATATTTCGGCAGCAGTTCTCCTTCGGGATACCTGGGTACGATCTTCATCAGGTTGGCCTGATGGATATTGTTGAAGAAATCATTGACAATATTGCTTAAGGCTTGCGAAAACCCCCGAAAAATATCAAGGTACTGGGTGGAACTGAACCCCCTGATCTCCAGGGCATGCGCAAGCAGATCAAGGTGGCGTTCCATCTCCAGAGAAACGATGCCATCCAGGTTCAAGGCCCAGTTGAACAATCTCAGCGAATCGAGGATCCGGGAAAAAGTGGCTCGCGTAATGAGGCCGGGATCTATCTGTTCCACCATTTCTTCGAAGAGGATGTTCAGGAGGGATTCTATCCGAAAACTGAGGCCCAGGGCATCAAATTTCATTTCGTGATAGCTTCCATACATTGATGGAATGTCAACGGTAAAATGCCTCTTCCGATAGATATCTTCCCTCACGTCAAACGATTCCGGGGAAAGGATGATCCCTTTGAGTCTTTCAAGGTAGCCCAATAACTTGAAAATGCGTTCTCTCAGATCTTTTTCGGCCAGGGCTTCCTTGAGTTTCCGGAGTTCGGGGAGGCCCGTGGCCTGCAGTTGAAGCAGATGGCGCTCCATATCCGTAAAGCCCGAATGATATTTCTGGTAGAGGAGCTTGTAGAGTTCGACTGCCATGCCAACTCGGTCCAGGTCAACTCGGTCTTCCTCCGGAAGCCCTGACAGCCTCGTCTTTACCTCTTCATTGTCCATACGCAGGAGCACGCTGACACCCTCGCCATTCCGATTATCAAGGAGCTTTGCCAGGACCCTGCGCACACCATCGATATAGACGCCGCTTTCTCCCACCTGGTCATAAATGGCCGGTGGAAGAAAGGATTGTAGGCCATGTTTTTCTCCTGTCTTCCAGAAAACAAGCGCGGCTTCCATGAACCGGATTATACGATTGCTGCTTTCCACATGACTCTGTTTCCTGAGAAAATGGACAAGAGGGTCCTTCCGTTGACAGATATCGTCGATTCGCGTGGAAATGTCCCTCAAACGGCCCTCGGCGCCGATGTCGCTGAAATAGACCGGGAACAGCCGCGCCAGCTGCTTCGTGAGGTTATAGACCGGGGCGATTTCGCTGTTCAGGAGGCGGGTGATGTCCCGGGGAAACAGGTCGGTATCCTTGATAAATACTCCCCCGATGGAGAGATGGATGGCGAGTGAGGAAAGGAGTTTCTTTGACCACTTGGGATGCAGTTCCGCCACTTGAAGCCACGTCCTGATATTCTGTACATGCGCGAGATTTGCGCGCACCTGCCAGTCATCCCCGACTCCTCTCACGCCGGGTGTTTGGAAGCCCAAGGATACAAGGGAATCAATGAAGAAATCAACCAGGTCACTGTCATCTGTTCCGTACACTCCCTGCCCCATATTGAGTACACAGTGGAGAGCGGTCCGGGGAAATTTCTCCATGCTGTTTTCCAGGATGGAGAACGTCCTGCCCAGGGCTTCTCGTATCTGGAACGGTTTCCCCTGTTCCATAATACGGGTTATGGTGCGATTGATATCCCGGAGCACCTCCTCGTGGACGCTCGACAACCCTTCAATTTCCATGATATGCAGGAGAAAGACGAGCTTCCAGGCGTTCCCCTGTCCTTCCTCTCCCCCGGCGCGTGCAAGTTTTCCGGGGATATCGCTGTACGACGCCACGATCGTCCGGTATCCAGGGAGCGCCAGGAGACGCTCCAGTCCGGCTCCTGACACCTTCCCGAGAGCATCGCAAATTGCTTTTAGTTCTTCCAGGCAGTGCTGCAAATAATTATGAGAAATATCTTTAAAAATATCATCTAATCTATTCTTATTTAAATTTTTTCCAACTTCACTCTCAAACCATTCCAGGGGGTCTGTCTGAGAAAGCCAGTACGCATAGGTGTGCCGATAATATTTGACCAGCAGCTCGCTCATGGATTGAAAAGATTTCTCAGCCTGGACAGAGTTGGAGAGAAGTGCGCCCAGGTTGTTCAGTTCATAGAAGCTGGTTACAAAAAAAGGAAATACATCCTGATCGGATTCGCGTACCTGCTGGAAGGCGTATTGGAGAACGGGAAGAAATCGATCCAGGTCCCTGCCCGCCTCCTTAATAATTTTTTGCAGGAAAAGTAATAGATCATCAGCAGCCTCGGCTCGTATATCCCGTTCTTTCGCACCTGTGGCACCTTCAAGGAAGATATCAATATACGTGCGCGCCGCCTCAGGGCCGTCGGGGTGATTCTTCAGGACGTGGAAATAATTCAGGGAATAATTCCGCGCCCCCTTCATGATAAAGGCCGAGTTTTTGTAAGGATGGCAGACTTCCGTCAGAAAAGTCTCGAGGCCCTCCAGCGCCCCGGGGTACTTTTTCATCACCCGGCGAAGGATTTCATACTTCCGGTCAATGGTGACATCCACGCGGCTGCACGCGATGTTCACCTCCAGGGCCTTGGATGGCGTTTTGCACTCTTGGGCCTCTTCCATCGGGGCATTCACCGGTATTCCTGAAGAACTTTTAGCAATTTCGACCATATCAGATAATTTTAACATCCCCTCCTTCTTTGCTCAATGTTTTTCCTCTCTGGCCGTGAGCCCAGACCCATGAGCCGAAAGTGGAAGATGTTTTCTTTTTTGTTGTGTCCATATGTTCTTCGTTGACAGTCTGTAAGGCATGTCTCTATACTTGCCTTAAAACAAGAGTACAGCAAGAGCAGGACGCCCGGTATTTCATCCATGACTTCTTCTGTTGTTGGAAGAAGCTTCTTTCCCTTGAACTCCTGATTAATGCGGGAGGAGGTTGCAGGAGCCGTGAAAAACACCATCGCAGTCATCATGGCGGGAGGGAAAGGCGAACGCCTCATGCCCCTTACAAAGGACCGGTCCAAGCCTGCTATACCTTTCGGGGGAATCTATCTCCTGATCGATCTCACCCTTTCCAACTGCATCAACTCGGGCGTCTACAGGATCATCGTACTCCCGCAATACAAATCACAAACGCTTGTTCAGCACCTGGAAGGCGGGTGGAATATCTTCAGTCCGGCCCTGCACCACTACCTGAAAATTGCCCCTCCGCAGATGATGGAGGGAGAAAAATGGTACCAGGGAACCGCCGACTCCATCAGGCAAAACGCCTATCTGCTGAAACAGGACTCTCCGGAGCATGTCCTGATATTGTCGGGAGACCATGTCTGCAAAATGGATTATGCCCACTTCAAGGATTACCATGAGGCGAACAATGCGGATGTCACCATAGCGGTCATTGAACTCGGCAAGGAGGTCGCGGGCCTGTACGGCATTCTCCAAGTGGATGAATCGTTCAACGTATTGGCTTTCCAGGAAAAACCAAAGACGCCCAAGACGATTCCCGGTGACAAGAACCGTGTCCTGGCCTCCATGGGTATTTACATTTTTAAGGCCGATGTGCTCCTGGACCTGCTCCAGCGGGATGACCGTCCCGACTTCGGCAAGGATATTCTGCCGGGCATCCTGAACACCCACCGGGTGATGGCCTACCCTTTCCGGAGGGAAAACAAGATCCTGGATGTGATTTCTTATGTGGATAAGGATGGGATACTCCGCGAAAGCCCGGTACTGCCCATACGGGATTCAGGTTACTGGCGTGATGTAGGGACCCTTGACTCTTTCTGGAACGCCAACATGGACCTGACCGGTGTGGACCCCTATTTCAACATGTACGGTCGTCACTGGCCCATCAGGACCTACCAGCGTCAGCATCCCCCGGTAAAGACGGTCTTTGCCCAGGAAAAGGGTGCCCACGCCCGGGCCGGCCGGGCACTGGATTCCCTGGTTGCCCACGGTTCAATCATCAGCGGCGGCCTGGTCCTGAACAGTATTCTCTCTTACAACGTCTTCGTGCAGAGCTGGTCGAAGGTGGAGGAATCGGTAGTCATGGAGAACGTCGTGATCGGCCGCCATGCACGGATCAAAAAAGCCATAATCGCGGAAGGAGTAAAAATCCCTCCCTCCTGCACGATCGGCTATCACCCCAGGGAAGACAGGAAAAGGTTTACGGTCACTCCCCGCGGAATTACAGTTGTTACCAAAGATGATTTTCCCGATTAGTACCTATCAACAAAGAGATTTTGGGCACGAGTGAGTTTCCGATTCGGATGAGAAAACCCCGAAAAAACCGATCTTGAACGCTGATCCAGAGAAATTACTGACAAAGGGGAACATATGAAGGCCAAAATCACGTACGACGTGGTCCCGAATCTTCCCGGAAATCTGGAGGTCCTGCGGCGGATAGCCTATAACCTCTGTTTCAGCTGGAATGACGACATACAGGATCTGTTTCAACGAATGGATCCGGGATTGTGGGTAACCTGCAAGCACAATCCGGTTCTCATGCTCGGACTCATAAGCCAGCAGCGCCTTGATGATCTCTCGCACGATCAGGGTTTTCTGGCTCAGCTTGAGCGAGTCGTCGGCGACTTCGACCGATACCTTTCCCAACCCCGGGTCCAAAGCGCTGAATACTACGCCGAAGAACCTTTCCAGGTCGCCTATTTTTCGGCGGAGTTCGGGCTCACAGAGAGTCTGCCCATCTATTCAGGGGGGTTAGGGGTCCTCGCCGGAGATCACCTGAAGTCCGCAAGCGATCTCAATGTGCCCCTGGTAGCGATCGGACTCCTCTACCAGGGCGGCTATTTCAGCCAGTACCTCACGTCCGACGGCTGGCAGATGGAAACCTACCCGCAAAACGACTTTTCCAACATGCCCGTCAGGCCGGTCCTGGGTGCGGACGGCAGACCCGTCCGGGTTACGGTCTTGATCAAGGATCTCCCGGTTGAGGTCCAGGTGTGGCAAATCAAGGTGGGAAGAATCTCCCTCTATATGCTGGATACGAATGTCAAGCCGAATCCCCCCGAGTTCTGCCGAATCACCGGACAACTCTACGGGGGCGACAGGGAGATGCGCCTCCGGCAGGAAATCGTGCTTGGGGTAGGCGGTGTTCGCGCGCTCAAGGCACTGGGGATAGAACCCACAGTCATCCATATGAATGAGGGGCACTCCGCCTTTTCCGCTCTCGAACGCATTAACATCCTCAGACAGGAAAAAGGGCTCTCTTTTGACGCTGCAAGGGAGGTTGTTTCCGCCAGCACCATCTTTACGACCCATACCCCTGTTCCCGCGGGAAACGATACCTTTGATCCGGGTCTCATGCAGTCCTACTTCGAGGAATATGTGAAGAAGCTGGGAATTCATTTCAAGGTTCTGCTCGGGTATGGACGCCTCGATCCCAGAGACGAAAGCGAACCATTCGGGATGACTACCCTCGCCCTGCGCCTCTCCGCCCACAGCAACGGGGTGAGCCGCCTGCATGGAAGGATCTCCCGATCCATGTGGCAGAAGGTCTGGGCCCACCATCCGGTCGAGGATGTCCCCATTGATCACATCACCAATGGAATCCACGTCCCGACCTGGATATCCAGGGAGATGGGGGCCCTTTTCAGCCGGTATCTCGGCCCGAACTGGGAAGAGGACCCGGATCACGAGCGGGTCTGGGAGCAGATCAACGAAATACCGGGGACAGAACTCTGGAGAACCCATGAAAGATGCAGAGAACACCTGGTCGGATATGTGCGGCTCTGTCTCGTGGAACAACTGAAGCGGCGGGGGGCCTCAACTGCCGAAATCATGAGGGCGGGAGAGGTATTGACACCCGAAGCGCTGACGATCGGTTTCGCGCGCCGTTTCGCCACTTACAAGCGTGCCACCCTCCTTTTCATGGACCCCGATCGGTTGGCGAGCATTCTCAATGATCCTGAGCGGCCTGTCCAGCTGATCATCGCGGGGAAAGCGCACCCCCAGGATACTGAAGGAAAAGAACTCATCAAGCACATTATCCACCTGAACCACGAGGAGCGCTTCAGCCGCAGCATGGTCTTCCTCGAGGACTACAACATGGACGTGACCCGTCATATGGTCTCCGGCACGGACCTCTGGCTGAACACCCCCCGAAGGCCCCTTGAAGCCTGCGGAACGAGCGGCATGAAGGCCCTTGCCAACGGTTCGCTGAATCTCAGCACCCTGGACGGATGGTGGGACGAAGCGTATCACCGTGATTTCGGATGGGCCCTGGGGCATGGTGAGGAGTACAAGAATCAGGAAATCCAGGACAGCATCGAGAGCCAGGACCTTTACAATCTCCTTGAAAATGAAATCAAGCCCCTCTTCTATCACCGGGCCATGGACGGGATGCCGAGGGGCTGGGTGGACAAGATGCGGGCCGGCCTGAGAAAATTGGCCCCCATCTACAATTCCCATCGGATGGTACAGGAATATCTGAATCGCTACTACATTCCGTGCTCGCGCCGTTTCAACAACCTGTGCCGCGAGTCTTTCAAAGGAGCCGCAAACCTTGCTTCCTGGCGGCAGAAGATCATGACAAGCTGGGCCGAAGTCTCCGTGGAAGAGGTCATCGCGGCGGACGGGCAGGAGATTTCCGTGGGCAAACAGCTGGAGGTGGAAGCCAGAATCAGGCTCGGATCCCTGGCCCCCGATGATGTCACGGTTGATGCCTATTACGGACGCCTCGACCCGCAGGGAGAATTCATTGAAAGAGACACAACCGCCCTCAGAGTGACAAGTAATTCGGGCGGGATATATATTTTTAAAGGCGCCATACCGTGCACCCACTCAGGGCGTTTTGGGTACACGGTTCGCGTGATGCCCAGCCTGGATAGGTTGGAAAACCGTTTTGCCATGGGGCTGGTTACCTGGGCCTGATCAAGGTCCGCGAGGAGGCCGCTTGTCGTTCTCGACTACTTTAAAAACGCGGGAAATAAAAAGCATTGTTACCTGCTCCCTTGCCGACCCATTCACGCTCCTGGGTGCACACCCGGCAAAGATTGACGGGAAAAAGGGTGTTGTGATCCGTGCCTTTCTCCCCCACGCGCAAGAGGTTGCAATCATGGACCTGAGCCCGCGCGCCGCCGAAAAGGCAAAACAGGTCCACAAGGCGGGACTTTTTGAGGCATGGCTCCCCGACGTTCTCCACGTCTTCCCTTATCGTCTCAAGGTCGGATTTGACAGTGGGTGGCAATCCGTTTTTTACGATTGTTACGCGTTCCTTCCGGTCCTGGGAGACGATGATCTGTACCTGTTCAACCAGGGAAACCATGACAAGATCTACGAAAAACTCGGGGCACACCCTCGAATTCACCAGGGCGTTTCCGGGGTTCTGTTTGCAGTGTGGGCCCCATCTGCCGGCCGGGTGAGCGTCATTGGAGATTTCAACCAGTGGGACGGCAGGCGGCATCCTATGCGTATAAGGGGTGTCTCAGGAATCTGGGAGCTCTTTATCCCACACCTTGAAGCGGGAACACTCTACAAGTTTGAAATAAAGACTCAGGATGGAACTCTTCTGATAAAATCGGACCCATATGCATTCTCTTTTGAAAAACGCCCCCGGACCGCGGCCGTGGTCCAGCAGGTAGACGGGTTCACATGGAGTGACGGGGAATGGATGGAAAAGCGGCCTGCCGTTGACATCCTGAAGAAGCCCCTGGCCGTATACGAGGTGCACCTTGGCTCGTGGAGACGCCGCCGGGGCGAGGAAAACGAGTGGCTTTCCTACCGCGAATCGGCCGACCAGCTTGTGGACTACATGAAAAAAATGGAATTCACCCATGCCCAGTTTCTCCCGCTCGCCGAACATCCCTTTGACGGGTCGTGGGGCTACCAGGTAACCGGCTATTATGCGCCCACCTCCCGATTCGGATCACCGCAAGATTTCATGTACCTGGTTGACCGATGTCACGCCGCAGGAATCGGCGTCATCCTCGACTGGGTGCCGGCGCATTTTCCAAGAGATCCCCATGCCCTGGAGTTTTTCGATGGAACACATCTCTACGAACATGCCGATCCGCGACAGGGCGAACAGAAGGATTGGGGAACCCTGATCTTCAATTACGGCCGGAATGAAGTAAGAAATTTTCTCATCGCCAATGCCCTCTTCTGGTTCGATAAATACCATATCGACGGCATCAGAGTAGACGCCGTGGCCTCAATGCTCTATCTCGACTATTCTCGCAAGGAAGGAGAATGGTTGCCCAACCGCTACGGTGGCAGGGAAAATCTGGAGGCCGTCGCGTTCCTGAAGGAACTCAACACAAAGGTTTTCAGAGACTATCCCGGCGCCATGACCATCGCGGAAGAATCTACTGCCTGGCCCGGTGTCACCCGCCCGGTTCATTTAGGGGGACTCGGTTTTCTCTTCAAATGGAATATGGGATGGATGCATGACATGTTGAGCTTCATGTCCCTGGATCCCGTGCACCGCTCATATCATACGGAGAACCTGACCTTCGCCCTGCTGTATGCCTTCAATGAAAACTTTATCCTTCCTCTTTCTCACGACGAAGTGGTTCACGGGAAGGCCTCACTGCTCTCCAAAATGCCGGGCGACGATTGGCAGAAGTTCGCGAATCTCAGGCTCCTCCTTGGATACATGTACGGAGAACCCGGGAAGAAGACCTTGTTTATGGGTGGGGAATTCGGACAGTGGTCCGAATGGGATCATGACCAGGAACTGCAATGGGATCTGCTCCAATACAAATTACACGCCAGCCTGCAGAGATACGTACGGGACCTCAACCATCTCTATCGACAGGAACCTCCGCTCCACCAGCAGGATTACGACCAGGCGGGATTTCAGTGGATCGACTTCCGGAATTCCGGTTCCACGGTGATCTCTTTCATGCGCAAAGCCGGATCTTCCGATATCCCCCTCGTATTTGTTTTCAATTTTACCCCTGTACCAAGGGAAAACTACCGGATCGGGGTACCCCTTGAAGGGTTCTACAGGGAACTGCTCAACTCGGATTCCGCCCTGTACGGAGGGTCCAATGTCGGGATCGCCGGAGGGAAACTGGCCGATCCCACCCCGGCTCACGGCTTTTCCCACTCCCTCAGTCTTTCCCTCCCACCCCTTGGCATGCTGATTCTCAAACCTGAATAATCCCCGGTTGTACCTGACTCCTTGCAATTTTTTTTGCCGAATGCAAAAAAATGTTAAAGGAATCATTCTCACGTGCCGATATACTCTGTGCAATGGAAGAAAAAATGGCGCTCCAAGACATACAGAATAGCTTTCGGGATGATGTAGAACAAATTGAAAAGACTGTAGAAAATATTAGGAGAAAGAGAAAACATTGCCAATCAAGCGCCGCTCAACCTCAACATCATGACCATAAACCATGTGACGGCCGACGGCCTCCAAAGGTTATCAATTGGCAGAAGGGGGTATGAGGCGGCACTTTGGCGGCTTCTCAGATGAGCGTGCATCTTCTCTCCAGGATCGGTGGCGAAGCAACGCAGTAGAAATTGACCTTGAGAAAACAACGGCATCCCGGGAAGCCATTTACATGAAGGCCCAGTTGGATTGTTAACCATCAACCCAACCCCAACCAACGGCCCGGCGTCTCCCCTTGGCGGGAAGCCGGGCCTTCCTTTTTACGTATCCTGCACGATCCGCATAGTGCACGAAAACCGGCTTTTCTCTCCCTTTGCAAGCTCGATCGGATAGACAAAGAGGAAACTCGACCCCTGGTACGTACGTTCGAAACCTTCTTCGGAAATGGATACGGTCATGAGCGGGAAAAACCACACGGTCACCGGTCTTGAAAAGGCAAATACCGCCTTCAGGTGATCCGGGCCGTTTATCAGGGAAAATTCAGCAGCGTTCTCTTCGACACCCGTCTCTGCAACTTCTCTTCGTGTCCTGCCGTTAACCAGATAGTATCTTTCAGGGTCACGATCTGAAAAAAGTGTCAAATTCCATTCGCAGCCATAGACACAGGAAACAGGTGCGTTACCGAGGGAGGTCATTTCCCATTGCATGTGCACCTCCCCTTGCCTTTCCATGAGAAGCTCTTTCTGAATGGTCATCTCGGCCGGTCCCACATGCCCTGTTCGGGCCAGCTTCACCATACCGGCTTCCTCAGCGGCGGAGGTCTTTGTCACGAGATATGTCCCTTCGAAAAAATCACCCAGTTCCCGGTAAACGCTTGTCGAGTACTCTTCCACGGAGCATTCACCTGGAAGGAAGTGATCGAGGAAAGAGGTCCTCGGATAGCGATCATATATGAGCATTTCTTCGAGGCCCTTGTCCTTCGCGAAGGCGGTCTCGTGGATGGACTGTGCGCGGGTATGCTCGTTTCCGTGTTCCTCGTCCAGCTCTTTCAGACGCCGGTGGTACGCTTCGTGTCGCCTGGTCAGCACATCACTCAGATTCAGGGCCAGGGGGACGTGGCTGAGTTCGAAAATACCTCCTCCCCGCGCCGGTGAAAGAGCCATGGAAAGCACGGGTCCCCGGATCACAACTTCGTCGTCCCCGTCTTTGTCCACGTCGATCATTTCTATATTCGGGATGTTTCCCCTTTCCAGGGGTAAGGAAGCCTGGGCTCTGAGCAGGTTCTGGTATACGGCCCGCCGCAGGTGCCCCAGATAAAGGCCGCCGAAAACCCCGTGCCAGTACGCGCAATTGCACTGGGCCCGCCAGAGGTATTCAATGCCCTCGGAGTCTCGGGGGAGATTGTCACTGAGAAAGATCATCTTCTTATGCATGCGGTTGGTTTCATCGTACTTCACCAGGAAGTTGTCCCATATCCCCCCCCGCACAAACGGACGCCATTCTTCCCAGCGGCCCTCCTGCTTGAGGGAAACGATGATATCTTCCAATGCCTCCGTCCGATCCGGAGGAAGCGCCCATTCGGTCATCTCTTCATAGGAGGCCTGCGGCAGATAGAGGCGTCCCAGGGGATGCATCTCATCTATGAGATCTCCCGGGGTCTTTGTTCCCAGCCATTCGGCGTTTTCCGAGATGGCTTGAAAAAAAGTCCGCAGCCAGCCCTTTTGAATGACCCATTCGTGTGTCCCCGGCCAGAGGCCGAATTTTTCGCCGTCGTCCCCGTAGAC
>Ga0315542_1001277_pt1 | contig 15770 bp, 18 predicted proteins | sample SalMarSW160120MG_FD_202541 | JGI IMG/M metagenome (GOLD analysis project Ga0315542, IMG submission 202541) | Salt marsh sediment microbial communities from the Plum Island Ecosystem LTER, Massachusetts, United States - Salt Marsh Sediment SW1601-20 ...
CCACCGTCGAGGCCTGGACGACGATGTTGAGGAGGTTGGTGGCGCGCAGGAAGTTCGGGCTCAGCAGCGCCATGGCGACCACGAACAGGGCCAGGATGAGGTAGATCCCATAGTCGAGCGCGAGATCCCGCCAACGGCGGCGGGCCTGGTCCCGTACGGCGAAGGCCGTCTCAGGCATAGCCCGCTCCCTTGGCACGCTCGCTACCGACGATATAGGTCACGAGCTCCTCCAGGCTGGTGTCGGCGGTGGCCAGGTCGGCCACCTTGCGCCCCTTGCGCAGCACGACGATGCGATCGGTCACGTCGAGCACGTCCTGCAAGGTGTGGCTGATGATGATCACCGCCACCCCCTGGCCGGCCAGCGCACGCGGAAGCTCCAGGACCTTGCGCGCCTCGGTGACGGCCAGGGCGGAGGTCGGCTCGTCCAGGATCACCAGCTTCGGACGGGTGTAGAGGGCCCGGCTGATCGCGACGCTCTGGCGCTGGCCGCCCGACAGCATGCCGACCTCGGTGCCGCTCGAGGGCAACTCCAGCCCGAGTCGCCCCAGAAGCTCCCGCGCCGAGAGCTGCATCGACCGCTTGTTCAAGACCTTTACGGGCCCGGCTCCGAAGCGCACGATCTCACGTCCCAGGAAGATGTTGCCGGCGGCGTCGAGGGTGTCCACCAGCGCCAGGTCCTGGTAGACCGTTTCGATCCCGATCTCCTTGGCGACGCGCGGCGTGGCGATACGTACCGGCGCGCCGTCGAAGTGGACTGAACCCTCGTCGGGCTGGTGGGCCCCGGAGACCACCTTGATGAGCGTCGACTTGCCCGCGCCGTTGTCGCCGATGAGACCCACCACGGTGCCGCGCGCGATGCTCATCGACACGTCGTCGAGGGCCACGACGCCGCCGAAGCGCTTGACGATGCGATCGAGTTGGAGGAGCGGGGTGGCGTCGCCCACGGGTCGGTCTCCTCGATTCCCTGCCGGGAGGGGTCAGGCCTCGGCCCGGTATGGGCTCGAGCCGGCCGGGACGTTGGTCAGAAGGCCACGCCGCACTCGAGGATGACGTTGGCATAGGGGGTGGCCTCGCCGGTACGAACGACGGCCTTGACGACAGGCAGCTCGTGCTTGAGCTGTTCGTGGGGCACGCGATCGAGCGGGACGTCCGGAAAGGCTCGCCGGACCGCTTCGAGGGCGGCCTGGTTGTGGTGCACCGCCTCCTCGGCTACCGTCAGCCGCTGCACGACGAGCTCCTCGGCGAGCGCCGCGATCACGTCGGCGAAACGCGGGATGCCCCGGACCAGCGCGAGGTCGACCACCGGTACCTCCGGAGGCACGGGCAGGCCGCAGTCGGCCACGACGAGCTGGTCGGTGTGACCAAGCGTGGCCAGCAGCTCACTCAACTGCGCGTTCAGGATGCCCCGCTTCTTCATGCCTACCCCCGTGTCCGCCCGCTCGGGCCGCTCTGGTGTCTCTCAAGGAAAGCTTCTACCGTGGGTCGGTCGGCCATGGCCGGCTGGGCGCCGGCCCGTGTCACGGCGACGGCGGCTGCGGCGTGCGCGAAGCGGATCGCAGCCGGGAGTTCGGTACGCTCGCCCACGGCGCCCGCCAGCGCCGCCGCCAGCGCTCCGTTGAAGGCGTCGCCGGCGGCCGTCGTATCGACGGCGCGCACTGCGTAGCCGGGCACGAGCTCGAAGCGCTCGCCGGACCACAGGAAGGCACCGCGGGCGCCCGCTTTGACGAGCACGTGCTCCGCCCCCGTACGCTCGGCCAGCGACCGCGCCGCGGCCCGCACCCCCGCCTCGTCGTCGGTGGCCATCCCGGTCAGGGCGGCGAGCTCGTGCTCGTTCGGGGTGAGCATCCACACGCGCCCCCGCGGCAGAGCGTCGAGCGGCCGGGCCGGCGCGGGGTCGAGAACGATGCGGGGGCCGCCGCTGCGAGGCAAGCGTCCCAGGAGGTACGTGAGGGTGTCGATCGGAACCTCGAGCTGCAGGAGGAGGTAGGCGGCCTCGGTGAGCGAGGACGCGTGCTCGTCGACGTAGTCGGCGTCGACGCGGCCGTTGGCGCCGGCCGCGATGGCGATCATGTTCTCGCCGGAGTCCTCCACCCAGATGTCGGCGGTACCCGTGGCCACGCCGTCGACGCGTTGAACGGCGGCCGTCGCCACGCCGGCCTCCGCGAGCGAGGCCTGGAGCCGTTCGGAGAGGGCGTCGGTGCCGGTCATGCCGTACATGGCAACGTCGGCGCCGAGCTTGCCGCAGGCCACCGCCTGGTTGGCGCCCTTGCCGCCGGGGTACATGTTGAAGGCACGCGCGGCCACGGTCTCGCCGGGGCTCGGGAAGCGCTCGAGCCGGGTGACCAGGTCGACGTTGAGACTCCCGAACACGGCGATGCGTCCGTGATGCAAGATCGCGTCCCCTCTCGGTGCGGAGCCAGACCCGCGGGGTAGGGTCGCTCGCGCGTTGGAGCGCTTCTCATCATAGCGAACGCGCGCCGGGGCGGATGCCCCGGCGCGCGTGCTCAGCGTGGTTGGGATGGATCGAGGACTCCCTCGACGATCTCGATGGCGCCCTTCATGCCGTGGTCGCCGAGCGAGTCTCATGAGGACGCGGCGGTGAGCTTCGGCGCCGGCTCCGCAACCTCCTGGTAGAGGGCCTCGAAGCGCTCGCGGGTGCGCTCCAGACGGTGTTGTTCCGCCTTCGCGCGGGCAGCCCGAGCCATGTCGGCCCACCTCCCCCGGCCGCTGGCCAGCGCCTGGAGAGCCGCCCCGGCGTCGGCAGCGTCGGTAGGATCGAAGAGAGCGCCGTGCGTCCCCTGCGTCACCAGCTCGGGCAGCGCTCCCGCTCGTGCCGCCGCGACCGGCAGACCGCTGGCCATCGCCTCGAGCGTGGCGATACTGAGAAGCTCCACGCTGCTGGGCATCACGAACAGGTCGGAGGTGGCGTAGAGGTACGGAAGGGCGTCGTCCGGCACGTAGCCCGTGAAGTGGACGCGCCCTGCCAGGCCGAGCCGGCGGGCTTGTTCGCGCAGCATCGGGGTGCGCAACCCCTTCCCGGCGACGACGAGCCGGTCGACGGCGGGCGCGTGCGTGAAGGCACGGAGCAGCAGCTCGAGGTTCTTGTCGCGATCGAGGCGGCCCACGTACAGGGCGACGACGTCGGATTCGGGCAGCCCGAAGCGTGCCCGGAAGGCGCGGCGCTCGTCCGGCGCTCGAGGGCGGAATCGCTCCACGTCGACGCCACAGGAGATCGCCCGCACGTCGAGGCCGTGGATCCGTTCGCGGAGCATGCGGGCTGCCGTCTCGCTCGGCGCGGTGGCCAGGACGAGCCTGCCGTACACGGCACGTACCGTCCACCACAGCAGCGCCTCGACGGCCCCACGCGCTCCGGGTGGAAGTGGCAGCTGCAGGGCCAGGTTGGCCGGGATGAAGTGGTTGGTCCCCACCACGGGGATGCCCAGGCGGAGGCTTTCGGCGAGCACGGCGCGGCTGGTGGGGTAGTGGTCCTGGATGTGGACCACGTCCGGGGCGAAGGCGGTGAGCAGGCGGCCGACCCGACGATTGGGGAACGCGGTGACCGCGACGTCCGAGCGCTTCGAGACGACCGCCGGAAGGGCGCACAGCTCGACCCCCCCGCGGTGCACCTGGCGCCACCGCCCCTCCGGCGACGGGATGATGACGAGCACCCGGTGGCCCCTGGCCGCGAGGGCCTCGGCCAGGTTGGTGGTGAAGACCGCCGGTCCGTTGGTGCTCGGCAGGTACGTCTGTCCGGAGAGCGCGACGCGCACGCGTCAGCCGCCGCCCGCCTCGCCGCGGGTGGCACCGGTGCCGTCCTGGCCAGTGCGCGCCCGCGCGTCGCGCGCGGGCGGCATGGTGCTGGGAGGAGAGGAGCCGGTGGTCTCTCCGGCGGTGTTCACCGGCTCGCGGTCGCTGGAGTCGTGGTCGCCGCCCGAGCCGAGGTCGGGGAGCCGCCGCACGAAGAACAGGCCGAGCACGAGGGGCAGCCAGAAGTTCATGCCGCGGAACGCCAGGATGATGCCCAGCGCCGGCGCTGCCGCCATGCCCAGCGAGGTGAACACGAGCCCCATGATCCCTTCGACGGCGGCGAGCCCCTGCGGGATGATGGCGATGACGTAGAACACGATCCCCAGGGAGAAGCCGGCGAGGCCGGTGCCCAGCCCGGATAGGCCGAGAGGCTGCTCGAAGGCCAGGAACAGGGCGTAGAGGCCCAGCAGGTTGACGATGTGGAGCGCCGTTCCGGCGAGGACGAGCTGTGCGACGATCCGTGGCTTGCCGAACACCGCGACGGCCGCTGCCGACAGGTCGGTGGCGACCCGCTGCGCCCAGTTCGCTCCCAGGGGGGAAGCCTTGCGGAACCAGCGCGCCACCCGTGCCACCAGCCGCTCGATCCAGCCCAGGCCACGCGTCAAGAAGCCAACGCGGTGCCGCGCGAGCGTCAATGCCAGGACCAGGCCGCCCACGAACACCAGGTAGAGACTGGCGCCCAGCAGATCGTAGTAGGCGAGGCGTCCGCGCTTGGCGAGGAACAGGAGCCCGCCGGCCAGGAAGGGCAGCAGCGTCGCCAGATCCGCGATGAGCACGACGACGGTGCCGACGGCGGCGCGTGCCGGGGACTCCCCGCGCCGCTGGGCGTCCGCCACGAAGACCGCCGCGCCGGCCGTCCCTCCCGACGGCGCGACGGCGTTGAGATAGGTGGAAGCGAAGAACACCGGCAGCAGGCCGGCGACCGTGCTGGAGACGCCGACCGCCTGGAAGCCCAGCCGGTAGAGGTTGCCGTGGAGGAGGAAGAACGCGGCATGGAGCAGGGTGGCGACGACGATCCATGACCAATGGGCGCGGGCGAGCGCATCCCCAAGCTGGTGCAGGTTGGTGAACCGCGAGATGACCACCAGCAGGACGCCGATGAGCACCAACCACCACAACCAACGCCGTGCCACGGACACCTCCGAGGTGGACTATCGGGCCGCAGGGGCCTCAAAGCAGTCTAGACCGTGGCAGCGCGTCGCGGGCCGCTACACGTAGGCGCTCAGACCGCCCGGCGGTACTGCAGGATGGCCAGGGGCATGAACACGAGGACGATCCCGGCCGCCCAGAGGAGCGACTGCCAGACGTCTCCGGCCGCGACTCCGGGAGCCGCGCCCCCGCTCGTCAGGAACCGCACGCCGTTGACGGTCACGGAGATCGGCTGCACCTTCGCGAATGCCTGCAACCAGTGCGGCATGGTCTGCACCGGCAGGAACGCGGAGCTGGCGAACACCAGCGGGAACACCCAGATGAAGCCCGCCACCTGTGCGGTCTCCGGATCCCTGGTGGACAGGCCGATCAGCGCGGAGATCCAAGAGAACGCGAACCCGAACGCCGCGACCACGCCGACCGAGGCCAGGGCCTGCCAGACGCTTCCCTCGATGCGGAACCCGATGATGGCCCCCACCCCCAGCATCAGCCCTACCGTGAACAGGTTCCGCAGCAACCCGTCGGCCAGGGCGCGGCCGGCCAGGACTGCGCCCCGAGCCATGGGAAGCGAGCGGAAGCGGTCGACCACGCCCTTCGAGAGATCGTCGGCCAACCCCGTGGTGGTCTGGGTAGCTCCGAACATGACGGTCTGCACGAGGATGCCGGGGATGAGATAGTCGATGTAGTTCACGCCCGGCGTCCGGATGGCGCCGCCGAAGACGTAGGCGAACAGGATGACGAACATGATCGGCTGGATGCTCGAGAACACCAGCAGGCGCGGTAGGCGCAGGTAGCGCATGAGGTTGCGCTGCGTCATGACCAGTGTGTCGGAGACGTTGGTTCCAGCGCGCGACACGATCCCGCGCTTCCTAGGGCGGGGGTCCGGCCGTCCGGGTGCCGCTGGTCATGCCCGCACCCCCTCGCGCGGACGCTCGGCGTGTGGGACGGTGTCCTCGGGCGCCTCGCGCCCCGTCAGCGCCAGGAAAACCTCGTCGAGCGAGGGGCGCCGGAGCCCGATGTCGGCCACGTCCACGTCGGCCGCGTCGAGCCGCCGTACCGCCTGGAGCAGGTCGCGGGCGCCGTCCTTGGCGGGCAGGCTGATCCGGAGTGCCTGGCGCTCGGCCTGCAGCTCACCGTTGCCCAGATCCCGGAGCGCCTCCAGCGCCGCGTCGAAGGCTTCGGGCCGGGCCACGCCGACCTCGACGTAGTCCTTGGCGAGCTGTCCCTTCAGCTCGTCGGAGGTCCCCTCGGCGATGACCGTGCCGTGATCGACGACGGCGATGCGGTCGGCGAGCTCGTCGGCCTCCTCCAGGTACTGGGTGGTGAGCAGCAGCGTCGCGCCGCCGCCGACCAGCTCCTTGATCAGCGCCCACGTGTCGCGGCGGCTGCGTGGATCGAGGCCGGTGGTCGGCTCGTCTAGGAACAGGACCTGCGGCCTTCCCACCAGGCTGGCGGCGAGGTCGAGGCGGCGGCGCATGCCACCTGAGTAGGTCTTGGCGGTGCGGCCGGCGGCTTCGCTGAGGCCGAAGCGCTCGAGCACCTCGTCGGCCCGGCGGCGCGCGTCGTGACGTCCCAGGTGGTAGAGCCGCCCCACCATCACGAGGTTCTCGCGCCCCGTCAGGTTCTCGTCGACGGCGGCGTACTGTCCGGCCAGGCCGATCAGCGGCCGGAGGCTCTCGCGCTCGGTCCGGACGTCGTGGCCGACCACCGTGGCGCGGCCGTCGTCGGGGAGCAGGAGCGTGGTCAGGATGCGGACCAGCGTCGTCTTGCCGGCGCCGTTGGGGCCGAGAAGACCGAAGACCCTGCCGCGGGGCGCCTCCAGGCTCACGCCTGCAAGCGCTTGCACGGAGCCGAAGGCCTTGCGAACCCCCTCGACCTGGATCGCGTTGTCGCTCATGTCTGCCTCCAATCGTCGAGCGCAGAGACGTCGACCGAACGCGCCTAACGATCGATGCTAGGCGATGCCGAGCCGGGGGCCGGGTGATGGAGGAGACGGCATCCCGGTGTCCGCCGTCGCGAACGCGGTGGGCGCCGGCGTGGTGAGAGGGGTCACGAGGGGGCGGCGCCAGGGGGCCAAGACCACGCGCGGACGCGCCACGCGGATCAGGAGGGCCGCCGGAAGATGCCGTGCAGATCCACCTCGAAGTGGTAGAGCTTGGCGACCTCGGACTCGAAGCGGTGAAGCAGACGCAGGCGGAACGCCAGCACCCCCACGGCGGCCCCCACCAGCGGGCCGACCAGGTAGACCCAGAAGCCGTGCCACTGCCACGCGACCAACGCCGGGCCGAGACTGCGAGCGGGGTTGGTGCTGGTGCCGGAGACCGGCGCCTCGATCGTCACCATGATCCCGTAGAGGACGGGCATCAGCAGCGGCGTAAAGCGGCGCAGCGAACGGTGCCCCGTGAAGAGGAAGAGCCCGACGACGAGCGCGAAGGTGGTCACAGCCTCACCGGCCACGGCACCCCAGGCTCCCCACGTGCCGGGCACGGTGGCGCCGTACGCGACGCTGGCGCCGAGCCGGCCCCAGAGCAGCAGTGGGAGCGAGCCGACCGCCCCGCCGACGAGCTGCGCGGCGATATAGCCAGGGACGTGGCGGCGATCGAACACACCACGCCACCAGAACGCCAGGGACACGGCCGGGTTGATGTGGGCGCCGCTGACGCGGCCCACCCAGGACGTCGCGATGAGACCTCCTGTAGAGCCGAACAATACCCCGGTCACCAGGCGCCGGACCCATGGCTCGGGCAGCCACCGCAGCACCGGGCTTCCGCTGCCGAAGTCGAAGATCACGCACGACAGACCCACCGCCAGCAGGACGGCGGTGCCTACGCACTCGGCGAGAAGGACCTGGAAGGGCGTGCGCACGGCTTCCCAAGCTACTACGGCCGGAGCCGCCCGCGGCGTCGCGGCGACATCCCGACGACGTGTGCGCTGCGGATGCTGCCTTAGAACCGACGTATCGGCCCCTGCCGGCCGAGGGAGGAGCGACACCCATGATCACCGTTGCCAACCGGATCGAGGTGGCGCCGAAGGACGCCGAGGCGTTCGAACGGGCGTTCCGCGAGCGCGCAGGGCTCGTGGACGAGACTCCCGGCTTCATCCGCAACCAGGTCCTCCGGCCCACGCGCGAGGGTGACCCCTACGTGGTCCTGACCGCCTGGCGCAGCTACGATGCGTTCCTCGCCTGGACCCGGTCCGAGTCGTTCAAGCGGGCGCACGTGCACACGGGGCAGGCGCCCACCGGATCCAGCAAGCTGGAGGTGCACCAGGTGATCCAGGACAGCGACCAGCCGGACCTGGAAGCGGAGCCTCCCCTCCAGCTCAAGGAGTGACGTTCAGGCGTCAGGGCGAACGGGCGGCCCAGGCGGCGAGCAGTCTGCGCTCATCGGCCGGCGCCAGCCCGGCGTGTGCCCGGCCGTGGGCGTCGTGCCACGTCAGCGTGTCGCGGACGGTGTCCGCCAGCGGCGTGAAGCGCAAGCCCAGCGCCGATGCGCGCCCGGTGGCGTACGGTTCTCCGCCCCGGTAGGGGAAGGGCGTGACCATCGGGAAGGCGCTGCGCGGCAGTCCCAGCTCGTCGAGCATCTCCAGGGGCAACCACTCGGGGTGCGCGTCGCTTCCCGTCACGCTCGCGATCTCGCGAAGCACGTCGCCCCAGGTTGCGGGCTCGGCCGGCCCCGACACGTTGACGGCGCCGACCGCCGTGCCCTCGGCCTGATCCACGGTGAAGCGTGCCAGGTCCCGTACGTCGATGAAGGCGATGGGCAGCCGAGCGTCGACGGGGGCCGCCATGGGGCCACCCTGGCGTACCCGCCTGAGCCAGTAGGTGAAGCGGTCGGTGCCGTCGTTGGGCCCCACCACGTAGGTGGGGCGGAGGCTCAGGCACCGGCCGGGGAAGGCGCGCTCGGCCTCCTGCTCGCACAACACCTTGAGGCCCCCATAGGTGTCGGGGTCGATCGTCTCGGTGTCCGGATCGTCGAGCGTGCGGAGCGCCGAGCCGACGTCCATTCCGGGGCCGTCGTGACGGGCGTAGACCGCGCAGCTGGAGATGAACAGGTAGCGTCCGGTCCGGGGCTGCAGCCGCTCGGCGGCGCTGCGGACCTGACGCGGGAGGTAGCCGCTGACGTCGATGACGGCGTCCCAGTCGTCTCCGACGAGCGCCTCCAGGTCGGCGTCGCGGTCGCCGAGCAGGGACCGCGCCCCCTCGGGAGCGGGTGTGCGACCGCGGTGGAAGGTATCGACCTGGTGCCCACGCGCCAGCGCCTCGCGCACGATGTGGAGACCGACGAAGCGGGTGCCTCCGAGTACCAGGATGTGCATGCCGACCTCCTCGGCCCGGACCGTCCCACCGGTCCCGGGACCGGGCCCATCACACCACGTCCGGCAAGGGCCGGAGGTCCGGCTCCACGAAGCGGCCGCGAGCCTCGTCGCTGTCGAGGCGCTCGGACGAGTAGTACGAACGGATGATCGAGGCGTCGCGGTAGCGCGCCAGGAGCGGGTTGACGCGCTCGTGGAGCGGGAGGCCGGGGTCGGTGGAAGCGAGCTCGGCGGCGAGCAGGCGCAACCAGAAGACGGTGATGGTCTCCTTGTACTTGACGCGAGCGGCGGTGGCGTCGCCCAGGTTCCGTTCCAGGAAGCTCAGGAGGCCGGCGCGCATGCGGGGCGTGGCGCCGTCCATGCCGTGGCGGGCCAGGTAGGTCAGCGCGACGGCCAGGTGCGCTTGGTGCGAGAACCCTCCCGAGGGCGCCTCGCCGCGCTCGAAGGCGGCGACTAGGGCGTCGAGGGCATCGTCGTCGTCGAACGTCAGGTCAGGGTGGTGGCTCATGGTGTCGTGCCCCAGCCTACCCGGGATGGCGGCTCGTGCTTCACCACCAGCACCGGGCAGTGGGCGAAGTCGAGGACACGCTGCGTCACCGAGCCGAGCAGGACGCGCTGCGTGCCGCGCTGACCCAGGTGCCCCATGACGATCAGGTCCGCGCCGATGTCGCGCGCCAGCGAAACGATCTCCTCGAACGGATCGCCCTCCCGGAGGAAGGTGTCGACCGCGACCCCGGCTGCGGCGGCGTCGGCGGACAGCAGGTCGAGATAGCGCTTGCCGTGATCGCGGAGCTCGCTCTCCACCTCCCGCTCGCTCCGCTCCCCGAAGCGGCGGAGCTCCTTGAGGACGGCGCTGTCCACGACGAACAGGAGCCCCACGCGGCCGGCCGTCCCGCGGAGCATCTCCACGGCGAGACGCGCCGCGCGGATGGACGCCTCGGACCCGTCGGTCGGAACCAGGACGCGCTGGAAGACGCTACCGTTCACCTTCGGCCTCCTTGCGTTCCTTCACGCGCTTGCCCCGCAGGAACGTGGCCCGCTCCTGCTCCTCCAGGACCGCTTCGATGGTGTGGATCGCGGCCTCGTAGTCGGGGATGAGAAGCTTCTCCAGTGCGTTGACCCGGCGTTGGGTGCGGGCCAGCTCGGCGCTGGCGCGCCAGACGGAGTTGTAGGTCTCGGCCCAGGCCCCGAGCACCTCGCCCACCTCGAGCCAGCGCTGGCGGGCGCGGTCCATGGCGACGCTGGTGCCGAACGGGCTGTAGGGCAGGGGAAGGGGCGTGACGGAGACGTGCACCAGCGGCAGCGTCACGCCCATCACCGAGCGCGCCTCGGTGACGCACACGCTGCGCGCGGCGGGCGCCAGCGCGGCCCACGCCAGCGCCTCGCTGCCCATCGCCAGGCGCGCCTCGCGCAGGGCGCCGTAGGCGGCGCCGAAGCGGCGTCGGACATCGCGCTCGAGGTGGCCGAGCTCCCGGATCAGGTCCCACACCTCGCGCAGCAGCACCTCGCGCTTGCGCTCGAGCATGGCGTGGCCGGCGCGGGCCTCCGCCAGACGCCTGCGGAGCTCGAGCAGTCGCGCCCTTGTGGGCGGTCCCGCGGCGCCCTGTCCGGCGGCGCTCATCCTGTCTCCTCGGCCGGCGCTCCGGCGCTGCTCGACCGGCCCGTGAGCCTGCCGCGGTAGTGCGTGCGCAGCTCGTCCTGGGACAGGCGCGTGAGCTCCTCGATCGGCAGCTCGGACAGCGCCGCCCAGCCCCGGTCGAGGCTCTCCTCGATGCCGCGGATCTCGGTGGCGTCCTGCCTCAGCACCTCTTGCTCGAAGCGCTCGCCGAAGGCCAGAAACATGCGGTCCACCGCAGCCAGCGCCGCGTCGCCGATGATCGTGGCCAGGCTGCGGACCTCCTGCACGTGCGCGTAGGTGGCGTAGAGCTGCGCTGCCAGCCCGGCATGATCCTCGCGGGTGACGCCGGCGCCGATGCCGTCCTTCATGAGCCGCGACAGCGACAGCAGCACGTCCACGGGCGGGTACACCTCGGCGCGGTGCAGGGCCCGGCTGAGCACCACCTGACCCTCGGTGATGTAGCCGGTCAGGTCGGGCACGGGGTGGGTGATGTCGTCGCCCGGCATCGTGAGGATGGGGATCTGCGTCAGCGATCCCTTCGCGCCCCGGATGCGCCCGCAGCGTTCGTAGATGGTGGCGAGGTCCGTGTACAGATAGCCGGGATAGCCCTTGCGGCCCGGCACCTCGTTCTTGCGGGCGGAGAGCTCGCGCAGCGCCTCGGCGTAGTTGGTCATGTCCGTGAGCAAGGCGAGGACGTGGTAGCCGTGCTCGAACGCCAGGTGCTCGGCCAGCGACAGCGCCACTCTGGGCGTCACGATGCGCTCCATCGGCGGGTCGTCGGCGAGGTTGAGGAACAGCGCGGTACGCGCGAGCAGACCGGAGGCTTCGAACTGCTTGCGGAAGAAGGCGGCGGTGTCGTGGGAGCTGCCGAGACCCACGAACACCACGGCGAAACGTTCGCCCTCCTCGGCGATCCGGGCCTGCAGGGCGATCTGTGCCGCCAGCTCGTTGTGCGGCAGCCCCGCGCCCGAGAGCAGCGGCAGCTTCTGCCCGCGCACCAGCGTGTTCATCAGGTCGATCGCGGTGATCCCGGTCTCGATGGGGTCCCTCGGGTAGCTCCGTGCCGCCGGGTTGATGGGGCTCCCGTTCACGTCGACGCGGCGCTCGGCCATCGGCGGCGGGAGGCCATCCCGCGGTCGCCCCAGGCCGTCGAAGATCCGGCCCAGCATCTCCTCGGCCACGGGTACGTGCAACGTCTCGCCCAGGAACCGCACCCGGAGCCGCTCGGGCGCCAGGCCGGCGGTCTCCCCCCACAGCTCGATGACGGTGGCCTCGTCGGAGGCGATCAGCACCTCGCCCAGGCGCACGGTTCCGCGGGCGTGGACCTCGACCACCTCGCCGTACGCGGCCCGGCCGAAGCCCTCGAGCAGCAGCAACGGGCCCTCGATGCGGTCGGCGCCCGCCAGCTCGAGCCGGATCTCGCTCCGAGCCCTCGTCGCACGGTCGCTCACGGTGCTTCCTCGCTCTCGGCCCGCTCGTGCCCGGGCACGAGCTTGGCCCCCCCTCCGCTCACCGGGCCCGTACGCAGCGCTGCCAGGGCGGCGGCCGTGTCGTGCGCGGCCGCTTCGATGAGCGAGATGTCGTCGCCGGGCACCGTCTCCTTCAGTCGCAGCAGCCGTCCCGTGTCGATCGCGCTCCGGACACGCACCAGAGGGATCCCGAATTCGATCAGATCGCGCCCCTGCTCGAAGAGCCGCACGAAGAGGCCGAGCAGGCTCGCCTGCTTCTTGGGGGGGCAGGTTGCGTCGACCGGGTGGAGTGCGTTCTGCCTCAGGAACCCCTCCTTGAGCATGCGGGCGGCCTCCAACACCCAGCGCTGGCGGTCGGGCAGGGCCTCGCTACCGACGAGCCGCACGATCTGCTCGAGGCGCGCGTCCTGCTCCAGGATCAGCGCCGCGCGCCGCCGGAGCTGCGACCAGTCGCTGGCGCCCGCTTCCTCCCACCACCCGGCTACCTCGTCGACGTAGAAGCTGTAGCTGCTCTCCCAGCTCACGGCGGGGTAGTGCCGTGCGCTCGCGAGATCGCGGCTCAGCGCCCATAGAGCGCGCGTGAAGCGCTGCGTGTGCTGGGTGACGGGCTCGGTGAAGTCACCGCCGGGTGGGCTGACGGCACCGATGATGGTGACCGAGCCGGGTTCGCCCGAGAGCGTCTCCACCACGCCGGCCCGCTCGTAGAACGCCGCCAGTCGGCTCGGCAGGTAGGCCGGGTAGCCCTCCTCCGCGGGCATCTCCTCGAGCCGCCCGGCGATCTCCCGCAGGGCCTCGGCCCAGCGGCTGGTCGAGTCTGCCATCAGGGCGACGCTGTACCCCATGTCGCGGTAGTACTCGGCCATGGCCAGGCCCGTGAAGATGCTGGCCTCGCGCGCCGCCACCGGCATGTTCGAGGTGTTGGCGATCAGGATCGTGCGCTCGAGCAACGGCCGGCCGCTGGCGGGGTCGGTCAGGGCCGGGAACTCGGCGAGGACCTGCGCGATCTCGTTGCCGCGCTCCCCGCACCCGACGTAGACGATGATCTGCGCGTCGCACCACTTCGCCAGGCTGTGTTGCAGAACGGTCTTGCCGGCGCCGAACGGTCCCGGGAGCGCAACGGCGCCGCCGCGCGCGACGGGATAGAAGGTGTCGAGCACGCGCTGCCCGGTGACGAGGGGGCGGTCGGGCTCGAGCCTGCGCCGCACCGGCCGGGGTACCCTCACCGGCCACCGCTGCATCAGCGTCAATGCGCGCTCCTCGCCGGTCTCGCGCTCGCGTACCCGTGCCACCACGGCGTCGCGCGCGGCTTCGCTCTCGGCCGCGATCCACGTCAGCTCCCCCTCGAGGTCGGACGGGACCAGCAGGCGGTGCTCGATGAGGGGGGTCTCCTGCACCGTCCCGAGCAGCTCGCCGGGCCGGACGGCGGCGCCTTCGACGGCGCGCGGTGTGAAGCGCCACGTCCGGTCGGGAAGAGCCTCGGTGACGGTCCCGCGTTCGATACCGGGACCGGCCTCGAGGAGCCGTTCCAGGGGGCGTTGGATGCCGTCGAACGTCTGCCCCAGCAAGCCGGGTCCGAGGGCCACCTCCAGGGGGTGGCCCTCGGACAGCAGCGGCTCGCCCGGGCGGATCCCCTCGGTCTGTTCGTAGACCTGCACGGTGGCGAGGTCGTGCTCGCGCGCGATGACCTCGCCCGCCAGCCCCAGGGTACCGACCCACACCTGCTCCAGCAGGGCGACCGGGACGCTGAGCCGCGCCTTGACGACGGGTCCGCTGATCCACCGCACGGTGCCGACCTGCTTCATGAGCCTGCGCCCTTCGTTCCGGAGCGGGTCTGGAGCGCGTCGTCTCCGGCCAGCACAAGCGTCAGGAGGGGCTCGCGGAGCTCCCGCCTGGCGGCCTCGAGGCGGGTGTCGAAGCTGGCGTCGGCCCGGAGTCGGCCGGCGCTAGCCTCGAGCCCTCCAAGAATCGCCACCGGATCTGCGGCACGGCGGTACTGCACGCCGTCCTCGCGACCCCAGGCCTCGAGCCGCTCTTCGGTGAGGAGCGCTTGGCCGTGCGGCTCCGAGGCGAGGACGATCTCGCGTTCCGCCAGCGCGCGCGACGCCAGCTCGGCCAGGCGCCGGAGGGTCACCACGTAGCGTTCCGTATCGGTCGTCAGCTTCGCGAGCTGCGCTCGCGCACGCTCCCAGATGGTGTCGAGCAGGGCCTCTCGGTGCTCCAGGGCCGCACGCTTCGCGTGCATCTCGCCGAGGGCCAGGAGCCGACGGCGTACCTCGGCCGCCTCGTCGTCCGTCCGCGCGCGCTGCTCGGCCAGGGCGGCCTCGGCCGCCCCGCGCGCTTCATCGAGCGTCTCGGCGGCGCGACGCTCGGCCGTGGCCTCGTGCTCCAGGGCGTGCTGTTCGGCCCGGCGGTGCGTTTCCGCCACCAGGGCCTCCAGGTCGCCACGTACGTCCAACACGGCCCCTCACTCCCTGAGCTTGAGCCCCAGCGCCTGCTCGACCCGGTGGTGCAGCGCCTCGGCAGCGCCGCCGCCCGTGGCGCTGGGGATCTCGACCACGAGGGGCCCCGAGGCCGATTGTGCCGCGGTCTCCAAGGTCTCGCGCAGGCCCTCCACCCAGGCCTCGTCCACCAGCACGAGGGCGGCGTCCGGATCCGTCAGGAGCGCCTCCAGGGCGCGGCGGGCCTCCTCCGCGTCGTTCACGGTGATACCTTCGATACCGAGCAGTCCCAGGCCCTGCACCACGTCGGCCCCACCCACGACCTTGAGCCCGCGGGGCGGAGTCACGGGTGTCACCCGGCCCCGAGGATGATGAACGAGATGATCAGTCCGTAGATGACGATCCCTTCCGCCAGCCCGACGTAGATCAGGCTCCGACCCAGCAGCTCCGGCTTCTCGGCGATGGCGCCGATCGCGGCGGCGCCCGCGATGCCCACGGCGATGCCGGCGCCGATCGCGGCAAGGCCCGTGGCGATGGCGGCGGCCAGGTACGGGTTGCCGGCGACGGTGGCCTGGACCGCCTGGGTCGCGGTCTGCGGCGCCTGCTCGCCGAGGACGGAGGCGCCGCCGGCGCACGCCGCCAGCACGATCAGGGTTCGAACGACGAGGGACCTAGGCGTGCATGCGAGCATCTCGACCTCCCTGGAAGGTGAGGGGGGCGAAGGCGATGCCGTCGCCCCGGAAGAAGCGTCCGAAGAACTCGAAGTACTCGAGTCGGAGGGCCTGGATACCCACCACCAGCCCCTCGAACCCAACGATGAGAGCGGTCCCGAAGAGCAGCACCAGCCAACCTGCGGGCCCCTCCGAGTAGCGGAGCACCATGGCCGACAGCCCTTCGTGGGCCACCGCGAAGGCGCCCAGACGGACGAAGGAGAGGCTGTTGCTGGCGTAGCCGAGGACGGTCTCGAAGAGCTCA
>Ga0315542_1001278_pt1 | contig 15764 bp, 9 predicted proteins | sample SalMarSW160120MG_FD_202541 | JGI IMG/M metagenome (GOLD analysis project Ga0315542, IMG submission 202541) | Salt marsh sediment microbial communities from the Plum Island Ecosystem LTER, Massachusetts, United States - Salt Marsh Sediment SW1601-20 ...
CTGTGCCCACCCATAACACAGTCTGCAGCAGCCCTACGAATCCCAAACCAATGATCTTTCCGCTCAACATCTGCCGGGGGGTAATCGTGGACATTAGAATCTCAATCACGCGTGTCTCTTTTTCCTTGGTTACACTGTTTAGCAACAGGCTGGAGGCCATCAGGATGGTCACATAATAGATCATGGTGACTGCATAAGGTAGCAAAAATGTCATTGGGTTGTTCTGATCACGCTGCTGTCCGGGCTCAAGCAAAGTAGTCTGCAAGTTTAGAGGACGTGATATTCTGTTCGCCAGCCGGGTATCACCGCTTAAAAGATTGAACTGCAAATAATACTGGATTTGATTGACAAGGAGCGTATTGCCACTATCGAAGGCATTCAGTGGATTAAAATCCGGCTCCACCAACGTTATATCCCCCGTCTGTAAGTAATCCTTCGATATTACATAATACGCACCGATCTTGCCGGCAGAAAGTGCCTGGCGGGCTGCGGATTCGGTCGGGAAAGCCTGCAAGGCGTCTCCCGAAGCAGAGGGCGGTATTTCCTTGATCAAGCCGCTCAGATCAACGTAACCTTGCTTTTGAGCGCTGCCCTGCCCACCCGGCCCGAGCACTTCGCTCACCACATTAGGCGCATTGCGGTTCAATAACGAAACGCCGAGCAAGATTAAAGTCGAAATGATCGGTACGCCAAAAGCTGTGAAAAGGAATGATTTACGCGTTACCGTTGTAATGATTTCGTGACGCATCACCAATAATATTCTTCTCATCGGCTTGCACCTCCTCGGGCAGGCCTCCCAAAGATCTGGCGCAAGGATAGGCGCTGACCGTACTGCAGCATCCCCAGCCGGAACGTACGCCCGGCCAGCCAAAGCGCGCCTAACGCAGTCAGCACCAGGATGAGTATGTTGAGAATGAACTGCCAGGTTGGAATCTGTACGAGCCCGATGCGCATGGCAAGTGTGGCGGGGGCGGTGAGTGGGAAAAAGCTTAAAACGACCGCCATGGGGCCGTTTGGGTTATTTAAAATGACCGCTGCCAGCCAGTACGGGACGGCAATGGGTAAGGTGAACAAACCGGTAATCTGCTGCCCTTCCCGGGCCTCGGTAACGGTTGCACCTACCGCGGCCATCAAGGCTGCGATCATGACAAACGAAGGAATGAATGAGATGGTCAGCAGCGCGGCAGTGTCAAGCGACATATGAATACCTCTCATCCAGGGAATGACGTTCCGTCCAAGCAGAATAGCCAGAATGCCGACGCCAAACCAGGCCAGCACCTGTGTCAGGCCGACTCCAATAATGCCGATGATCTTGCCACCCATCAGTTGCTGAGATGAAACAGAGGTGATCAGTACCTCCATCGTACGGTTCTCTTTTTCTTCGACCACCGCCTGCATCAGGTAACCTGATGTGGAAAATATAGCGATCATAAACGCCAACCCCGCGATAAAGGGGACCAGGACATTGAACCAATCGTTTTCACCAACCTGGCGGGTGCCATCTGCTGAGCGTACGACCAGGTTATTCCCCTCCAGGATCCGTTGAGCGACCTGCTGCGGCTGACCGGACAACAAATTTGTGCGCAAAAAAGCGAGAAATTGGTTCTGAACCGATGAATCCGGTTGTTTGCGAGCGACCAGGCGAGCCTGCCCTGTTTGCATATAATTTGCATCCAGCACATAATAGGCTTGAATCTGGTCTGAATCCAGAGCCTGGCGGGCTAATGCTTCGGTTGTGAAGGGGATAATCTTCACCTGGGGTCCAGGTGATAAGAGTTCTGGAGACGACTGCGGGTTTGCCAGCAGTCCCGATAGGTCGACATAGCCGATCGGTTTGTTATTCATCTGGGTAATAATCAAGAGATAAATCACCCCCACCATCAATGCAATCATGAACGGAACGCTCAACAAGCCAAACAGGAAACGTCTGCGCAAAACGTGGCGAGTATATTCATAGACAGCTACTTTCCAGAACTTACTCACGGGGCTCCCCCTCATCCTGTACCACTCTAATGAAAATTTCGTCCAGAGTTGGAGTGGCGATCTCAAATTTCTCCAGGCTCACATTTTTCTCGACCAAAACACGCAGTACATCTTGGGGAGTTGTCCCGGGAGCCAGGTTAAGTTTCGAGGTTGCGTTGTGAACATCCACTTGATCTACACCCGGCAGCGCCAGCGGCAAATCTCCTATGGTGCGCACCAGCACAGCATGTCCCGAATACTGGCGGCGAATATCTTCCAGGGCGCCGTAGAGTACGGCGCGTCCGTGATTAATCAGCAGAATGCGATCGCACAGTTCTTCCACCTGGTGCATCTGGTGTGTGGACATGATGATTGTCACCCCTTCCCGGTGCAAATCCAGCAAAAGGCTCTTAACCATCTGTGTATTCACTGGATCAAGCCCGCTGAAAGGTTCATCAATAATCACCAATTCAGGGCGGTGGAGCAACGTGGAGATGATCTGGGCCTTTTGCTGCATCCCTTTACTGAGTTCTTTGACTTTCTTCTGCTTATGCTGGGCCAGATCGAAACGTTCCATATACTCATTAGCCCGCTGCCTGGCCTCATCTGCATTCACACCTTTGAGTGAAGCCAGATAGACTAATACGCGTTCGAGAGGAATGTCCTGATACAAGCCACGCTCCTCAGGCATATAGCCAATGCGGTCTTTCTTGGCCTCATCCATCTTGCCTCCCAGGATAATCACCTGGCCGCTTTCTGGCTTAAAAATATCCAGCATCAGGCGAATCGTGGTCGTTTTACCGGCGCCATTCGGTCCCAATAAGGCAAAGATTTCTCCCCTTTCAACCGTAAATGAAACGTCGTCTACCGCCTTGAGCGCTCCAAACGATTTACTTACGTGCGAAACATCAACTGTGGGCACTGCCAATCCTTTCATACGAAAAACCTTGATCCAAAATGAATCGATCCGAAGATGTTATTATAACGTCAGTTCTCAACCAGATTTGAAATACAAGATCTAAACGATATCCCGGTAGGCTACAATCCACTTGACTTTCTCAATAGAGCGCTCTCTTGAAGCGTCCGCTCACGCAGTCGATAGTGCTATAATAGCGAAACGTTTCCGGGGAGAGACAACCTGTTGCAAGCAGCAGGTACTGAAACGGCAAACATGATCTTGCATCCATACGATAACCGCGCTAGGAGGCCTTCAGATGAATTCAATTTGTGTATATTGTGGTTCTTCGGACAATATCCATCCAGACTATCTGAGAGCTGCCAGCGAAATGGGAAAGGCAGTCGCACAAAACGGGCTGCAATTGATTTACGGCGCGGGCAGCACTGGCCTGATGGGTGCAGTCGCCAATGGCGCCTTAGAAGCGGGCGGAGAAGTTGTTGGCGTGATCCCATCTTATTTCAACACACCGCAGTTGGCTCACAACCACCTGACCCGCCTGGAGGTGGTAGATACCATTCATCAGCGCAAAGCACGTCTTGCGGAACTTGCCGATGCTTTCATCGCCTTACCCGGAGGCTACGGAACTTTCGAAGAATTGTTTGAAATTCTGACCTGGGCTCAGATTGGCTTGCATAAAAAACCGGTCGGCTTATTGAATACACGTCATTATTTCGATCTGTTGTTGGCTATGGTTGAACAAGCGCGCAAAGAAGGCTTTATTTACGATGAACATCGCGCCTTATTTACCCATGACGAGCATCCAGATGTTCTACTCCGCGCCCTGGATAATCATCAGCATCCATCAGGATTGGAACGCTGGTTGACGCGCGAAAATTAAGTGTGGTACAATCTATTTGTCCCGACCAAAAGTCCCAAGTTTTTGTTAACCAATATTTTTTCTTTTGGTGTATAATCTATTCGGTTAGGGGAAAAAGGTTCTAACGCAGCAAGCTGGATCTTTCTAATTACAGAAGATTTTAAGCAGAGTGCTTTCCGAGGCGCCGCGCGTCTGAAATCCTCTGGGCGTTTGAATAAACAGGATATGTGCTTGCCGATTAGTTGTTTGCATGCTATAATCAAGGTGCAATTATAATTTCCCCATTATCTGGAAATAATTTTGAAACATTAATTTTTTATAACCTGTCTCCCAACCTGCCTTCCTCGTACGCTGGCAATTTTGGTAGGGGTATCGTCTCATTGTAGAATCCCCACAATTTCACATCAAAAGAGTTATACAACCATGAAAGTCCTCGAATTGGAAAATACATCTTTGTCTGCTTTACGTCAAATGGCAAAGGATCTAAATGTCCAAAATGCCTCGCGGCTAAAAAAGGAAGATTTGATCCTGCGCATTCAACAAGCCGAAGCTGAACGCCAGGGTCTGGAGTTGCGCGGCGGTATTCTGGAGATCATGAGTGAGGGCATTGGATTCTTGCGATCCGGGCACTACCAGCCTGGCCCTTATGACGTTTATGTTTCCCAATCTCAGATCCGGCGCTACAATTTGCGCAACGGCGATCTGGTGATCGGGCATGTGCGTCCACCGCGCGAATCTGAGCGTCATTACGGACTGCTCAAGGTAGAGACCGTAAACGGCCTTCCACCGGACGAAGTCAAGTACCGGCCCGCTTTCGAAGCCTTGACCCCGATCTTTCCGGAACAGCGCTTCGACCTGGAAATGGATCGCCATACTCTGGCAACACGCCTGATTAACCTGGTAACTCCTATCGGGCGCGGGCAGCGTGGGTTGATCGTCTCGCCCCCTAAAGCAGGCAAGACCACTATCCTGAAACAAATCGCGAATTCAATCTCAACCAAGAACCCTGAAGTCCATCTAATGGTAGCTCTGATCGGTGAACGTCCTGAAGAAGTAACCGATATGGATCGCTCAGTGGACGCCGAAGTCATCTCGTCCACATTTGATGAGCCGGTCACGTCTCATGTGCGTGTCGCTGAGATCGCACTGGAACGCGCCAAACGCCTGGTGGAAGTCGGTCGTGACGTGGTCATCTTAATGGACTCCATCACACGCCTGGCTCGTGCTTACAACCTGGTCGTCACGCCCTCCGGTAGAACTCTCTCCGGCGGTATCGACCCATCCGCGCTGTACCCCCCGAAGCGCTTCTTCGGCGCTGCCCGTAATATCGAGGAAGGTGGCTCGCTGACGATCATCGCCACCTGCTTGATCGACACTGGATCCCGTATGGATGACGTTGTTTACGAGGAATTCAAAGGCACCGGTAATATGGAGCTTCACCTGTCACGGCGGCTCCAGGAACGGCGTGTCTTTCCTGCCATCGATATCGAGCGCTCATCCACCCGGCGCGAAGAACTGCTGCTGGGTCCTGATATCACACCGCGTGTCTGGCTGATGCGCCGGATGTACGATCAGATGGTCACCTCGCCGCCTCATGGCGCCGGTTTGGACCCAGCCTCAGCAACCGAAGCGATCTTACAGCGCCTGTCTCGAACAAACGATAACCTGGAATTCCTGGAGACGTTGACTGAGGGTCACTAATGAGTGAGCACACTCCGTCGCCCTCAGCGGCTGGACGGATCGCGTCCATTGCTGCCTGGATCGTGGCCTTAGGCCTGGTGGCGATCGCCCTTTACCTGGGCTGGAACGTCTACCAGGAGAGAACCGCTCTCAATAAGCCCGTAAGCCCAGTTGCCCAGGCCGCGCCACCCGAGCAAAAAGCGGAACCGGTCAAAGTCAGCAACATCGCGTTGCCGAATTTCAAATCATCCGGCAGCCTGCAGGCGATAAATCGCTATCTACCCCTGCACACGATCATCCCCAATCGCCCTGGGGAAAAGATCCAGGATTACACGGTCGATAAGGGCGACTCCATCTTCGAGATTGCGCAAAAATTTAATATCAAACCCGAGACGGTCCTTTGGGCAAACTACGACCAACTCAACGACAATCCCGATATGCTTTCGCTTGGGATGGATTTGAAGATCCCAGCCGCGGACGGTGTGCTATATGAGTGGAAAGAAGGCGATACCATTCAGGGAGTCGCCGACCGCTTTGACGCGAAACCGGATGATATCCTCAACTGGTCAGCAAATGACCTGGATTTGACCAACCCAAATCCTGAACCTGGTGCGTTGATATTCGTCCCCGGGGGTCATCGCGAATTCCGCCAGTGGATTATCCCAACCATTCCGCGCGGCCATGCCGGGGTGTCCCAGAATTTGTACGGGGCCGGCACCTGCAGTGGTGGGTATGATGGCGCTTATGGCACTGGCTCATTTATCTGGCCGGCAGGCAACCATTATCTCTCCGGTAACGATTACTGGTCCGGTCACCTGGGAATTGATATCGCCGCCGGCGAGGGCGCTCCAATTGCAGCCGCCGACAGCGGTGTGGTTGTTTTTGCCGGTTGGGCCAATGGTGGCTATGGCAATATGGTCATGATCGATCACGGCAATGGCTACCAAACCCTCTACGCTCACATGAGCTCAGTCAATGTATCCTGCGGGCGTAGTGTAAGCAAAGGTGCCACGATTGGTTATGCGGGCAGCACTGGGAATTCCACTGGCCCACACCTGCACTTTGAAGTACGCTTCCAGGGCGGGTTCGTCAACCCCTGGTATGTGCTACCGGCACCCTGAGCTGTAGCTAGTTTTAGTAATGCCAGGTCGATTCAGTCAAAGATCAGATGCCAGCGTCGCTGCGCTAAACTTTGGGTGGATATGCCCAGCAAATTTTGAATTGGAGAAAAATACATATGGCAAAAGATGCTCCCGAACCCAAAACCCAGGTAATTGCTGAAACGGACGAATATTTGGCCTGGCGCGCAGACGAGCCGGATGGCGAAGTGACCTACCACCTCGAGCTGAACAATGTCACATTGCACTTCTTCCAGGAAGAATGGGACGAATTCTTGAAATTGGCGCGCGCCCTGAAATAAACTGTCTTCAAGCCGCCATTTTGTTCTGCACGAACGAACTGACGAAGTATTTTTAATAACCGAAGCGGCCTGTCAAAACACGTTTGCAGGCCGCTTTATGTCGTATTGAGGGATCGCTTACTGCGTGATCTTATCTACATAGGGCACCACACCTTTGCAGGGATCCGTAAAGCTATCCGCCACGCGATCCCAGGTGAGAATATTGCCATTTTGCCACGCTGAGTGAATGGCATAGGAAACGCAGCCTGGCCCAGCGTGATAATTGGCAATCGTAAACCGCCATAGATCTTCATAGCTGCTCACCGTCCCCGGCATTTGCTGCGTGGCGGTGGTGACGATCTGGCCCACCTGGGCGCAGTTAGCCAACAAAGTCTTGGCGAACAGCGATAAACTGAAATCCACATTGGTCAGATCGATGCCCGCCTGGCAATCGGGGCAATCGGCCTTTGCTTGCAATGCCAGCGCCCCTCGTAAAATGGCCTGGTCCTGCGCCTTTAAGTGCAGGTAGCCCTTCACACAGGCGTCCGCTGCCAGGACCAATGGGCAGAACTGCTCGAAGAAAGATGAATTCCAAAGCAGAACCGCATCAGCACCGTTTTCTGTGATCTGCCCCAAACCGTATTCAAAAGGAACGCGGAAAACGCCCGGCCAAAACTGACTTTCTTGAGCGAACAGGTTCTTCATTAACTGAGCAGGGATGCCGGTGTCGTCTGCAGCCTGAATAATACGTGCGTCAAACTGGTTTTGCCACTCTTCCACCAGAGGGCGCGCTTTTTCCAACCCGCATGCGTCCGCATAACCATTTGGAAGCATTCCCCCGGTCGCACAATCAGACGCGTCGACCACACCTTGAGTGATTAAACGCCCCGCCAGATAATAATATGGCTCGTCTGAAGCCAGGAGCTCACTGCTGTCCGGAGTGGAGAGCCAAAAAGGTGCCCCCCCAAGTGGAGGAAAAGCCTCCCAGACCTTGGCACAACTGGCCAGCTCAGCACCGCGCCACTGTGAACTGACCACATCGACAAACCAGCCACCGCCGCCTGGTACGTTCGAGACACCGGTGTCGATGACCCTCACCTGGGCTGTGAAGTGCTCACTGGAATCCCCATAACTCGAATTAGCCCAAAATTCGACTGCGACGCCTTCCAGCGGGGTCGGTGAAAGCTGCACATCGCAGGTAGAACCCTGGCACTCAAAGGGATTTCCATTATAGACTCCCTGAATTGAGGTGATCTCCTCATTCGGCAGCGGCTCTTCACCGGTCAACAACAGGGAGGGAATCTGCGTACAAACATTTTCTGGTGGAGTTGGCGTACAGCCATCCAGCGTGACATAAACTACCGGCGGGGGTAATGTAACAATTACCTCACGTTCCTTGGGCTGTGAACTGACCAGATGCAAGTAAAGCCCCTCGCACTCGCTGATCTTTTTACTGCCTTCACTGGCTAGCTTACATGGAGGAGTGCTTTCCCATTGGGTATATAAATCTTCTCCGCAATACTGAAGAACCTCATCCCCGGTTGGTAACCCCTCATGGTCCACCAAGATGCGGCATAGAATCTGGTTATCTGTCCAACTGATTAACCACCACTCATATTGTGTATATTGGATGACAATTGTGGTCCGGCGATCCGGTGCCTGGGCAGCCGCATGATCCACCTGCCATGCTTGTGTGCTGAGCAGGATAAATAAGATCAATGAAGCACGAAATAAGCGGGTTACCCTCTGCATCTTGTGGTGAGAATAACATGTTCAAAGAAGCTTGTCAACTACTGCTTTCAAGCTTGTCATCCGACGCGAACTTACGTGTCACCCCAAAGCAAGTAATATTGCCGATCGGCTTACACATTTGAAATTTATACCCAAAATACGGATTTTTCAAGCTCTTCGGTACTAATTAGCCATTCATCTTCACTTGATTCCACCCGCAGCCCGTGATACACTCTAACTATGGCTGTCTCTATCTTAATCGCGACACCATCCCAGGCATTTGGAGAACTCATTCGAGAAACCCTGCTGGAAGCAGATGAGTACCAACCGGTGCTTGCGACCAACCTCAATGGGCTGGTTCAGCGCGCCAACCACCAGCACTTCGATTTGCTGATATTGGATCTGGATATGGCAGGGATTGCTTTATCCGAACTCTGGCAGGCCATCCAGAAAGCAACCCCAGAAATACGCCTGGCAGCAATTTCATGGCAGGGCGCAGAGGATAGCACGATTCTGAACAGCATCAAACCGGATGGATTGCTGACGAAACCATTTTACGCGCCGGATCTGGTCAAGGCGATTCAAAATATCCTCTCAGACGAGATGAAAGATTATGCAGCCAAACCAGCCGAAATCCAAATGGAAGTCGAGCCAGATCAGGGAGATTTGTTCACACGTTCCGTCTCCAATGATCTCCCTGCCAGTGAAACAGCTGCAAAATCTGCAGATAAGCCAGTAAAAAATCAAGCGGTTCCATGGCTAGAGGATGTCACTCGTGCAGCCCAACACCTAACGCGCCTGTCCCTTGAGGCTGACGCGCTTGCCGCACTGATCACCCGCAATGAACAATTGTGGGCTTATGCGGGACAGTTACCAAAATCTGCTGCCGAAGAACTCGCCCAGGCCGTTCTACGAGATTGGAGCGATCACCTGCAAACAGGCAGCAGTGACCTGGTTTGCTTTGTACGCTTGAACACGACGGGTGAGGAATATATGCTCTACGCCACCAGGCTCGAAGAACAGATGGCCCTGGCACTGGCCTTTGATGCCCAAACGCCCTTCAGCAGGATTCGAGCCCAGGCCAGCCACCTGGCACGCGCACTGGCCGAACCTCCGAATGGTTACGTCGCAGACAACCAGTTAAGTGAATCAACCTCCTCCGCAAATCTCTCTACGTCAGCTGGGGAGTTGGATGAATCATTTGAGGATGAGGACGAAAATTGGACAGCCGAATATCCTGTTGAGCCGCTGTTTCCTCTGGAAATTGTTCCACCTCCCACTCCGGATATATCCGGCTTCAACCAGTTTCCTTCAGAAGCAACTCAAGATTATCTACCCAGTGAGGATGCTGAAATTAGAGATAAACAGTATTCTAATGCAGCGGTCGGCTTTGTTTCCCAGCATGCTTTAGATATGGCAGCCGAGCGAATAGCCGATCCCAGGGAGATGGATTCAGACACGCATGGCATTTTCAGCTTACAGTATGCCTGTACCCTGATCCCACGACTGCCCAATCATCACTTGACCGCTAAGCTGGCTGCCCGTTTGAGCGTATGGATGCGGCAGCTCAATCTCGCTTACGGCTGGCGCCTGGAATATCTGGCAGTTCGTCCAAATTATCTGACCTGGGTCAGCAATGTATCGCCTAACACATCACCGGAAAGCCTGGTAAATAAGATTCGCTCCCAGACTTCAATTCGCATCTTCAATGAATTTCCGGAATTATTACAGGAAAATCCTTCCGGGGATTTTTGGGCCACGACCTTCATGGCCCTTACAGCCTCGCAACCTCCTCCCGGCGGTTTATTGAGAGAATTTATCGAACAGACTCGTCGCGAACAGGGGATGCGTTCCGACCAGTGAAAGAAATTGCACGTTTATCCCATACAGCGATATTGATAGGTGGACTTTCACACCTCACCATGGTTTATAACTTGAAAGGTAGTTCATGCCTCCAACGCTTTATCTGATCGACGGACACGCCCTGGCTTACCGGGCTTTTTTCGCGCTTACTCGTGGCAATCCCAGCGGATTTACCACGAAATCTGGCGAACCGACCGCCGGAGTTTTTGGATTTACCAGCGTATTGCTGCGCATACTGGAGCAGGAACACCCCGATTATCTGGCGGTCGCTTTTGATACAGGTCGCACCTTTCGTGATGATATATTCCCGGATTACAAGGGCACGCGTGAAAAGATGCCCGACGAATTGCGCACACAAATCGAACGCATGCGCCAGTTGGTGGACACCTTCAATATCCCCAGATTGGAGATGGAAGGTTATGAAGCGGACGATGTCCTGGGAAGCGTGGCTCGCCAGGCAGTAGAAAAAGGCTTGGGTGTAAAAATCTTCACCGGAGATCGCGACCTGCTTCAACTTGTCGATAAACGCATCATTGTTAATCTACCCGGGAGATCCCTTTCCGATGCCCGGGATTATATGCCCGAAGATGTAAAGGAATATCTTGGTGTGCGACCCGATCAGGTGGTCGATTATAAGGCGCTGGTGGGAGATAAATCGGATAATATCCCCGGCGTAACCGGCATCGGCGACAAAACCGCCACATCTTTGCTGGAAGCCTATGAGACTCTCGATGGTGTCTATGCTCACCTGGATGAGCTCTCCGCCTCGGTGCGTAAGAAGCTGGAGGCCGGTCGCGAATCAGCTTATTTGAGCCAGGAGCTGGCCCGCATCGTCACTAATCTGGATGTGCCTCTCAACCTGGATCGGGCGCGTCCCGAGCTTTTTGACCCGACGAAAGTTGAAAACCTTTTTCGTGAATTAGAATTTCGTTCGCTCATGAGTCGCCTGACAACTTTGATGGAAGCCTGGAACCAGGAGCGCGGAAAAGGTATGGCTTCTAAGGGGAAGCAGCTCCTCATGTTCGGCGGGGGCGAAGAACAGCGTACCGGTGTGGCTATTGTTGGAGCCCCAAAAGAGGAGCCGAGCTTTGATACCGTTCTCGTTGACACACCCCAGGCTTTAAGTGAGCTGGCAAATCGCCTGGCCGCGGCAGAGATCATCTCCTTCGACACCGAAACCACTTCCACCGACCAAATGAGCGCTGACCTGGTAGGAATATCCCTGGCGGTCGAGCCTGGTAAAGGCTACTATATCCCTGTCGGCCACAAGCAAGGAAGACAACTGGCTCTGGCAGAGGTACTTAATGCACTGCGTGGCCCGCTGACAGATTCAAAAATTCCCAAGGCCGGGCATAATATCAAATATGATTTCGTTCTACTGGCTCGCAATGGGCTACGTGTCTCGCCTTTATCGTTCGATACGATGATTGCAGAGTGGTTGATCACTCCCAATTCTCGCAACCTGGGATTGAAGAACCTGGCTTGGGTGCGCCAGGGCATCAAAATGACGAATATCGAGGAATTGATCGGCAAAGGCAAAAAGCAGATCACCATGGCAGAGGTCCCAATCGACCAGGCTGCCGCATATGCTGCCATGGATGCCGGGGTTGTACTGAGCTTGAAGGCAGAGTTGGAAGAGGAGCTTGAAGCGCATTATGCCGATGCCCTTTTCAACGATCTTGAAATGCCCCTGGTTTCTGTTCTTGCCGATATGGAAATGGCTGGCATCGCTCTGGACACGGATTTCTTGAGCCGGATGTCAGAAGAATTAAGTGCCCGATTGGCCGAAATCGAGAATCAGATTTACATAGCAGTCGGCGAACCTTTCAATCTGAATTCACCTCAGCAACTTTCGGATGCATTGTTTAAACGATTGCAGCTTGAACCACCCGATCGCACACGGCGGACATCCAGTGGATTTTATTCGACCGCGGCTGGCGTACTGGAAGAGCTGCGGGGCAAACACGAAGTCGTCGATTGGGTGTTAGAATATCGAGAACTCTCGAAACTCAAATCCACCTATCTGGATGCGCTTCCCTTACAGGTCAATCCACATACCGGGCATGTTCACACTTCTTACAACCAGACCGGATCGGTAACCGGACGGATCGCATCCTCCGACCCCAACCTGCAAAACATCCCCATCCGCACCGAAATGGGCCGCCAGGTGCGGCATGCTTTTGTGGCCTCGCCTGGCAACTTATTGCTCGGTGTCGATTATTCGCAGGTCGAACTCCGCATTGTGGCTCACATGGCGAATGATCAGGCCATGCTGGATGCCTTCCGGGCCGGCCAGGATATCCACGCCACGACAGCATCAGCCATTTACGGGGTCCCCTTGGATAAGGTTACCTCAGAACAACGGCGCCGATCAAAGGGCATCAATTTTGGCTTGATCTATGGGATGAGTGCTTTTGGATTGACACGCTACACGGATCTGACTCTAGCCGAATCAGAAGATTTTATGCAAGCCTATTTCCAGAAATTTCCTGGCGTGAAAAGCTACCTGGATAATATTCGCCGCCTGGCAGCCGAACAGGGTTATGTAGAGACTTTGTTGGGTCGCCGGCGTTATTTCCCGGGGTTGAAAAATCAATCCAATCGCAACATCCGCAATCGAGAGGAACGGGAAGCAATCAATGCACCCATCCAGGGAACTGCCGCTGACATCATGAAGATCGCCATGTTGCATATCCCTGCCGCCCTTGAAAGTGCGGGCCTCAAGTCACGCATGCTGCTTCAGGTGCACGACGAAGTGGTTCTGGAATGCCCACGAAATGAACTGAGAAGCACGGCGGCGCTGGTGAAAGAAGTTATGGAAAACGCATATAAGATCAGCGTGCCTTTGCGTACCGAGGCCCGCTATGGCCCCAATTGGGGCGAAATGGCCCCTATCGATCTCTGATAGGCCCCTATCGATTTTTGATAGGCCCCTATCGGACTGTGATAGGCCCCTATCGATCTCTGATAGGATGAAATTCTGAAAAGGTAAATTTATTCCATCTGCAATCTTTTGTTAGTGATCTGGGAGCAACCATGACCGGACGTCAAGACATCTTCCAACAAGCAATGAATCAAGGCCATTCAGCCGCGTGGGATCAGCTTTGGGATCGAGCGGCAAAATTCTACCGCCAGGCTCTACGAGAAATCCCTGACCACCCTCAAGCGCTCATCAACCTGGGGCTGGCGCTCTATGAGCTTCGAGAATACGAAGAGGCTTTGGGTTGCTACCAACGCGCTGCGAAGGCCCTCCCAAATGACCCTCTGCCCACCGAAAAAATGGCCCAATTATTCGAGCGTCTTGGCAAACTACGCCAGGCTTCCCAGGCATCTTTGCAGGCCGCGGAGCTTTATCTAAAAAATCGTGACGCCAATAAAGCCATTGATAACTGGCTGCGCGTTACGCGGCTCTCTCCGGAAAACCTGCAAGCCCATACCCGCCTGGCATTGGTCTACGAAAAGCTGGGACAGAAGCAGAAATCGGTTACGGAATATCTGGCGGTCGCCAGCCTGCTGCAAAATGCCGGCGATATGGACAAAGCCATAAAAGCGGTCAACCAGGCCTTAAAAATTATCCCCAATAACGACGAGGCAATTCAGGCACTGGCTTTGCTCCGAGATTTAAAACCGCTTCCCAAGCCAACCCGGCCGCGTGGCGGCACCGCACCGCTGCGCATGGCCCAGGTTCGTCAGCTTGAAGCTCCGCGCGCCGATGCACAGGCAGAGAGCGGTGCAGATCCTATTGCTCAAGCGCGTCAGAAAGCCCTGACAGTACTGGCGGGCATGCTTTTTGAGGGAAAAGAGGAAGATCGCAGCGACCAGGGACGCAGGATTGGGTTGAATTCCATTATGCGCGGCACCGGCGTACTCCCTAAAATAGTCGATCGGTCCCGGATTGTGCTGCATTTGAGCCAGGTGGTTGATCTACAGACGCATGAGAGATACGCTCAAGCTGCTGTGGAATTAGAGCGTGCCGTTGAGGCAGGCCTGGAAAACGCCGCAGCTTATTATGACCTGGGTTTCCTATACTCCCAAATTGATAAGACTGAGGATGCGATCAGCAACCTGCAAAACGCGATTCAACACGGCGATTTCGCTCTTGGCGCTCACCTGCTTTTGGCCGATATTTTCAGGCAGCAAGAGCGCCTACAAGAAGCCTCTGTCGAATATTTAGAAGCCTTGAAGGTAGCAGATGCTCAAGTGGTGAGGCCCGAGCAGGCGGATGATCTGCGCCAATTGTATGAGCCTCTCATCGAGGCACAATGGCAGCAGACTGACACTTCGGTGTTAGAGCGTTTATGCGACAATATCAAAGAACTGCTCATGCGTCCCGATTGGCGCGCCCACCTCACTCGCGCCCGCCAGCAACTCCCCCTCCAGGATCAGAACAGGCCTCCGATTCCACTGGCAGAGATTATCACCGAAGCGCGCAGCAGTCAGGTAGTTGAATCGATTTCCAAAGTTTACGAATTAGCCGACAGCGGTAAACTGCATTCGGCCATGGAAGAAACCTATTATGCGCTGCAGCATTCACCGACCTACCTGCCTTTGCACACTTATCTCGGTGAACTGCTGCTAAAAGATGGACAGCTTCAGGAAGGCGTATCAAAATTTATGATGGTGGCGCGCACTTACAGCGCGCGCGGAGAAACGCAGCGTGCAATCGACCTGTTTCGCCGCATTATTGACCTGGCCCCCATGGATTTGAACGCTCGCAGCCGCCTGATCGACCAGTTGATCGCCCATGACCAGATCGAAGAAGCGATCAAAGAATATCTCAATATGGCAGATGTCTACTACAACCAGGCAGACCTGGACATGGCTCGTAAGACATACACCGAGGCGCTGCGCCTGGCACAACAATCCAAGGTCGATCGTTCCTGGAGGGTCCGGGTTTTGTACAATTTGGCAGATATCGATTTACAGAGCCTGGATTGGCGCCAGGCTTTGCGCATTTTCGAGCAGATTCGCACGCTGCAGCCTGACGAAGAAAAAGCCCGTTCCAACCTGATCGAACTGAACTTCCGCCTTGGGCAAGAGGCGCTGGCGCTGGGTGAGCTTGACAACTATATTGCATACCTGGCAGGAGTGGGCCAACGCGATAAAGCAGCCATATTCCTAGAGAATCTGCTCAAGGAAAACCCCGAACGGATACCGGCACGCATAAGACTGGCAGAACTTTACCGACAGACGGGTCATATGAAGGAAGCCATCCAGCAGTATGACGCCGCTGGGGAAGCACTCCTGAAAGCCGGTGACAGAAGCGCCGCAATTCGAGCGATCGAAGCGATTCTGACTCTCAATCCCCCAAATCGAGAAGAATATCAATCTTTATTAGCGCAATTACGAGGGGA
>Ga0315542_1001280_pt1 | contig 15754 bp, 11 predicted proteins | sample SalMarSW160120MG_FD_202541 | JGI IMG/M metagenome (GOLD analysis project Ga0315542, IMG submission 202541) | Salt marsh sediment microbial communities from the Plum Island Ecosystem LTER, Massachusetts, United States - Salt Marsh Sediment SW1601-20 ...
CAAACGCCTCACACGCCATCATGCTGGCAGAGAAAATACGGCAAACCTTTACGACAAAAAAATACCGGGAGGATTGCAGTGTCACCCTGAGTTTGGGGGTGGCGGAATTACAGGATAACGAAGGGGTTGACGATATCTTTCGCCGGGCCGACAGCGCGCTCTACAAGGCAAAAACAAGCGGGCGCAACAGGGTCCAGGCCTCCGGTTAAAAAATCCACGGGCAGCAATTCTCATTTTGAACCACGGGGCTTCGTGGCAATCCCGATAAAAAAAGCCGCCCGTCCGGGCGGCTTTGCGCATGTTAGTGCTGTTGCGTTTATTAGTGCAGTAAGGACGGAATCGTCCGGTCCATGATCCTTGTTGCCAGCAGTTTCACAAGATCGGCAATGACAAACCAGACCAGCGCGTAACCCCACACAAACAGGGCCCACGGCAGCCCGATGGGCGTCATAAAAATCCCCAGGGTGGCGATTATTGTGGCCACAATTTGGGTAAGCAGCACCGCGCCGAGGAGAATAAAAGACGGCCGGTACGACCAGAACGGCCCCCTGGTTCTGGTAACAAAGATGCTGAGGTGCCCGGCAACCGACAGATTCAAATAAATCAAGGTCTGTAAAAAATCACGCGACAGGTGGAATACCCTTTCCCCCAGGTAAAACAGGCCGAACGAGGCGAATACACCGGTTATGCCCAGAATGGTGGCCATGGTCAGTACATGCGGCATCTCCCATTTTTCCGGTTTCAGTGAATATTTCACCCTGTCGTAGGCTATGGAAAGGATGGCCCCGTCGTTAAGCAGGGCCAGCAGCACCACCATTACCGCTGTAACCGGGTAAAAATTAAAGATGATTATTGAGAGTGTCATAAAGAGAAGCACCCTTATTGTTTCGTTAATCCGGTAGATGGCGTAACTGAGCATGCGTTGAAATATCTTCCGACTCTCTTTGATGGCGTTGATAATAACCTTTAAACCGGGGTTTAAAAACACAATATCGGCCGCCGCGCGCGCCGCGTCCGTGGCTCCGGATACGGCGATCCCTACATCCGCTTTCTTCAGCGCCGGGGCGTCGTTTACCCCGTCACCGGTCATCCCCACAATATGACCCTTTCGCTGCAGCACCTCCACAATATGATACTTATGCTCCGGGAATACCTGCGCGAAGCCGTCCGCCCTCTCAATCTCATCCTCCAATTGGGAATGCTTGTGGTGTGCGGTTTCTTCAAGGGCATCAGCCTTCAAGATATGAGTACCCATATCAAGCTGCCGGGCGATTTCCATGGCAATGGGGACCTGGTCTCCGGTTACCATTTTCAGCGCCACCCCCATGCTTTTGGCCGCGGCCACGGTTTCCTTGGAATCGTCACGGGGAGGATCGTACAGCGGGATAATACCCTGAAACTTCCACGGGCCCTTTTCTTGCGCATAGGCCACACCCAATGAGCGATATCCTTTTTTGGCAAACTGTTCAATCTTCTCTCTCAGCATCTTTTCTACCCCTGCGGCATTCCCACACAGCGCGGTGATCACCTGGGGCGCGCCCTTGGACACCCGGAAACTCTTCCCATCCGACGTTTTCACCAGGGCCTCGGTACGCTTATTTACGGAATCAAAGGGTATAAAATGTTTTATCACGTACCCGTCCGGTTTTAACTTGCTGCCGGCGATCACGGCAGTGTCGATGGCATCAGCGTCCTCCGCCCTGGAGGCCAGGGCCGCATAAAGCATCATCTCGTTCGCATCGATTCCCTTCAGGGTGAACGGCTCACCGGTTTTCAACTGGTTCTTGGTAAGGGTCCCGGTCTTGTCCGAACAGAGGATATCCATACCGGCTACCTCCTCTATACTCGGCAGGCGGCTTACCACCGCGCGTTTTTTCCCCAGGATACGCGCGCCGATGGCCATGGTAACCGAAAGCACAGTGGGCATGGCAACGGGGATGGCGGCAATGGTCAGAATAAGGGCAAACTGCAGCGCGGTGAGAATCTCGTCACCACGGAACAGGGTGATGGCCAGAATAAGGATAACCAGAAACAGGGCGAGCACAATCAGGTAATCACCGATTCTTAATATAGCCTGTTGAAAATGACTCTTGTTTTTCCCTTTGGCCACGAGCTCCGCGGTATGTCCGAAATAGGTGTGCATGCCGGTGGCCGTCACCACCGCGTCACTTTCCCCCTGCTTCAGGATTGAACCGGAATATACCGTGTCACCAATCTTTTTGTCCGCGGGCAACGACTCCCCTGTCAGCGCGGACTGGTCTATCTGCACAGGGTCTCCCTCTTTAATCTCCGCGTCCGCGGGGATGATGTCGCCTATGCGGACCCGGATATAGTCACCCGGGACAAGCTCACGCGCGTTTATGGCCTGCCATGTATTGTCCCGAAACACCCTGGCCTTGATTGCCAGATTTGCCTTCAGGGCCTGGATGGTGTTGTTGGCCTGGAACTCTTCCCAGAAGCCGACGATGGTGTTTACCACCAGCAGGGCCAGGATGATACCGAAATCCTCCCAGTGGTTCACCAGGGCTGAAAGTATGGCCGCTGTCTCAATCATCCAGGGGATGGGCCCCCAGAAATAAGACAACAGGCGTACAAAAAGGTTGACCTTTTTTTCCGGGATTTCATTATATCCAAACTCGGCCCGCTTTTGTTCGACCTCTTCGTTACTTAGGCCCATATTTTGTTTTTTTACTGTACTTGTCTTCATACTCATCTCCCTATTCATGTTTCTTAAATAAAATTTACAAAAGGAATCTTACAATTAACTTACCTACGGATTACAAAAATGTAAAATTTATTTTTTAAAAAAAGCCGGCGCCTATAAAAGAACGCCGGCAAGTAGAATAGGAGGAGTGTATATGAATATTACCGGACCAGGCCGATAATAAGTTGCGTATTTTCGCGGATTATCCTGAAACGCAGGTCCTGGTTTTTTTCCTGCCCCAGATTGCGGTAAAAATCACGTACGTTTTCAACCTTTTTCCCGTTTATTGCGGTTACCACATCGCCCGGTTTAAGCCCTGCGGTAAGGGCTGCGCTTCCTTTTTCCAACTGTGCGATTACCACTCCCTTTGTTCCCGCTTTCAGTTTCAACTGTTTTGCAATATCGGACGATATGGGAAGTATTGAAAATCCCGGCCAAATTTTTCCTGCCTGGCCGGCGATTGTTTTCTCATCGCTTCTTGACGCGATCTTTACATTTATATTCATTTCTTTCCCGTCACGAATCAACGTTAAACGGGAGGTAGCGCCCGGTGCGAGGTTGCCGATTACATGCAACAACTGAGCACCGCTCGCCGTTGCATTTCCATCCACCGCTGTAATGAAATCACCTGGGAGAACTCCTGCCTTGTAAGCCGGTGAATCTTTGAACAATCCGTAGACAAGGGCGCCACCTTTACCCTCAACATTTAATGCTTTGGCCAACTCGGGGGGTGCTCCACCCATGGTAATACCGAGCCAGCCGTAATCCACCTTACCCTTGGTAAGCAGATCACTGATATCTTTCTTGGCGTTATTGATGGGAATGGCAAAACCCAACCCAACATTTCCGCCGGTAGGGGAAGCGATCCAGGTATTGATACCGATTACCTGGCCCTGGATATTCACCAAGGCGCCGCCCGAATTCCCCTGGTTTATGGCCGCGTCAGTCTGAATATATTCGGTAAAAGAACCCCTTTCCGAATTAAACGTGCCTTCACGGCCGATTGCGCTGATAATACCCGATGTGATACTGGAAGAAAAACCAAACGGATTTCCGATGGCAAACACCCAGTCTCCGACATGGATACTGTCTGAATTACCCAACTCCGCGATGGGTACACTATCCGAAGTTTTAAAAACCAGCAGTGCCAGGTCCTTTTTATCATCCGCACCCACAAGCTTTGCTTTAAACTCGCGCTTATCGGACAGCGTAATGTTTATTTCTTGCGCTTCTCCGGCTACATGGTAATTGGTAAGTACATATACCTTGTCACCGTTTCTCTGTACGATTATACCGGACCCCAAACCATACTGCTTATACTCTTTCTGCTGGGGTTTGGTTTTATCATTGGGATTGCCGAAAAAGAAATCGAACGGAGACTGGAAGGCCGGTGCTTTTACCACATCAACAACCTTCACCTCAACTACCGCGGGTATTACTTTTCGTGCAACAAGATGAAACGCACTCTGAATTTCCTCAAGTGCCTTTATTCCCTGGCTGACCTGGCTGTTATTTGCCGGGTCTGCTCCCAGCAACAAGGCCGACAAAACCAATAGTATGGAAAGTATAATGCCTATTCCCGTTGCTCTTTTTTTCATCATTCACCTCCTCGCGAACTATTTAATAAGTCCTACCAGTAACTCTTTATTGTTACGGTCAAGCTTAAACATTGTCTGCTTTTTTCCGGACTGGTTCAGGGCTTTGTAGAAATCCTGCAGGTTGTGAATCTGCACGTCGTTTATGGAACGAATAATGTCTCCCGCCTGAAGTCCGGCGATATCCGCAGCACTGTGCGGGTCAATCCGGCTGATGATTATGTCTCCGATTGCATTGGAGAGATGGAGCCGGTTACGGATATCACTTGTTATTTTTACGGCAATCACGCCCGGCCAGAGTTTTGCCGCTTCCGCACTTTCCTGGTTTCCCGCCGGGCGTTCTTTGATCGTCAACCTGAGGTTCATTTCTTTGCCGTAACGAATTAACTTTACATTGACGTTTTCATCGGTTTTAAGGTTTCCCACGGTAAGGATCAGCTGCATCATATCGGTGATCTTTTTACCGTCGACCTGGGTGATAAAATCACCGGGAAGGATCCCGGCCTGATCCGCGGGTGAGCCCTTGTATACCCCGTACACAAATGATCCGCTTTTGCCGCTAAGATTTAAATCCTGCTTAAAGGCGTCGGGCAGATCCCCGCTGTTTACTCCGATCCAGCCGTATGATACCTTGCCCTTGGTGATAAAATCCTCGATCGCGCTTTTGGCATTGTTGATGGGAATGGCAAATCCGATACCCACGTTACCGCCTGACGGTGACGCGATCCAGCTGTTGATACCGATTACCTCACCATGGATATTTACCAAGGCACCACCGGAGTTCCCCTGGTTGATGGCCGCGTCCGTCTGAAAATAATCCGTATAGACGGCAATATTGGAACCCGGTAACGATTTCCTTCCAATGGCGCTGATTATCCCCTGGGTTACGGTTGAGTCGAATCCCAACGGATTTCCCACCGCCAAAACCCAGTCGCCGACCTGCACCGAACTGGAATCTCCAAGGGTGGCAATTGGAATATGCTCGCTTGTTTCAAACATTACCAGTGCCAGGTCTTTTTTATCATCAGTTCCCACAACGGTCGCTTTATACTGTTTCCCGTTGGCGAATTTAATGGTAATCTTGTCCGCTCCGCTGACCACATGGTTGTTGGTAAGAACATATACCTTGTTGTCTACCTGGCGGACGATAATGCCCGATCCCAATCCCTCGCGCCGGAACTCCCGCTGCTGCGGAGCAGTGTTGTTCTGCCCGGGACCAAAGAAAAAATCAAACGGCGACATCTGCGGGGCCACGGTTTGTTTTACTATATCCACCACCGAAACCTCCACCACCGAAGGCAGCACCTTCCCCGAAATGTCTTGCAAGGCCGTCTGAATATTCGACATGGAATCAAAACCCTGTTTGGCATTATCGGAGAGAGTAAGGTTTAATGAACTTCCGCTCGCAAACTGATCGGAATGCGCCGGAAAGATCAGGGGTGACAGCAACAGTCCCACTACAAAAAAGACTATGGCCGCCACCGCAAGCTGTGTGAATCTGTACTTAAATAATTCTTTTATGCTCATAACGACCTCCGTTTACACAATCTTATACTTTAAGCATAACAGCGGAACTTTACAGAAAAATGACTACAGAATTACAATTTTGAAATCTTTCATTATCGTACGGACACTCAAGAAAGAACGAAAACACAAAAAAAACCCCCAAAGCTTTACTTGGGGGTTTTGACGGATGCTTAGGATCCGCGGTTATTCAGTTGGTACGTATGGCTTGAAACTGACGATTGTATCACCGTCCCAGGCAATCAGATAATCATCCTTCTGCTCGTCATGTGTCACGTTCACAATATACAGGGTCTGTGTATCATTCTTTTCGATCTTTGTAACAACCGCGCCTTTCAGATCATAAATTCCGGCCGGAAGCTGTTCCGGCGGTAACCCGTACTTTTCCGCCGCAGTAACGAACGACCTGTCCCTGATACTTGTGTCCAGAAAATCCCTCATGGCATTGGATACCGGCAGCTGCTGCGCGCCGCCGCAGGCCATAATAAAGCTTAAAACCACAAAACCAACACTCAAAACAAGTAACTTTTTCATAGCAACCTCCTTGCTAATTGTTGTACTTTAAAGGTAAAGATGGAATTTTACATAATGCTTACCGTAGAATTACAGTTTTGAAAGGTTTTAATACGGCAGGCTGACCCTGAACAAGGTGTATTCACCGCAGGAACTCCGGACCGCAATGCTCCCCCCATGCGCCTCAACCACCGCCTTGACCAGGCTGAGACCCAGGCCCGAACCTTTCAGGGATTGCACCTCACTGCTGCGGTAAAAGCGGTCCCAGATATACGGGATTTCATCCGCGGAAATACCCTGCCCGGTATTCCTGACTTCGATTACCACTTCTTGGTCTTCGGCCAGAGTTGTCACACTAATGCTGCCGCCTGCGGGCGTATATTTAAAGGCATTTTCCAGCAGATTGGAAAGGATCTGGCGCATCCGGTTGATATCGGCCGTTACAAAAATTCCGTTGGAAAGATTCTGCTCAAGACGGATATTTTTTTCCTCCGCCGCATAATGATAAAAATCTATCATATCCCCGATAAGCGCTGAAATGTCTATTTTCTGTTTATTGAGTTTTATGATGCCCGCCTCAGCCTCTGAAATATCAAGCAGATTGTTCAGTAATGTCAAAATATGTTCGGTTTCAACAATACCGTCTGCTATAGCCTTTTTAAGGTTTTTTTTACCGGATGCCGGCTGCAGGGCCATTTCCGCCAGCGCGCGCAGCCGGGTCAGGGGAGTGCGTATTTCATGCGCCACATTATCCAGTGTCTGGCGCAGGCTTTCCATCAGCATATCGATCCTATCAAGCATCTGATTAAAGAGCAGGATGAGCTCGTCCAACTCGTCCCGTCTTTTACGCGCGGGTATCCTGGTCTGCATTTTTCCGGTTTTTATTATGTTTTTTATCGCCTGTACCAGGCTGTTGACCGGGGCCAGGAAGCGTGAGGAAAAAAACAGGCCGACCAAAAAACTGAGGAGAATCAGGGGAACAATGATCAACAAAAAGGCCTGGCGGAAGCGGGTCATGGTATGCTCAAGGGGAAGGTTGGAAATACCGATCTGCAGGATGTTCTGGTCCGGGAGGTACAGCGAGGCGATCTCCAGCACCTGGTTGGTTGCATCTGAATGCAGTTTGACGATTTGTCCCTCTTTAAGCGGACGAGTGGTTTCCAGTTCATAAAAGTTGAAGCCCTTCCAATGATCGGGCACGAACAGAAAAAGCGTATTGTTATACTTCCCGGCAATGCGCACCATATATAATTTTTCCTCTTTCAGGAACCGCTGTGACGAGATTTGCTGACTTAGAAGCGCAAGGTTGCCGGACTGGTAAATGGCCCAATATTCAAGCAGTTTGGATTCCAGAAAAGCATGTTCCTCATTTTGCATTGAAGAAAAAACGATAATATATGACGCCACATATAGAAGCACGGAAAGACAAAGGAAGACAACCGTCAACAACAGGGTAATGCGGAACCTAAACGACCTTAAGTACATATCCTACGCCCCTTACCGTGTGCAGCAGTTTGTGTCTAAAGCCCTTGTCTATTTTGTTACGCAGACGGTGCACAAGCACATCCACTACATTGGTCTCCGGATCAAAATGATAGTCCCATACGTGTTCCATAATCATGGTTTTGGAAACAACATTTCCGCTGTTGCGCATCAGGTATTCCAACAGGGAATATTCCCGCGGCTGCAGTTCAATCTCTTTTGAGTCTCTTTCTACACGACGGGTAAACAGGTCCATGGTAAGATCGCCCACCGTGAGGACGGTGGACTGCTGCCCCGGAGAGGCCCGGCGTAATACCGCCCGCAGCCTGGCCAGAAGCTCCGGGAAGGCGAACGGTTTGGTCATGTAATCATCCGTGCCCGCACGAAAGCCGCGTAATTTATCATCAAGGCCGCTTTTAGCGCTTAAAATCAGGCAGGGAGTGAATATTTTCTTTGCCCGTAAGCGTTCGATCAGGCTGAACCCGTCCAGCTGAGGCAGCATGATATCGACAATAAGCGCATCGTACTGCAGATTGCCGGCCTGCTCCAGACCGCTCCTTCCGTCCGCCATATGATCGATTGCATAACCCGCCTGTTTGAGACCATTGATAATGAACGAGGCAATTTTTGTATCATCTTCTATTAATAAAATGTGCATAACCTTTAATCTTTATTTAAGATATCGAATAATATTGACAAATCCAAGCCTTTTTCTTTATCTTAGTGATAACAGAGGAGGCGGCAAGGAAAAATCATGAGCACCTACCTTGCCATAACAACGCTGATATGCATCTACTTTCTCTTGCTTTCACTGAAAAACAGGGAAACATTAAGGACATTCACGTATTCACCCTCCCTGACCAAAGCACCGCGTCTTTCCGTACTTATCCCGGCGCGGGATGAAGAGTTGAATATCACCGGGTGCCTGGAATCATTACTCGAGCAGGACTACCCGAACTACGAAATACTGGTCATAGACGACAACTCAAACGACCGTACATGGAATATTCTGTCCGCGTACGCAAAAAAATATCAAAAGCTTAAGGTTTTCAGAGGCAAACCTCTTCCCCGGGGGTGGGTGGGAAAGCAGTATGCCTGTCAACAATTAATTGACCGGGCACAAGGCGAGTATATCCTGTTTACGGACGCGGACACCATTCACAACAGGCAGAGTCTGTCATGGGCCGTCACTAATATGCTGCGGCACAATGCCGACTTCATGTCCGCCTTTCTGCAGCATCTTATCGGTTCACCGGGGGAGGCCCTGATCGTCCCGGCCATCTATATTATGACCACCATACTGATGCCGCTGTGGAAGATCCCCCAACAAAACAGCTCTTTCTTTTCATTTGCCATCGGCCAGTTCATGGTCTGCCGCCGCAAAGCCCTGCTTAAGATCGGCGGGTATACCTCGTTTAAAGCCTCCCTGGTGGAAGATATATCACTGGCCAGGGCCATGAAGAAGCACGGGTATAAGACTATTTTTCTTGACGGGAAAAACTATATCCGCTGCCGGATGTACCATTCGTTTCGCGGAGCCTTCCGGGGTTTTGTAAAAAGCATGTTCGGGGCGCTGCACCGGAGCATCCCCTTTCTGGCCGCGCTTTTTGTGCTGGTAGCGGCTGTCATAGAGATCCCCGTATTAAACCTTATTCACGAATTTTACGCGGGCGGAAAAAATATTCTGTTTTCTTTCGTACCGGTCGGCATGTTCTGTGGTATTTGGTTTATTGTGTTAAAAGACAGAAAGATATCACCTTCCATCACCCTTTCCTACCCCATTCTTTTTTTTATGGTAATGGTCATGGCCCTGACCTCCACTATCAGAACAGGATTCTTAAAAGGGGTGGAATGGAAAGGCCGCCTGGTCGGCTACCGCTTCCGCCATACCCCTGAACGGCATATCGGTACTATGGAGAAAAGAAGAATCAACGGCAGGTACCTGTATCCGTTGTACACCCTTTCGGCCGCATTCATCTACTGGCTCACCCTGCTCCTGGTAGTACTCTTTGATACTCTTGTGTACCGTATGCGAATACGCGGCCGCCGGAACCTGAAAGGTCTGGATTCCGGCGGATTCTTTATCTCTAACCACTCCCTCTACCTTGATCCGGGAATTATTGCCCATGCAATCGCACCCCGGCGTACCTATTTTACGGCTATGGAAGAGACCTTTGATCTACCTCTTGTGGGATATTATATCCGCTTGCTGGGGGCATTCCCCGTGTCGGAAAATCTTCCGTTTTCAAGCCTGATTCGAGTATGCGGAGAAATCCTGAAGCAAAAGAAATATATCCATTTTTTTCCGGAAGGTGATCTTACCTACGGAAGTCACCGTTTGGCGAATTTTAAGCAGGGGGTTTTTTACATGGCACTCCTGTATAATAAACCCATCATTCCGATTGTTATCGATTCCAGACAAAAGCGGTTTTTCGGAATAAAACTGCCGCCGCCCTTTATTCGTGTCCGGGTTACCATATGCAAACCCATTTTTGTGAGTGCTTTTAAAGGGAGAAACAAACGCAAAACACAGGTTATAGAAGAAATGATCTCTCATACACGCTCGGTCATGTCGCCCATACTGCAAAGCCGTAAGGCAGCACGCACTCCTTAATCACCCTTCCGTGATATCAATACCTTGACGGTAGGGGGAGTCCCCGGGCCGCCATGCACCGCCTCGTAACGGATATAGCTTCCATCCTGTAAGGAAAACCAATAATCAGCGTGCCAGAAGTTACCATAAAATCCCACGGCCTTGATGCGGACACGCCGGGCTTTTACTCTGCGCTCGGCAAGGGTAACGGTTTCCGTACCCATTTTGCATGCCTCAAACTCGAACAGGGCAAGGTCATTGGGAGAGATTATCCAGAACTCACATCGTTTTTCCCCGGACAACACAAAATCCCGCAAGCTGTATTCCGGATACTGATACCAGGGTCGAGGATCAATAGTATATTTCTTATCCACTTTTCGGCGCTTGAACATTCCGGTAAGCCTGATTGTATTGCCCGTGCGCCGGGCCGTAAGGTCACTGCCCGCCGTGTCCTGCCTGAACTCCCACAACAACTGGTTGCGGTAATTATCATACCGGTTTCTGCTTTCCGGGGTGGTAAACAGGGAGCCCGCCCGGGTCTGCTTCCAGCCCAGGGTTTCATATCCCAGCGTGTCGCCGGTGGTGACCTTATATGTATGTTGTTCCTGGGCCGAAACCGCCTGGGGATACAGCAGCCCCGTACACAGGAGAACAAGTAAACAGTAATGTTTCATAGCATTGAAATATAAGACACCGATACACGATTATCAACAGAATTTTAGCATTGACAAGGATTTTTAATCACAATATCCTGTTAGATGATGAAAAGAGTAATCCTTTTGCTTGCTTGTATTGCTGTTTTTTTCTCCTGTAAAAGCCTGCCCAAACCGGGAAACGACACAGACTCTCTGGTGATCGGGGGTTTTACCTGGGAGTTTCCCGACGGTTTTTTTGAGTTGGCACCAAAAACACTGACAAATGACATTACCCTCGGCATGGTAAATCTGAGCAACGGCAAGCGGTTCTCCATTCGGGTTTCCAACGGTTATTTTACTTTCCTGGCCCACGGTAATGATCAATACATGCTGCAATACGCAAAGTACAAAAGCCCCGGCGGCCCTAAAATCTATACGCTCGGGTACAATTTGAACCTGCAAATAAACAGTAAACCAAAGCGGATAATATATGTGGGTCATATAAGATTATTATTCTCCCGTCCGGAAAAGGTAGAGGCAAAAGGCAAGGATGCTGCCATATATACTTCCTGGTATTTCAGGAAACGACTCGTCATAGAAAATAAAATAGCTGAACTACAAAAATACCTGACCAAAAACGCCCGTAATACAAGCTGGCGGAATTATACGGTAGAAAACCTCTATGAAAAGTAAATTCGCGCTTTGCCTGCTTTTGGCAATTCTTGTCAGCTGCGTTTCGGTCAATGAAAATATCACCGGCTTTTCGCTCTTGTCAAAACGCACCTGTGAACACGAATATAAGGATTTATTAAAACGCCTTGACGCCGACAAGGATTCAATCCGGGGTATCAATGCCGACACGCTTATCGAATTTCTGGATAAATTCTCCCGCGTGTATTCCGTCTTTTACCGCGATTACCAGCTTGCGGAGTGGTTAACCGTCCTGAATATCGGTGATCCCGCCAGGCTGTCCCGAGCTAAAAAAAATCTGAATAATCTGGTAAATGCAAACAGCCGGACATTCCGGCAATTACACCGGAAAAGTCAGGTAATGAATAAAATACAAAAGCATCGCGTCACTTTATGGGAAAAAACCTTTGAATATGACAAAAAAAATGTCGGCGGTAAGGGCTCGGCGGATATTAGCGATGAAATCGATGAAATCGAGAATACTATATTAAAAAGCAGAAAACAGGATATTCAGATTTTATTGAACCAGAAAAATCAGTTTACCCGCCTCTTTAAATTGCGCAATCAACTTGCCCGGCTAAAAGGGTATCGTAATCATCTCTATTATGTCTTTACCGGGGATGAAATCGATGAGTATACAAAAATCAATAACGCTCTATTTAAAGCACTGCCCCGGAAAATTGCGGCAAAAGAAAATATCAGTGGATTGATTTTACCGAAACCTTCCCGGTATTTTGCACTTGTGCAAAATCTTGTACAGGGGATGGGTCTCACCATAAATAAAGAAAAGATTAAATACTTTATCACACACCATTTCACTTACAATAAAACTTTTATGACCATTATCGAACCGAAAAATGAGTGCCGAATTTACCTGTATTTTCCCAAAGTAAAATTATATCCGGATGAATATCTGAATTTTTTTTCCGCGCTGGTGCATGAAACCGGGCACAGCCTGCATTTCCAATATGAGAGCACCGATCCCTTAATATTCAATTTCCATGATAAAACCGTTACGGAGACCATGGCAATTTTCTTTGAAAACATAGTATATTCCAAAGAGTGGCTGGAAAAATATTTTCCACACAAACTGTCCGCAGAAGAGATTCAGGTAATCCTAAATAATCGGAAGAAATCCATCATTGAATTTTTTCGCTATGCTGTTTTTCTCTGGAACTATGAGAAATCAATTTATGCAAACCCCGACCAGGATATGGCAAAGCTGTATAAAACCCTGGTGGTTAAATATCATCTACCGAAAAACAACCAATACCGACTCTGGTATGACACCTCCATCTTTGCCTCCCACGATCTGTATTACATTCACTACACCCTGGCCTACCTGTATGCCTTCAAACTAAAAAAAATGCTGCAAAGAAAATATGGGCCGTATTTTTTCGAAAACCCCGCGGTAGGGAAATTCCTTGTGGATAGAATCTTCGAATATGGAAGATCTTTAACACGGAAGGAGCTTTTTACCCGAGCCTTCGGTAATGATGAATTACCAGTCAGTGAATATATCGCCTATTTAAGCGACTAAATAGTATATCGTCAGTTTAAATCCGGTAATAAGGAGATGACCAATGAAAAAAGCATTTACAAGAACCTTGGGTAAATCAGGTATCAAGGTAAGCGCCCTCGGCCTGGGCTGCTGGGCCATCGGGGGTCCATGGAATTTTCTGGGCAGTCCGGCCGGCTGGAGTGCGGTAGATGATAACGAATCAATAAAAGCGATTCATCAAGCACTCGATATGGGCGTCAATTTTTTTGATACAGCCGCGAACTACGGCTGCGGGCACAGCGAACGAATTCTGGGACAGGCACTGCAAGGAAAGCGGCAGCGGGTAGTGATCGCTACCAAGTTCGGGTATAAGGTTGATGAGGCCGCAAAGGAAGTGTATACGTACGGAGAAAGCGAAGAAGAGAGTGATGCGGCTGCTCACGTACGGGAAAACCTGGAAAACAGCCTGAAGAGGCTGCAGACCGATTATGTGGATGTCTACCTGCTTCATATATGGGGCCTGAAGATAAACCGCGCTCTGCAGGTACGCGAGGTCCTGGAAGAATTGGTACAAGAAGGAAAGATCCGCACCTACGGTTGGAGCACGGACCGTGTTGACGCGGTAAAGACTTTTTCAGCCCCGGCTCACTGCGGTGTGGTGGAGCAGAACCTGAACATATTCGACGGCGATCTGGATCTGCTGGCTCTCTGTGATGAAATGAATCTTGCCAGCGTCAATCGCGGCCCGCTGGGCATGGGAATACTTACCGGGAAATTCAGTGAAACGTCAAGTTTCAAAGACGATGACGTACGCAAACATGCGCAGTGGTTCGGCGGGCTCAAAAACGGCCGGCCAAACAAGGAATGGCTTGACGCCCTTGCCGCGATAAAAGAGGTGCTTACAAGCAATGGCCGTACGCCGGCGCAGGGCGCGCTGGCCTGGATCTGGGCAAAAAGCCGGAGAACAATCCCCATTCCCGGATTTAAAACCGTAAAACAGGTTGAGGACAACGCCGGCGCAATGGAGTTCGGCCCTTTGACAAACGAACAGCTTAATGAAATTGATAAACTGTTGTCCGAATCCAAATAAAAAACAGGTGCCCCGAAGTTTGTTTCGGGGCACCTGTTACCCAATATGCTAATTTTTTATTATTTGCACTTGACATTTTTCCAATTGTCAATTACAACTTACTGCAATTTACCGTATAAGGAGTTATAATCCAAACCATGTTTAAGTCGTTCACCGCACATAAGGAATTTATTCCCAAGCTTTTTACCATTGCGCTGCCCATTATACTACAAAATTTGCTGCAGGCTTCCCTGAATTTCGTGGACGTCTTTATGGTAGGACAGTTGGGTGATAATGCCGTGGCCGGTGTGGGTATCGCCAACTCTATCTACTTTTTGTTCATTATGTTTATCTTCAGCATCGCCAGCGGGGCAGCCATCTTTACCGCCCAGTACTGGGGAAAGAAGGACATCCATCATATTAACTCATCACTGGGAATCGCCTACATGTTTGCCGGAATTTCAGCCCTGATCTTTACCACGGTTATCTTTCTTTTACCGCGCCAGCTGATCACGATCTATAACAGCGATCCCGTCGTGGTGCGGTTGGGCACGGAATACATCAACATAGTGGTTTGGAGCTTCTTTTTCACCTCATTGAATATCGTATACGCGATGATCCTGCGCAGTACCGAACGGGTGATATTCCCCATGGTAGTGAGTATCATCGGGCTTTCGACCAACACAATCCTTAACTACCTGCTGATCTTCGGCAACTTCGGTTTTCCCAAGTTGGGGGTCAGGGGCGCGGCTATTGCCACGCTGATCGCCCAGACACTTTCTTTCAGCATCTTGATAGTTTTCTCCTATATCCGCCGGCATCCCACGGCGGCGGGATTTAAAGAGCTTTTCAGTTTTTCACGTGACCTGTTAAAGCGGTTTATCAACCGCTGGCTGCCCGTCATGGGACAGGGCATGGGCTGGGCCCTGGGGTACAACATGTACAGCATCATCTACGGGCATATGGGAAAGGAGCCCCTGGCCGCTTACAACATCGCCTGTTCCGTGGAACGCGTCTGCCTTACCCTGTTTTTGGGCCTGGGTGCCGCCTGTTCCATTATGGTAGGCAACCGCATAGGGGCGGGTGAAGAGCACAAGGCCAGGGATTACGCCAAGAATTTTCTGATGCTGTCCGTCGGTATTTCGCTGGTTTTCGGTACGCTGTTGATACTTTTCAGGGGGAGTATTGTGGGAATTTACAACCTCTCCCCGCAAAGCACGGACTACCTCTATTCCCTGCTGCTGGTCATGGCCTGTATCCTGCTGGCCCGGGTCACCAATATTACCTTTAACGGCGGAATTCTGAAGGCGGGGGGCGATACGTACTTCAGCATGATTATTGACATGGGAGGCATCTGGTTGATCGGGGTGCCGATCGCCGCCATAGCCGCCTTTGTCCTGGGTCTTCCCGTCTATTATGTAATGGCCCTTGCCGCTACTGAGGAGTTT
>Ga0315542_1001281_pt1 | contig 15753 bp, 16 predicted proteins | sample SalMarSW160120MG_FD_202541 | JGI IMG/M metagenome (GOLD analysis project Ga0315542, IMG submission 202541) | Salt marsh sediment microbial communities from the Plum Island Ecosystem LTER, Massachusetts, United States - Salt Marsh Sediment SW1601-20 ...
AAGAGCTAATGGATTTGCAGAAGTTTATCCAGAGCATAAATATCATATTGTAGAGCTTCTCCAAAATAAAGATCATGTCGTTGGTATGACAGGGGATGGTGTTAATGATGCACCTGCCTTGAAGAAAGCTGATATTGGGATCGCGGTTTCGAACGCTACTGACGCTGCGAAATCTGCTGCCGATATTGTCTTAACAGACCCTGGGATCTCAGTGATAATCAATGCTACAAGAGAGAGTCGAAAGATATTTGAGAGAATGAAAAGCTACGCTACATATAGAATAGCAGAGACTGTTAGAATTCTCATCTTTTTAGTCCTTTCCATTAGTTTTTTAAATTTTTATCCTATCACCGCAGTGATGATTGTGATATTGGCACTTTTAAATGATTTACCAATAATGACAATCGCTTTTGATAACACGCGAATTGATGAAACACCTGTTAGATGGAAGATGCAAAAAATCTTAATCTTATCTTCGATTTTAGGGATTACTGGGGTTTTATTTAGTTTCTCGATATTCTTAATCGGGAAATTTGTATTTTTCCTTGACACAGCAACGCTTCAGACATTTATATTCTTGAAATTGACAGTAGCTGGCCATATGACAATTTATCTTACTCGAACTGAAGAGGATAATTTTTGGGTGCGTCCATTTCCATCTAAATCATTATTCTACACGTGTGAATCCACACAAGTTGTTGCTACCTTTTTCGCGGCGTATGGAATTTTTATGTATCCGATCGGTTGGAGCTTGGCGGGATTCATTTGGTTATATGCTCTTGGAGCATTTTTTTTCACTAATTTTATTAAAACAGGTACCTTGAGGTATTTAGATAAAAGAGAAGTAAAGAAATTAACGAACTAATTTTATTTTTTTTTAAATTTTTAATTTTAATTCAGAAATTATTAAAAATCAAAAATTTATTACCGAATCACTAAAACATCACACGGAACATGTCTTAAGACCCTATCTGATAATGAACCAACAAAAATTTCCTCAGCGAGTGAATGTACTCCTTTACTTCCGACGATAACAAGATCGATATTTTCTTCTGCGACTGTTTTCCTAATGTAAGATAAGGCGGAATGTTCATAAACAATACGTGTATCTACTTTTAAACCTTGTTCAGAAAATATTTCCTCTGCTCGACCTAAGATCGTTTTTCCTCTTGTTTCATAAACTTCTCTTACTCTTTGTAGTTCTAAATTTGAATTGTCCATTACTTGTTGAATAGGACCTCCATAGGATGGTACCTGATATACATCGTCAATTGGCAAAGCTTCGTGTTCTACTGAATGAAACACTATCACTTCACAATTACTCAATTTTTTGAGTTCCATTGCTTTTAACAGCGCTTTGTATGAATGTTCAGATCCATCAATTCCAACTAAAATTTTATTGTAAATTATTTATCAACTTCTTTCTGTTTACTATTAAATTGAAAAATTCGATATTTAAAGATAAGGTCTAAGTTTTCAAGATTTTTAATAAATTTTTATTAAATGTTATAGATAGATTGTCTAGAATGATAATCTTCTATAAAGTTCATAATTATGAATAACTTTATTTTTTAAGGCAACAATTTAAAGATAAATTCTAGATTTAGGTTAGTAAAACTATCTGGTGAATTTGAATGGAACCTCTATTCAATCTCAACTTAAAAGCACAAGAAAATCTAATAATTGCTAAAAAGGAAAAATTAGTTGCTTTGGAATTAAAGAAATTGGCTAAAAATTTGTTGAAAAAAGCGAAAAGTAGAAAGAAATTTGCTGAAAAAGAATTGGAGCTAAATAAAGTACGAAAAAATTTAGTAAACCATAATAAAAAGTTATTAGAAAGCCAGATTAAATCAAGGGAAATTTTAGGTTTTTCAGAAGAAGTAACTAAAAAAGAAGAAAGATTCATTGATTACCATGAAAAAGTTGCTGAAAATCAAATTGAACTGGCTAAACATCATATAGAACTAGCTAAACTTGAGGAAGAACTAGCGAAAAGTAAACTCTTACAAGCAGATTCAAAATTAAAAGTCGCAAATATGCGTATAGAATTAGGGAAAATTCAGCTAAAATTTGGAAAAGCAGTTGAAAATAAATCGCGTGAAAAGGCGAATCTAATAAAGGCTCGATACAATCAAAAACAAAAGGAATTAAGTGAAGAACTGAAAGACTTGGCCGAAAAAGAAAATCAAGTTAAACATTATCAAGATGATATAGCAAGTTTAAGTTCTCAGCTCTCCCAGAGTATAGCAAAATGAAGAAACTAAATAATAAATTTGCATAATTTAAATCTCCTTTTTATCTATAATTCTGAGCCACCAAGTTTTTATATTATATTCAGCATAACGTAGTGATGATTATGTCAAATTATAGTATGATTAAAAACGTCGGTGGAAATGTTGTTCGTGGAATTGGTTACTTTCTTTTCTTTGCAGACATAATAGTTATGATAAGCATAATTATTGCATTCAATTTCTTTGCAGTAGCAATTGATTTAGTAATTTTTATTTTGGTAGGCATATTGATCGTTTTAGGATTTATTTTAATGGGGATCTATATTATTCCACAATGGATTAAAGTACCAACATTAAAACTCGGAAATTACAAGAAAATGCGGGGTCCAGGAATCTTCTGGCTTTTTCCATTCATATATCAGATACCTTTTGCGCTTGATATACGAATTATTACAACCACGTTTTCAGCAGAACAAACACTCACTAAAGATAATGTACCTGTGAATGTGGATGCTGTGTTATTTTGGAAAGTAGTGGATACGTATAAGGCCTCAATTCATGTCCAAGATTATCAAAATGCAATTGCATGGGCTGCCCAAACATCATTAAGAGACATTATTGGAAAAACTGAATTAAGTCAAATGCTTGTAGGAAGAGAAGAAATATCGCACGATCTTGAACGAATAATTGATGAGCGGACTGAAGAATGGGGTGTAAAATCTATTTCCGTCGAGCTTAGAGATGTCATAATCCCTACAGCATTACAAGATGCAATGAGTCGACAAGCTCAAGCTGAAAGAGAGCGACAAGCAAGGGTAATTTTAGCTGGATCCGAAGAGCAAATTGCGAGTAAGTTTATAAATGCGGCTCAAATTTATGAAAAAGATAAGGTGGCATTAAATCTAAGAGCGATGAATATTCTCTATGAAACAATGAAAGATAAAGGAGCGTGGATTATTGTTCCTTCTGATATGGTAAATATTTTGGGAGGGAGATTTAAAGATATCGATGATAAGAAGGAAGTGTTTTAAAGATTAAACCATTCTATTACTCTAATTAACGTTTTTCGACTTATCATTAATTTTATTTACAAATTATTAGTAGTTATAAAGGGGAAAAAAATATCATAAATTCATTATTGAAAGAAATGTAGGATCAACAACTCTTATGTAGATCTAACAATAACTTTAAATATGATAAATGCATATTATTATTTGTTAACACGCTTTACTGACTCATTCTTATATTTTCAAGTGAAACATTCAATCTAATTTAAGTTGAGATCAATTAAGGCATGTTCTCAAAATATAAAATTGAAGAAATAAAAAATGAGAATATTATATGTAAATCCGGGCAAACTGAATTCTGGATTAGATGCTATTGTCAAAGGTGCACCATTGAATCTTGTCACAATTGCAGCAATGGTCCCAGAACATGATGCAGAGTTATTTGATTTTAAAATGGATAAATACAAGGAGAACGACTTCCGTTCCTTATTGAAAAACTCTGATATTGTAGCAATCACGAGTCTAACACCTCAAATCAGCCATGCATTGGTTATTGCAAGAATGGCAAAAGAAGAAGGATGCATAACAATTTTAGGAGGTTATCATCCTACTTTAGATCCTGAATATGTGATCTCAAAAGAACAAGTAGATTATGTAATACGAGGTGAAGGAGAACACACTTTCAAGGAACTTATTGATTATTTAAGTTCAGAAAAAAATGAGGGCGATTTAGAAAAAATTGATGGTCTCTCATATAAAAGAGCCGATGGAAGTGTGATTCATAATACTGAGAGAGAACTTGAAAAGAATTTAGATGTGTTTCCCTTACCAAAAAGAGAATTATTTGGAAATAGAAAATATGCCGCATTAGGGGCTCTAACTCAACCTGTAGAAACATCTCGAGGTTGTAGCTTTAATTGTAGATTCTGTTGTATTATAAAGATGTGGAGAAATTCTAATGGTGGTCCGACTTATCGGACGAAATCAATTAAGCGAATTATGCAAGAGATTTATGCTGTGGGCTGGAAAACGGATTTTATCTTCTTCACTGACGATAATTTTACCGTCAATGTAAAAAGAACAAATAAAATTCTAGATGCCATCATTAAATCGGGGGTTCAACATAAAATACATTTTACATGTCAGTCGAGAGTTGATGTTATCTATAATAATCAATGGTTGATTGAAAAATTTAAAAAGGCGGGGTTCCGTCAAATATTTTTAGGAATTGAGTCCGTTCATCAACAAAGCCTTGATGCAATGAATAAAAAGAATACCACCCCAGAAATGGTAAAAGACGTCGTTAAAAAGCTACGTGATCAAGGTATCTCGATTTTTGGAGGCGTTATTATTGGCTTTCCGGGTGAAACTAAACGAATGGTACGACAAAACATTCAATACGCTAAAGATATGAAGCTTGATGTGGTACAATTTACACCAATCACTGCTTTTCCAGGTACTCCGTTTTATGAGGAGATGGAAGAAAAGGGAATGATCACTTCAACCGATTACACCAATTACGATTTATTTCACACGATGATGGGCACAGACGAATTATCAGCTCAAGAGATCTATGAACTGGTTGCTGAGGCTTATAATGCGTTTTACTTGCAATGGGGGTGGTTGATAGAAAAAGCTACGGAATATCTTAATCCTTTAGGGAAGTTTAATTGGATGACTCGGAAAATACTCAAACTCATTCAACAAATGGTCTTGAATGGGCGGAGCATGCTTTCAGCACAAGGTTTCGGTGAGAATGGGCTTTCAAAAGAATTAAAAAATAAGAAAGAACTCATGAAAGATGTAGAATTATATGTTAAGCTTAACGGCAACGGAAATGGTAAAATCGAATCCCATAAAATGGTCGAAACTCCAATCCAAGTAAAAGTGGAAGAACATTAAAAATAATTGAAGTAAATCTCATATCTTTTTATTAAATTGCCTAAAAACAAGGATCACAGCTATTGATGTAATGCTGTATAAATCTTGCTCTTCACTTTTTAATTATGAATTTGTTATTTTTTTTTTATCCTCTTAACATATTTCATCAATTCAATTAGGGGGAAACGCCCCTGATTGTATAATATCTATACCTTTTCTTTTAACCTCATCAATATCAATGGGTGATAATAACCATTTTCCAATTAAAATCACTTTTAAATTTTTTTTTAAATCATGTATACTTTTTAAGTGTATATATAACTTAGAGGAGGCAATCAATTAGGATAGTTCATTTTTAATGAATTTTGGAAATATTTTGAATGAACGATTTATAACAATTTTTGAATTTAATAGAGATGTCAATTATGAAAGTTTTTAGTAGATATATGGAAAAATTTGTATCTATCGCAATTTATAGGGGAAATCTCAAAATTAATTTTCAATATGATAAAACGGATTCAATTTTTTCCAAATTACGATATTTACAGAGAATTAAGGACTTCATTTATGAATTAAAAATAAAACTCGATGAACACTTTATCTTTGATGCATTAACGTATCCAAATGATTTTCATGTTGAATTAAATGGTAATTTTGTGTATAATCAAGATTTAAATCAAATAGTTGACCTTAGTTTCGGCATGGTAAAAGTCATTTCATTTATAATTCCAAATATCTATCAAACGAAGCGGGGAAGACATGAAATAATGTTTCAATTTCGTGAAAAAAGATTCATGTTTACCATGAGGATCCTTGAATTTGATGAAAAGTTAGATTTTCCTCCCTCATCTAAAATCGAGCCAATAAGGCAACAAGCAGAAGCGTTAATTTCTACTGAAGAGAAAACGAAAAATTATCTCACCAAATTGAGGAAAACGGCAAATTTAGTAGGAGTATTAGTATATTTAGCAGTGAGTGCGTTTCTTGTTGCTGCAACAATAAGTGCTGCATTAGATCCAATTGCACACCAATTAGATGTGGTATTCAGCTCTGTCTTAGCATTAGTTGTTTGGACGCTACTATGGGTGGCAATTTTCATTTTTACTAAAATTATTAAGAAAAAGACGCCATAAATGTTTAAATCGTACTTTTAAGTCCTACAGTTAAGATTTTGCTAAGTACTAATATTATATTTCCAAAGTTAAAATGAGATTAACCTATTGAAATTCCTCGTTCTTTCAGCCAAGATTTAAGTTTCTCAAATAATGCATCTCTAATTTCACGAAATTTAGCTAGTTTTTCTTCTACTGTCCCCTCAAAAACTGTTGGATCTTCAAATGGCCAATAAAGTCTCGTTCCAAAACCAGGAATTGTAGGACACTTTTCCTCTGCTTTTTGACACATTGTATTTACGATACCAAAATGTTTCTGACCAAGGAATTGGGATATGTTCTTAGAATATTGATCACTTAAATCATAACCTAACTCCTCCATAACTTGAATGGCATATGGGTCAATCTCATTTGGCTCAAACCCCGAGCTATGAATTTCAAAATGATCGGATGCATATGTTTTAAGAAAGGCTTCAGCCATTTGACTTCTTGCTGAATTACCGGTGTATAATACGATTAAGTTTGGTTTTGTCATAAATGACAAATTATTATTTGACTTTTAAGAATATGGAATACATAATATATAGAGAAAGTGATAAACTGGTTTATAAAATTAAAAAATTCTATTGATGTTTTGTAAGTTAAAAAATAAACGTAGTAATATTCGATTTTCGATATATTCATAAGGGGCTCTTCTTCAAATATGTTTGATGTTCGATTTCCGATATATTTATAAAGGCTCCTTCTCTTAATATAATGATCTTCGATTTGCGATATATTCCTAAAAAATTGGAGATCAATAATCATCTTCAATCAGTGAAAATAATGTTTTTTGGCAAGCGATTTAGTAGTTATCATTCAGATTCTCTATCAGGGATTGAGATTCTTGTTCTTTCCATCATAAAAAATCATGAAGGGATTACAGGTTATGATATAATCCAAATGATAAAAGGAAAGTTTGGCGGTATGTGGCATGCTTCTGCAGGGACGATATATCCGTTGTTAAGTCGACTTGCCGATGATAATTTAGTTGAACTCCAAGAAGTTACCGAAAATAATCGTCTGAAAAAGATCTATTTCATCTCTAAAAAAGGCGAAGAAGAACTTGAGAAATTAGATAAAATTTTCACTGTGGGTGTCGATAATTTAAAAGATTTCATTCAAACCATTTTTAAGGCAATACCTGGAATAGAAACTAAAACTAAATTTACTTTTTGTAATTTTCCATATAGTTCTTGTCATGAGCAGTCAACTAAAGATGAAACATTAGATCTTTCACAGCAAAATATTAATAAAATTAAGAAAGAAATTAAACAATTAAAAACAAGAGCAGAGTTAATTGACCAAGAAATTAAATCTCGAGAATACCTATTAAACAAAATTCTCAAGAAGCGAGAAACTAGCAAGCGCTCAATCGACATTGAAGATGATATAGATTATATCTCTTAAAAAAATTAAAATACAGAGGGTAAAAATATGTGTGATGAAAAAAAATATGACCCTAAAAGGATGCATCATTACGCACCTCATGGACAATTTTGTTTTTCTCCAAAAGGTGTTGCCAGAATGAAGAACGTGGCTGGTCAATTCATTAAAGGGTTCATGCACCAAATGGGTTCCTATATTCCATATAATATTGATGACTTAGGTACTGAATACTTGATTATTGTTCCTTTACCAGGCAGGACGAAGGAAGATGTCAAAGTATCGCTAATTAACAAGAATATCAATGTCGAAGCGAAAAAACCTAAAATTTCTGAAAAAGAAGAGAAAGATGTAAAAGAGAAGGAAGAAGAATGCTGTGGGTTCCCTACGAGAGGTTTCCGATTCATTGACGTGAACATGGACATTCCATTACCCGTAGATGCGGATGAAAATTCAGTAAGCTCTAAAATGGGAAATGGATTGCTCAAAATTCAAGTTACAAAGAAACCAGCAAAGAATATCAACATTAACGAAGAGGAGAACAATTAAAAAAGAGCGCTTTAGAATGAATCTTGCTAGTGCAAGTCCGTAAAATCTTCTAAAGCACCCCAATAAATAGTATTTTTTTTTCTATTTCTATATTTTTGTTATAATGTAATTATTGCAATTAAAACGTAGAATGAAATTTTAAATCTTGGTTTAGGAGGAATTCTCCAAGTTCACTGTTTCTTGAAATTAGGGAATAAATGTCCTTATTCAATTGTTCCTTAAGAGAACTGAGTGCATTTTTGTAGTTTTGTGAGGTATATGACATTTGCTCTTGAACTGAATGCAATCCAGAAAATAGTTCTTGTTGGTTGATCACTCTCCCTTGATACTTCTTCTTTGCTAAATCACTAGCTAAAAATAAATAAATTAGTGAGATATATTCAGGAGGATAAGTACTTCCTGATTTTTGACCTTGACTCAGTAGATATTGCATCATCCTCGTATCAATAGCTCCAGGGAGAATTACATTAACACTTATATTGTGTTGTTTTACTTCAGACTGCAAGCTTTTTCCTAATGCTGTTAGTGCGGCTTTAGATGCAGAATATGCGACCTTTTTATTAACAAAATAGACATTACCTTGCACAGATGATGTAATTAGAATTTTTCCATTTTTTTCATTTATCATAGAAGGAAGAATCTCTTTAATCAAGGTGTAGGTTCCAATCACGTTTAAATTGAACAATTTAACAGCGTCCTCGAGCGGTAGTTGTACAACTGTCGAAAAATGAGTCATTCCCGCATTTGCAACCAATATATCACACTTATTAAATTCCTTCTGGTATTCTTTAACACACGCTTGTACGCCTTCGATCCTTGAGTGATCAACAGGGATAGAAAGTCCTCTAACACCATATGATTCGATTTCTTCGACCACACTTTCTAACTCTTCTATTGTTCTAGATGAAACTGCTACGTTAGCTCCATTTTTGGCAAAGTCAAGCGCGATTGCTCTACCTATTCCACGCCCACCACCCGTTATTAGAGCACATTTTTCTTCAAGTAATTTCATGAAATTATCTCAATTGTCAACTGATTAACTTCTATATTCTACCTAATTAAATGATACCTAAGTTATATTTTAATTAGATTAATATGATATTGTATAATTAAAGGTTTTAGAAAAATCAATTTGAAATTTTTGATCAATGCCGTTTACGCCTTTTCATTTCGGTCCAAGCGGACTCATTGGACAATTATTGCTAAAATGGGTTGATTTTCCGACCATCCTAATAGCGAGTGTTGTCATAGATATCGAGCCATTATTTGTTATACTTTTCAATTTGTCCTATCCCTTACATGGGTTTTTCCATTCATTCTTGGGGGCGACTTTAGTGGCCTTACTGCTAATCTTAATAATGAGATACTTTAGAAGATATTTTTCAGTTTTTATGAAAATTTTTAAATTAAAACAAGATGTAACCTTGAAAAAGATCGCTTTAGGAGCATTTATCGGACTTTTTGCTCATATCCTATTGGATGCTCCAATTTATGTAGAAATGAATCCTTTTTTCCCGATCGTAGGAAATCCTTTTTTAGTTAAAAATGCGTTCATTAGCTTGGAGATCTCGATTTTTTGTATCTTTTGTTTCTTAAGTGCGATCTTAATTTATTGTATTAGACTTATTTTTCAATATAGAAAAAGAAATAGATTAAAATAAAATATAATAAAAATTTAAGTTGATTTTCTTATTTTACGTTTTCTCACGATTACATAGACGATAAGAACGACGCTACCACCAATAAAGCTGAATATTAACGTATAAAAAAGCCAATCACTATTACTACTTGTTATTTGATATATAATGTTATCACTTGCGTCTTTCACCGTGAAAGATGAAAGAATTCCATTGGAACCATATGTAATTTCAATAGAATAATCCGTAACACCTGTTTTATCAAAAATTAATGTTGAACCACTAGCTGTGGTATCCACGCAACCTAGGTCGGTGACCATTGTTTCAAGATAAGTGTCTCTTGGAGATAGCACCCCAAAACCGTAATTCACTAATTGCCAAGCAAATTGATCGGCTGAAACGTTAGGTAGAAATCCACTTTTTACAGGAATAGGTAATGTAGAGTTCCAAATTTCATCAACGATGGAATTACAATCATCAAGGATTAACTTATAATCCGAAGGATTTTTCATCATAACAATTGGGACAACAGTGTTATTCGGAGTTTCTGGATAAGTGCCTTTGGTGAAGTACCATTCAGCACTTATTCCAGACCAAACGGCATATTCGTTAGGGTATTTATCATTAATCGTAGTTTCATTAAATCCTGCTGCCGTAATACTATCATTGAAAGTCAACCATGTTATATATTCACTTAGTGAAAAATACAATGAAAGCATTGCTTGATATGTGCTAAAAGTTGTATCCACCCAACCTTTTACAGTTTGTTTACTTTTTGCTCCTGTAACATTAGCATCCCCATGGAAGAATTGTTTAGGACTTGAAGTATTACTTACGGTTGATTTCCAAGCAGTAGCATCATACATTTTAACAGTATATTCTTCAGTACTTTTCGTTAGCGTTAACTGATAATTTGGAGTTGCAGATACCGCCGTAAACCCAAAACCGATCATTAACAATCCCAATAATCCTAATGTTAACACAATAACCCTATTTCGCGTTCTTTTCATCATAACTGCCTCCTTTTGAATAAATATGCTGCTAGAATAAAGAAAGCAACGATATATACTATAAACATCGTTATTCCCGCTTCAATACTGGGAGTAATCCACGTCCCAAACACAAATCGCCCACCTAAACCACCTGGTCCACTTCCCCCGAACGAAAATTCCGTGTAACGAGGATTTGGAAAAGGGTTTTGGAGGATTGATGTGATTAGATTGCCTAGGTATGTCAATGAATAGAGAGGTTCAAGGGTATCTCGTAAAAATAATGTAACAATTGAATCTGCGATGCTAAATCCAATTAACAAGACGACCAAGGTTATTATGATCGTCAAATTTACGTTTTTCATAAAGGAACTAAAAAATGTAACAAAGCTACTTAGCATGATAACATATAACACAGCAAAGCCAAATGAATAAAACACGCGTATCGTTAGGGCAGGACCATAGTATAAAACTCCTAATGTGCAGAGTAAGAAATAATATATTGCAACGAGAGATACCACTAAGATAAGATTACCTAAATATTTTCCAATTATTAATCGATACTTGTTAATCTTTGGAAAGACTATAAACCCTGTTCTATCATAAAATTCTGAACAGATAATACCCGAAAAGAACAAGCATGCTGCGAATAAAGTGAGAAACGAAATAAAATTAAGACCACCGCTGATAAATTGCGTATAAGTGTCCGATAAGAGATTTCCTGGAATCTGTACTAAAAGAACACCCAATAAATAGGCAATTAAAATTACAAGCCCTAAGAAAAAGTAAAATTTCTTACGTTGCTTCTTAATTTCAAAGATAATTGTGTGAAATATAGGCATGAATTCCTCAGTTATAGTTTCTTCACGTTCTTTCATTTATAATATTCCCTCCTTATATTGGTTTAAAGTCTTTTCTTTATCATCAGATACCATCTCAATATATACTCTTTCAAGCTGTGAAGTTCTTGGTTGTAGATATGAAACGACAGAAAAATCAGATTCAAACTCTTTAATGAGAATCTTCAATATTTCCACTCTAGATTCTGGTTTCCCATCGAAATAAAAGATAAATGCTTGTTCTTCAGGGTTATATCGAATGGGGATTTTAGAGATTCTTGGATCAAGATCTTGATCTAAGAAAGGTCCGAGTCTTTTTGTCAATCGTTGTAGGATAGGAGCTAAACTCTCGGCTTGAATTAGTTCAAGGGTAGTACAATTTAGCTCATTTGCCTTTAATGTTAATGCTAAATTTTCTACTGTATCAAATCCTAAGATTTTACCATGATTTATTAACGCGATTTTGTCACAGACTTCCGAGATTTCATATAGCATGTGTGATGCCACGAATATTGTTTTTCCCGTTTTTTGTAATTTACGTAAGAATCGTCTGATTTCAATGCGAGCTAATGGATCTAAACCCGTTTGAGGTTCGTCTAAAATGATGATATCTGGATCGTGAATTAGTGCTTGAATTATTCCTAGTTTCTGTGTCATTCCTTTTGAGAAAGTTTTCACATTTTTGAACTTCCATGATGTTAATTCGAAGAATTCTAATAACTCATCAATTCTCTCATTAATCTTCTTTTTTGGGTAGTGGGAGAGTTGAGCAAAATACCTGAGTAATTCATAGGCGGTCATATTGTAGAAGTTGGGAATATCAATTAAAAATCCGATTCTACTCATTCCAGCAGATACCTTCTCTAAGTCAGTTAATTCACGATGATTGGTCCTGATGAGGATTTTTCCTCCATTTGGTCGAAGTATCTTGGCAATCATCTTGATGGTTGTCGTTTTACCCGCTCCATTCGGCCCGACTAGACCGATTGTCTCTCCTTTGCATACCTCAAGGTTAATATTATCAACTGCAGTAAAGTTACCGAATCTTTTTGTCAAGTTCTCCAGTTTAATTACTATATCTGACATTATTTTTCAAATCTTTTTTTTAGATTCTAACTCTGAAATCTTCTTATTACTAAAAAGTTTATTACTAAAAATTTAAAGCGTCATAAATAGCCAAAATAGTGAGTCAAAAATATCAAATTTAGGGTTTAATGTTTTTATCAAACTTTTTTAGTCGTTTTTCTCGATCTTTTATGTATTTTTTCACTGAACGAAAAATCATATAATATCCTCCTTGGTATATCCTATATCCATGAAATATCTTTCCTATTTTTGATCCCATAAAATACCAAGGGAGATAGGATATAAATAAGAATACTGAGATTAATTCCATTCCTGATTGAGGCATTATTCCATAGTCAATTCCAAAAAGTAAAAAGGAATTCCATAAATAATATTTTCCGGACTCATTAGATGGTATATTTACCCATACAAGTCCATTTAAGAATCCAGTATAGATAATATCTAAATATATCAAAATCTCGGTTACCCAAATTATAGTCAAAAATATACAAGCCAGAAACACGATCCAATCTTTATTTCTTTTGCGAAGATGTTTCCGATAAAGATAGGAATTGACCCATCCCATTACAAAGCAAATAATCATGCTCTCAACAAATCCCAATTTTATTCACTCTCCAACCAATTATTTGATACATACCAATCAATTGTGTTTTTAGTAGCAGATTTGTATTCGGGGAACTTGAAGTTAAATCCAATATCCTTTATTTTTTCATTTGAGAAGAGATATTGATGGATTGTATAAGCTGTCATTGCACTGTCAACTGGAGGTCTTGCATTTAAGGCACGTGCTTTTTGTTCCTTGCGTTCATTTAATTTATATAAAAATTTAGAAAAGCCCTTAAAGAAAGGCCACCAAACTGGAAAATTGAAGTAATTAACATTTAGGAGATCAGCAATGTATTCCATAAAATCCTCTTGAAAACAAGGATCGATTACAAGATTATAAGCTTCTCCTATGGACTCCTCTTTTTCAGAGAGTAATATAGCTGCTCTTACTAAATCTTCTACATGAATCATTGGCATTGCCAAACGTTTTTTTTTGGGATATACATGAATACCTGGACCAAATCCAGATTTATTTATAAGTTGAAACACGTGAAACATCCCGTATGCTTGATATGGACCCATTATAGGCGCAGGGCGAATAATAGTTGCTTTTAATCCGGTTTTGTGGATGAACTTTTTTAATAGAAGTTCTTGTTCCATTTTACTAATACTGTAATTATTTGGAGGATTATAAGGCTCGGTTTCATCTGTTGGTATCGGATATCCTTTCTTATCTTTTTTATATTTAGGTTCTCCATAAACACCGCAAGTACTCCAATGTATAAATCGTAATCTATCAATATTTTGCGTTTCTTGGACTACTTCAAGCAAATTTTTTATCCCTTCGACGTTAATTTTTCTTAAGTCATTTAACTTGGCGAAGTAATCATATAAACTTGCAGTGTGGAAAACGATATCGAATTTTTCTTCCAAAAATAGCCTTCTAAGAGAATTCTTATCGATTAGATCGGAAGGAATGAATGTAATTGTTTCATTTTCTAATACTTCTGTCATATTTTTAAATCTGGGACTAAAAACTGTTTCTTTTGTCATCACTTCTGTTCTTTTATCACTGGGAAGATCGGTTGCTATTACTTTCCACGTGGGTTTAGTCTCTAATATTTCTTTAACAAGGAATGTTCCAGTATGTCCTTTTGCACCATCTACTAATACTAATTTACTCATTTTCTAATATATATCAGATCTTCAGTCCTAATTAATATTCTGATTTATTAATAAAGTGAAGATTGAATTTGATAGTGAAAGCTTAAGAAGTTAATTTTATGAGTATTTATTTTTACTAAAACCACCGTGATGAAAATGAATTTGGCATTTCACTTTGAATCTCTTTCCCAATTCTAAGATCTTTTGAGAGATTACATCCCAAAACATATTATCGGGTGGTCTCCCATAAATCTTTTTATAATCTGGAATGAGATTAGGTCTGTTTTTTTTAATAAATTGAAATACTCGCTTTCTATTGTTAGGTCGAACATTTAAATTTTCAAATGAGAAATATTTCACATGATCAGCCATTATTTCCATAATTTGTTCAATCTCTGTAATATATGGAAGAATTGGAGATATAAAGACATGTGTATTCAATCCTGCATTCTTGCATGCTTTAAGAGCATCAAATCTCCTAACAGGAAGAGATGCACGAGGCTCGAGTTGTTTTGCGAGCTCAATATTTATCGTGGATACTGAAACTGCAATATCAATATTATGAAATTGCTTAAATATATCTATATCTCGCTTTACAAGTTCAGACTTAGTTAAAATAGATAATTTTGGCTGATGTGCTACTAATTTTGTGAGTATCGCTCGAGTTACTTCAAATTTTCTCTCATGAGGTAGATATGGATCGGTAACTGAACTAAATAAAATTTCTTTTCCCTCATAATGACCTCGCGGTTTTACTAATTCTGGTCCATTTTTTTTCACATCAAGAAATTCTCCCCATGGTTCATGATGATCTGTAAATCGTTTCATGAAATCCGCATAGCAATATATACAACCATGTTCACAACCAACATAGGGATTTACTACTAAATCAACACTGGGGATGTTACTTTTCGTGAGGATGCTTTTAGATTCGATTTCTTGAATTAACATCTTTAATTTTCCAAATTTTTAGAACAATTAATAAAAAATGAGATTCTTTAAGAAATAATGGTTGATAAAACATTAAGTTGGGACGCGAAGCTTTATCAAAATAGTTCTAGTCTTCAATTCGAATTAGGATTAATGGGCATAGACAAGCTCAATCCTAATGGTTCAGAAAAAATTTTAGAGATTGGATGTGGTAATGCGAAGTTAACCATTGAATTAGCTAAAAGGAATCCTAATGGAACAATCACGGCCATCGAGATTTCTGAAGAAATGATTTCTCAAGCTAAATCTAACATTTCAAGAACAAACTTTTCAAACATTAAGCTTATTCATGGAGAT
>Ga0315542_1001282_pt1 | contig 15744 bp, 16 predicted proteins | sample SalMarSW160120MG_FD_202541 | JGI IMG/M metagenome (GOLD analysis project Ga0315542, IMG submission 202541) | Salt marsh sediment microbial communities from the Plum Island Ecosystem LTER, Massachusetts, United States - Salt Marsh Sediment SW1601-20 ...
TATGAACAAGATGAAACGGATTATACTTTTGACACTGTCATTATTGGTCATAACTACAATGGCCTTCTCGCTTACCATTAAGATCGCCAGTATCGCGCCGGAGAACTCCCCATGGGGTAAAGAATTAAATAAACTGGCGGCGGAATGGAAGCAAATTTCCAAGGGCAAGGTCATTCTTAAGATTTATCATAACGGTATTGCCGGTGACGAAGGCACCGTTTTAAGAAAAATGAAGATGGGGCAGCTTCACGGCGGCATCTTTACGGCCCGGGGCCTGTCTTCCCTGTTCCCGAATATTGCGGTATTAAGCTATCCTTTTCTTATCAGAAGCGATGCCGAACTGGATTATGTACTGAAAAAAATAAAGCCGATGATGAACCAAAAGATAGAAGCAAAAGGATATAAAATCTTAGGCTGGTCAAAAGCCGGTTGGGTACGCTTCTTCGGCAAATCCAAGATAGAGGTGCCGGAAGATCTAAAATCCCAGAAGCTGATCTCCAATCCTTTGGACCAGGCTTTTCTGCAAACATGGCAGGAGCTGGGATACCACCTGGTACCATTGGGCATTCCCGATGTGTTACAGGGGTTGAACAGCGGCCTGGTAACCGCTTTCTGGGCCAGTCCTATCGCGGCCGCCACGTTCCAGTGGTTCGGAATCGCGAAACATATGACAAAACTGAAAGTGGCACCCTTAATCGGCGCAATTTTGCTTTCGGCAAACGTGTGGAACAGAATTCCCGATAATTTGAAACCAAAACTGTTGGAAGCGGTGCAGGATACAACTTTGAGACTGGACAACGCCATAAACCAGCTTGAGGATACGGCAATCTCCACCATGGTAAAATACGGTCTTCAAATTCATACCCTGACGCCCGCCATGGTAGACCAGTGGGACAGAACGTTTAAAATCGGTGTGGATAAGCTTTTGGGAAAATCAATGTCGGCTTCCATGTATAACCTGATAAAGAAATATGTAAATGAATATCGTAACAGGTAAAAGAGAGCCTGTACCATGATGAAAAAAAGTAAAATATTAACTATTTTTACGTCAATTGAAAATAACGCTGTTCTGGTTATCATTCTCCTGCTTTCCCTCATACCGGTAACCGAAAGTATCCTCCGTCTCTTCAGAATGAGCATCGAGGGCGCGGAGCGGTATATTTCGCATCTTGTCCTGCTGCTGACCTTTATCGGCGGCATGGTGACAACACGGGAAAGGCAGCACCTTTCCATTGCGGCCTTTTTACACATGACAAAGGGGAGACTGCAGCGGGGAATCAAGCTCGGCAATGCGGTCCTGTCGTCCATTATCTGTACGGCCCTGGGATGGGCCTCACTCTTATTCACGGTAAGCGCCTTTATCCCGGGCGATCCGGCAGGCATAATCGGTTTTATTCCCGTCCAGTATTTTACGATATTTATGCCGATCGGATTTTTTATCATGGCGATCCGCTTTCTTGTGTGCACGGACTTTAAGCATAAATATGTGTTTATGGGATTGGGTCTTTTTATCGGCACACTCATCTCCCTACCCACTCTCATTGAGCTTTTGTACGGACGGGACGCGATTTTTGCGGGAGAACTGCCGGAACTGGCAAACACCCTGCATTCGATCTGGTACGCCGTCCTTCATCCCCTTATTATCCCCGGTATTATTCTGCTTATCGCGGCCGCTCTTTTCGGGGCGCCGGTATTCGTTGTTCTGGGGGCCATTACCTACCTGCTTTTTTCGGGAGGGCTGGAATTCCTGGATTTCGGTACGGCCTTAAGCTCCATATCCAACCGCATCTACGATCTGTTCGACCAGCAGCCCAACCTCCCGGCCGTTCCCCTGTTCACGTTTGTCGGGTTCATTCTGGCCGCGAGTAACTCGGGAAAAAGACTGATACGACTGTTTAAGGCGTGGGTGGGCTGGATTCCCGGCGGGGTTGTTATTGTCGCGGTATTGGTTTCCGCCTTTTTTACCACCTTTACCGGGGCTTCGGGCATAACCATACTTGCCCTGGGGGCGATTTTATTCACCGCCCTGGCAAAAGAGGGGAGATACAGCGAAAATTACAGTGTGGGACTGCTTACCGCTTCCGGAAGTATCGGTCTTCTCTTTCCGCCCAGCCTTCCCATTATTCTTTACGGCTCCATCGCCCTGGTGAATATTTCCCATCTCTTTCTGGGAGGAATACTGCCGGGGGTTCTTATGATCGCTGCCATGTCGATTACCGGTATTGTGATATCGATCAAGAAGAAAATACCGGTTATTCCTTTTAATTTGAAGGAGGCGGTGTTAAGTCTGAAAGACGCCGTGTACGAAATAGTATTACCCTTTTTGATAATTATTCCGTTGTTTCTCGGTTTGGGGTCTTTGGTTGAGATCAGCGCGTTTATCGTTGTGTATGTTCTGATCTTTACCCTTTTTATTCGCAAAGAAATAAAACTGCCCGATCTCAGCAATGTTGCGCTTAAAGGGGCGGTTATCATCGGCGGCGTGCTGATGATCCTCGGTGTTGCCAGCGCGTTTTCCGAATTCCTGGTAGTGGAACAGGATATTACCACCGTATTGAAGGATTTCCTCAATACCTATATCCAGTCACCGATCCTGTTTTTATTGATTGTAAACGTAGTCCTGCTTCTCACCGGGTGTATCATGGACATATACTCCGCCCTCATCGTGGTGGCCCCGATTATTGCCGCGCTGGGCGCTCAATACGGCATAAATCCCGTGCATATGGGTATTATCTTTATAGTAAATCTGGAGATCGGCTTTTTAACTCCGCCGATCGGACTCAATCTCTTTCTTGCCTCCTACTGTTTTGAAAAGCCCATAGGGAAAATATATAAAAACGTGCTTCCCTTTTTCGGCATTCAACTTGTCATCCTCCTGCTGGTGACGTATATTCCGCAAATTTCCACAATGCTCGTTGATCTGCTTGGGCCTGTTATAGGAGGCGGCTAATGCGGACGGCGCGAATCGGATTAACCCTGTTTTTTTCAGGCCTGGTGCTTTTAAGCGGCTGTTCCGTTGACAAGCTGATTGTGGAAAAGCTTGCGGACACCCTATCCTCCGGAATGGGCACCGCTTTTACCGGGGAGGACGATCCCGAGCTTGTCGGTGATGCCCTGCCCTTTGCCCTGAAACTGTACGACTCACTTTTGGAACAAACACCCAATCACGCCAACCTGTTATTGAGTACGGGCAGTGCGTATATAATGTACGCGAACGCCTTTATTCAGACAAAAGCGGAAATGCTTCCCGAGACAGAGTTCGCAGAAAAAGAACGGATGTTAAAAAGAGCAAAGCATTTATACCTGCGCGGCAGGGATATGGTCTTGAAATCCCTGGAGGTTACCTACCCGGGATTCAACGCGTACCTTAATGAACGCAAATACGACAAAGCCTTTGCTCCCGTAAAAAAGCAGGATACGGGAAAACTGTATTGGGCGGCCGCGGGCTGGTTCGCCGCTTTCAGTGCGGACAGCTTTGATCTGGATCTTTCCATATCGGTTGGGACCGCGGAAAAAATGATGCAAAAGGCCCTTGCCCTTGATGAGACATACAATTACGGGGCGATTCATGATTTTTACATCCTGTTTTACGGTTCCATGCCCGCGGGCCGCGGATTTAGTGAGGCCAAGGCCAGGGAACAGTTTGCGCGCAGTATAGAAATTACGCAAGGGAAAAGTGCTTCCCCCTATGTGAACCTGGCTGCATCGATCTGCATAAAGAACCAGAACAGGGAAGAGTTTATAACGCTTTTAAACAAAGCGCTTGCCGTAGATCCGGACGCTGTGCCTGAAATACGGCTGTTAAACATCATCACGCAACGAAAAGCCGCATGGTATCTTAAGCATCTTGACGATTTCTTCATCTAATTCTATAAAGGAAAGACTATGTTGTTGGTAAAACTATTATTAAAATCACTTTGGACGGTATTTATAAAAACACCGCGCGTAGCCCAGTTTGCGCTGACAAACCGCTGCAATGGACGCTGTAAAGTATGCAGCATCTGGAAACAGAAAACAAAGGTGACGGTTTCTTTAAAAGACGGATTGCACGTTATTGACCGCCTGGCAAAAATGGGGATTCTGCAATTGACATTTACGGGGGGAGAGCCCCTGATGAACCCCCATGTCTACAGCTTTATACGGCGCGCCCGTAATCACGGCATGATGACCAGCGTGTGTGTGGGAGATCCGCGGCTTGTCAACCAAACTTCTCTTAATAAAATGAAGAAAAGCGGGCTCAACATCCTCAGCATTTCGATGGACACGGACACCTCGGAATTAAACGATGAACTGCGCGGAATAAAGAACTCGTTCCAACATTATAAGAGAATCGTGTCCCTGGTGAAAAACAGTTATATTGCGCTGATTGCCGCGCCCACCATTACGGAGTATACATGGGACAGAATTCCCCAAATCCTTGCTGCCGCGCGAAACCTCGGTTTTCACTTCATAAACATCAGTTATCCCACGCAGTCGCTCTCCGAAACCTTTCAGATCGGGGGAGAGGGCACAAGTCATATCAGTTTGTCAAATGAAAAGATAATTCAATCGATCGATTTTTTGCTGGCCCATATCAACAACGGCAACTTCCCCTATATCTCGAATCCCAAAATATCGTTGGAGAATATAAGAAAATATCTTGTAGATCCGCAATCGGTTGATCACCGATGCTTGGGCGGCTGGCAGGTTTTTTCCATCGATTGGTTCTGTAATGTATACTCATGCTGGAGATCCAGTACCAACCTCGGCAGCATGCTTGATCCCGATTTTACGCTGAAAAAGCGGACGCATAACGCGTGCATTATGAGCTGGTTTCGTGATTTCAGCAGCTTATTTCATGTGGATAGAAAAGCCTTTTTTCTGCATATGGCCCCCTACCTGTACCGGCATTTTATGGCCAAAATGAAAGCATAATCCGTGCGGGTAAAACTCAATCGGTGTTTATTTATGAGCAATAAATAATAACTTGCCGATCATGGTCCCGCGGCGATAACTTTAATTATAATGAATCCGTGGCATGATATAAAACCGGAGAAAATTACCCCCGGAAACTTCATCGCGATCATCGAAATCCCCAAGGGCAGCAAGAAAAAGTACGAACTGGACAAGGAGACCGGCCTGATCCGCCTGGACCGCATCCTCTTTACCTCCACCCATTATCCCATGAATTACGGCTTTATCCCCAAGACCCTGGCCCCCGACGGCGATCCGCTCGACGTCCTGGTCCTCTGCTCCGAGACGTTGGACCCGCTGGTGGAGGTAAACTGCTACGCCATCGGCACGGTCAACATGACGGACAATCGCTTTATGGACCAGAAGATTCTGGCCGTGCCCTTCAAAGATCCCGTGTACAACAGCTACAAGGACGTGTCGGAACTTCCCCCGCACCTGATAGATGAGGTTTCCCACTTCTTCGACGTGTATAAGGCCCTGGAACACTCGGAGACGTCCATCAAGGAAGTGTGCAACAACAAAGACGCCGTGCGCATCATCGCCGACTCGATCGCGGAATATCACAAGAAGTTCGGCTGATCCCTGCGGCAGGCAGGGACGATTTTGGGGTGTATCAACAATTACGGTAAATAGTTCTTTACCTTGAATTTCCCGCCGCTGAGGGCAATTGTTATATGCCAACCCCCTTGATATTTATCAAGCAGCACATCATCAAAGGTCCCGGTGATGTATTCATCAGTAACGGTGTCTCATATGGTACCTCTTCAATATGATAAAGTTTTATAGAATACCAGAGTGGAGCCGGGTTTTATTGAAGGGAATAAATACAAAATAATTTGCACAATTTGCAATAGCATCCGTTAATAAGCTTTACTGTACGGGTCCGGGGCGACCCTGCGGAATTCGCCCGGAGAGCGGCCGCTCTTCTTTTTCACGGCCCGGCCAAAATAGGATATATCCTCCATACGATATTTTTCCGCATCAGCCACCCGTTTTGTCGCATTATAGCGCCCGCGGGGCACAGCGGCTTACGGCCACCACCGACCTTTCTTCTCCCGCCAGTCAACAATCTCGCGAATGGATTGCGGGTCGCGGATAATCGCGATCACCGACAGTCGGTCCTTCCATGTGTCTCTGTTTCGGGAAGAGTAGACGCCATACCGCCGTACCGGATGTTTGCCCTTGGGGGTGGAATCCAGGCCGTCAAAGTTGTACGAAGCGGCGAAACCTAATAATCACATCCAATACTGGCTGTATTAAATGATTGATCATCAATGCAATAAGAAAATTGCCAATACGAGACTCCAATCTTGGATTCCCCTACCAAATCCGATCTCCAATTTGGGAATGAATCTATAGAAAGAAAAAAACTACACATAATGAATCTTTTTTCAGCAACTATCATACCAAAATATTGAACATAGTATTTATTAAACTGCGCAATAATTTGGTCAACTATCGGCTTGCAAGCAGGATTACCGATTGAATAATTCTTTAAATAATTATAGATGTCTGAAGGCACATTTTTAATATCGCTCGTTGATAATTGAAGCATCTGCGCACCCCTTAACGGCAGTGGAATTTCACTTAAAATGGCCTGGTTTTCATCCGGAATAAATGATGTGCCCAATGTATTACAACTCAAAATTATAAGAATAGCTGCCAGACAGAATATTGTTTTCATATATACCCCCAATGTTTTCGCCATTTCGCTTAACGTTCTTCGGATTTCCGAAGTCGGCGCCATTACCTTATAGCCGCTTTAATTATACCGCTTTAACCCAACACTTGCTATACAACACGTGCCAATTTGGGCAGAGGCGCTACTGCGCCGGAGCCGGTAAGCCGCTATTGTACGCAGTTCAGGCACATTTAATCAACAAGCATTTCTTTTATTACTTGTTTTATTTCTTTAACAATATTTTTTTTTAAACTTCCCAATCTATTTACTAATCTTACTTTATCAATTGTTCTAATCTGATCTAAAACAATATAACCTTTTTTATTTTGAAATTGAGTTGAAACTCTAGTAGGATATCTCTTGGATTTTGTTGTCATCGGTGCGATAATAACAGTCATTATATTCTCATTCATTTCATTCGGTGAAATTATTACACAAGGTCTTGATTTCTTTATTTCATGTCCTATTGTCGGATCCAAATTAACCAAATAAATGTCATATTGGTCTACTACCATTCCCAATCTTCCATCTCAACATCAACAGAATCATCAACATATAACTGATCATCTTTATTATTATGCATATCTTTAAAGGCTTTATCCCAATTCTTCCTCACCTCTTTTTTCAATGCTTTAATAACAATGGTGTCATCATCTATCTCCATTTCAACTTTATCCTGTATATTGCATTGTTTTAAGACAGATTTCGGTATCCTCAAGCCTTTTGAGTTTCCAATTTGTATTACATTAACCAACATTATTATCACCTCATATATGTAATTATAATGTAATTACTGTTATTTGTCAACTCATTTAATTAATGTGCCTGGATTTCGCCTAACTTCCTGCGGCTTGCCGAAGTTGCCGAACGCAGTGAGGCAATTTGGGCGGAGGCGCGTATGCGCCGTAGCCGGCAAGCCGCTGTTAGACGACGTTGTTTTCTTTTTTATTATCCGCCTGTATGGCGTATTACACACGCCCCTAATCAACAATCGTCAAATTATTCCCTTCAAACTCCACAATATACCAGTCTTCAGCCGATAACAAAATCATCCGGCTTTTTTGCGGGGTACGGCAATCAAAGAGCGGCCGTGAAAAGCATCGATATCGGCGCGTTAACAATTACGGTAAATAGTTCTTTACCTTGAATTTCCCGTTGCTTAGGGCAATTGTTATATCCCAACCCCCTGCAGATTCATCAAGCAGCACATAATCAAATGTCCCGGTGATGTATTCATCAGTAACGGTGTCGATATTAATAGTCCCCGCGACAGTCCACCAGATGGTCTTATAGGCGCCTCTGTGATATGCTATGGTTGCTTCCAAGCTTGTATGATCATGCAAATCTTGCGGCGCAAACTCAATTTCAAGATAATCTATATCCGCCACATTATCACAGGTTTTAAGTTCCGAGGCCGCTCCGATATGATATTTCCCATCATACGTACAAACATACGGCAGCTCACAGGTTGCCTGCCAGGTGGTGCCGTATACGAGTGTATGCGGATAGGCATCCGGTTTATCAGGATTCATATTTAAATCAAAGGTGACATAATATTCAGGAAGCGGTGGGTCTCCCGTGACAGGGTCCTGGCAGCTTAAGCTCAACAGAATTATAACCATAAGAATACCTAACGGACCTATTTTTTTAATCATCAATTTCCCCCTAAGATAATGAATAAATTACCGCAAATGAGCTTATAATAATGCAGCGCATCCGCGGTCTGCGTTAAAAACGTCGGCATATAGTACTATTCAATGATTGATTTTGGAATGAGTATTAATACTCAATTTATCCTGAAGCAGTATCCGGCGCCCCGGCAGGCGTGAGCGGCGGATATGCCCTACCGCCTTGTTTTCCAGTTTTACCTCGATGAGTTCTTTATCCGACCCCGGGAGGTATTGCGCCGGGAGCCAACCGTTTTTTGCGTGTAATAATTCGTTGAAATTGGCACCATTACCTTCTGGCTACCCTAATTATACGGCCTAAACCCAACATATTCTTTGAAACACGTGTCAATTTGGGCGGAGGCGCTTATGCTCCGAAGCCGGCAAGCCGCTGTTATGTGAAGTAACAGCCTCTTCTATGATTATTCTTCATATTCCAATTTTAGATATATCATATCTACTAATTGTTTACCATCTTCAAACATTTCATGATCATAATTATCCACAAAAAAGTTCTTTATTGTATGTGAATAAGCAAACCCAAATTTATGATAATACGATAATATTCTACTATTGTCCCCAGTTCCCAACAATAATTTTTTACATTTATTTCTATATTTTTCAATAATATATTTTAACATATGAGTTCCGTATCCTTTCCCCTGGTATTTTTCATATGTTGCTAAATTTTTAATTTCATAAGTCTCATTATCTTCTTTTGTAACTACAGAAACGGTTTTTAAGTCATTATCATATAATGCAAATAAATCTCCTATGTAGATATATTTTTTAATCATGTTTTCTTGTTCATCACCCAATAACAATAAATCCATAAAATCGTCTTTGTTTTCAATTATTCTTTTAATTTCCATAAAATATTATCCCTTTGTTAGTTTTAATAAATATTCCACTATTAGTTTATATCATAATTATTATATTTTCAAAAGCGCCAGGCTGGTATTTCACATAATGTTTCGCGGCTTGCCGAATTTGGCAAGCCGCTGTTGGGCGCAGTTTTAATGTAAATTTATATAATAAGATAGTCATTTATCTTATTGTGCATTTCGTAATCAATTAAAAACTCAAATGCTATTTTTAATAAATCAGGATCATTTAGATTAAGCTTATTTTCAAAATAAACAATATCTGGAACATCAGCTTTATCTTTTTGAATATCATTAAAGTAAGTTTCATCGTTTTCATTAATAATGCTCACTATTGATGATGGTGGTTTTTTATATAAATTCTTAGATAAGCCACCATTCTCATTTATAAGATCTGATGTTCTGTTAAAAATTGAAACAGTATTTGTATTTTGTGCAGATAAATATAATAACCATAGTGCGTTATAAGAAAAAATAGAAAACCCATATCTATGTGATTTTGTAACTATCTCATCAAGTACTTTTGATATATATTTATGTGCAACTTCAACTTGATGAAATAAAAGGGATACCATAGTCAAATAAGCCCCGGAAAAACCTAGTAAAAAAATGTCATACTCCCTACTCAATCCAAAATTTGGAGAGATATATTTCAGATATGTTGATTGCTCTTGCCACCAAATAAATTCATAAAAATAGTCTTTTTTTATATTTGGATCTGATTCCATAATTGTCATTATACCTAATTGCACCGGATAACCATACCATGATGCCCAATAATTATTATATGCATATTCCAAAGATCTAATCTCATTTTGGTGATATTTTGCCTTTAAATAATCAAAGAAGTATTTGTAGAATAATGTATTATGATAAGATAGTTGAGCATATGATTGGAGAATAGATCCTGTATTTTCAAATTTGCATTTTTCAATGTGTACAATTAATTCATCTAGTTTTATATTATCCATCTCATTTTCGATGATTAATAATAAATCGACAATATTTAAATTACAAGTTAGTCTTCTTTGCTGTGATAAAATATCCTTTATAAGTTGTGTCTGCTGATCCAAAGCAAAAATATAGACTCTATAATTAAACTTACCATATTGATCTTCTAATTGATTTATTTTTGATGATTTCTTACCTCCAGTTAAAATTATATGAAAGAAAAATAATGGTTTCTCAAAATATTTATTTGATTGTGAAAACACTTTCAAAGGATTTGCTGCCATTGAATTACTAACTGTAGATTCAATTTCAAATATCATAAGTGGATACTTTTGATTTTCTTCGTAAAAAAATCCAACATCTACTGCTGAACTGTTATTATCTTCGACTGCTACTTCTAACTCTACATGGTAATTCAATACATCTCCGATTTTCTTTAAAAAAGAAATTATCTTTTTACCATATTTTAGTTTATGTGAACTCATAAAACTCCATTAAAATTGCGTCTAACGTTCCACGGCTTGCCGAAGTTGGCACAATTACCTTATTACTGTTTTTATTAGAGAACCATACTGTTCTCAATAATTTATACAATTGAAACACTAAAGTGTGACAAAAAATAAGGCTAATAATTCGATCTGGACGTTCTTCAGTCTTATAGCATATTCATGAGTAAAAGACATTCGTTTATTGTTAATACATTTTGAACTATCTCGTAAAAATTGATCAGTTCGTTATCAATGTCATTGATCGCTTATATTTTCACCGTTTATTAATTTTACGATCCCTATAATAATATAAGTATCTATCCAGACAATTGGAATACTCGATTTTATTATTTTTATATTCATTATGTGGCTCCAATTTCGTCAGACAAGTATGTCTGACGACACTAACAAAATAAATCTGGCAAAGTTTTTCTCCTAACGTTCCGCGGCTTGCCGAAGTTGGCACAACCACCTTCTTGCCGCCTTAATTATACAACTTAAACCCAACGGTTGCTTTACAACATGTGCCAATTTGGGCGGAGGCGCGTATACGCCGCAGCCGGTAAGCCGCTGTTGGACGAAGGGCTGGGCAATATTTTAAGCTCCCATATTATGAACACTAAATATCTTTTTAATATTTGACTTAATACAAAATGCTGGAACAATATATGAAAATACATTTAAATCATCTGCAAGATATGAAAATAAATCTTCAAGATCTTTTTCTTCACTGTTACATATTTTACCATATAATCCTTGATGGTTTTTTGATAATACAAATATTTGAAAAACGAACTTATAGCGTAATCTGTATAAAATAGTCTGCCCTATCGATATTTTCAAGTTATCAGTAGATTCATCGATATGTTTAATTTCTATAGCGATACCATCGTTTTCAAAAGTAATATCAGGTCTATGTTTTTTGCCAAAACAATACACACTATTTACTGTTGTTTCTTTATCCATTTGTGACATTATTTTATTTTGAAATTCATTTTTACGCGACATTAATACACTCGAAAACGAATTTTCAAACTCTCGTTCTGTTCTTGCATTAATGTTAAAGTTATGATTTTTAATTAGAACATCAAGCTTTTGTGCATCACCCCAAAGATTCCCAAAACGCCTACAAGGTTCAAAACCCATAGAAAACCTCCTATTTTAAATATTTTAGATTAATAAAATTATAGACTACATATATCATAAAAGCAATTATTTTGCCCATCATTTCGTCTAACATTCCGCGGCTTGCCGAAGGCCAGCCATTTAATTTTACTCTTATAATTAAGTAATATAAATTAACATATGATTCATAAACACGCTGGCTTTGGGCGGAGGCGCGTATGCGCCGAAGCCGGCAAGCCGCTGTTATACGAGGGACCATGTGATTATTTATTGTATTTTTCTCTAAATTCTTTTAATAGTTCCTTTGCTTTAATAAAATGCTTATCTTCCTCTTTATTAAAAGCCTTTAATAATGATTGAAAAGAAATAATTAAAATGCCATTTAAACTATCAATATAAGGTAATAATCTATCTTCATCCCAGAGGTTAAATAATATAATTTCATTTGATTTTTCATCTAAGTGCCGAGATGAAAGACTTGATAAATTATTATGTGATTCTTGACATAACAATCTATAAATAGAAAAATATAATTCTTGTAAATTCGCTCTATTAAATTTTTCTGAAATATTCAATGGAGAATAATCCCTTCTAACTAAATCATTATATTCATTAACTGATTCTTGATATTTTTCATTAATATCTGACATGGATTTAAGACCAGTTAAATATTTATTTTCATTATCTGTAGTTTTAGCTAATCTTAGTATTTTGTTTCTCTGTTCTAAATATGCAGATGACATAAAATATACATAATCTTCATCATTAGAGAGATTTATCAAATCAACATGTGCTTCAAGAATATTTCTTAATAAAATCGGAATACTATTATAAACTCTTTTTTTCAATAAAAATAAACAAGCAGTACTATTTTCATATATAGTACAGTACAAACTTATACAAATGAGATGATGTGATATATCTTTTGAATATTTCAAACCTACAATGGATTCTTTTAATTCTTCTATGATATTTTCTAAATAATTAATCATTGCAAATAACCTTTCACATTGTCTTTTTCCTAACGTTCCGAGTTTTTACGACGTTTGCCCGAACGATAGTGAGGGCAAATGCGGTTGAGCGTAGCGAACCCAAAGGCGCACCAAAGGTGCGCCGCAGCATAAAAACTTTGTTATGCGACATTGGCGTTGTTATTTTATTTAATGGTTGCTTCAATTCGGACTTTAAGTTTTTTATAATATTCATCAGGAGTTCCCCAGACTATAAAATTATAGTGATTAATATCAAAGTGTACACGTCGTTTTTCATTAATAATAACATCCTTTTCTGTTCCATCTACTAAAGCATTTATTTTATTTTCAATTTGTGTATCAAACCAATCTTTTCTACAAGACCAAATTACAGGAATTCCAATACCCTGTGCAAAGCCAGCTTCAAAATACACTCCACCACGATCACCAGTAAAATCAGCAACAAGAAAACGACTTTTTTTAATCTCTGAAATTATTTCATATGAAACATCCTCATTATATTCCTTCATAGAAATTATAAAAGGATTATATCCTGCATCACTAATAGCTTTACTTATGCTAGTTTGATAAACATCCATCATTTCTTCCGAGAACCACATTGCTACAAAGCATTGTCGACTATCAGTTATAGATGTCATTAATTCTTCAGCTTTACTAATACCTTCAAGTGTGAGAGAGTAACGGGAAGATCCCATTACTCCTTCATATTCGATGTGACCTATTTGTACTAAAACATCTATCATCTTTTGAAATTCTTCATCATTTTTAGCATAAGCAATAGATGGTTTTCCTTCAAGATCGATTAACTCAAATAATGAGGTTTGGTTACGATACATATATCTAATTATTCTATCAAATTTATCCCATATCTTAAAATCAGCATTAGCAGGTAAGAAATCAAAATAGTTCTCAGAAGTTATGAGATTGATAGGTATATTATTTTCATTCAATTCTCTAATATAACCACTAATCAAATATCTCTTATCCTCATATTCTTTGTTTAAATGAAAAGGCAAATCGTCTAAAGCAATCCCAGAAATCCTATAATTTCCACAATTCTCACAGATACAATCATAAATATCTTCCATATCAAGATGTTTACTAATTACATGATGATCACAGAAAATACATTTTCTATATTCATTTCTTTTATTCATTTATTCATATCCTTTATTATCAAATAAACGCCAATGTAGCATAACGTTCTGCGGCTTGCTGAAGTTAACACTATTAACTTATGACCGCATTAATTATACACCTTTCACCCAACATCCGCTTCACAATCTTGTGCCAATTTGAGAGAAGACGCGTATGCACCGAGACCGAAAAGCCGCTGTTATATACAGTGGCTAAGTCTATGTAAGATAATCAAGTCTATTTTTTAATAAGCTATAATCAAGTAATTCAATTGTATGTAATATATCTATCTTAAATAGATTAGCATTTATTTTAAATATATCAATTGCCATCAGGATTATTAACTCAATTATTGGCTGCAGATCGATTATACAACCTTCACAGAGTTTATTGTGATAAATTGGTGTATGTTGTATATAAATAGGACATGTTTCATTGAGCCAATGCTCATATGGATGAGCCCAGCTATTTAAATTTCGCCAATGTTTTTTATAAAAGATTTTATCTGAAATAGATAATATTGTAATATTATCTATCATATCAGCCATACCTGTATTTTTAGAAGTTGTTAAATATTTAACTATAAGTTCAAATATGCTCCGAATTAAAATATGAGCGCTAATATATGATGCAGAAAGTATTGATATAATACTCCAATTTATCTCTCTAAATATATAGGGCATTATAGCACGATCTATCATTAATGTAGAAAATATATGGTCAACATTATGATCAGGAATACCACTCTCAATATATTTTTCAAGGCTTGAAAGATATTCTGACTTTTTTGATTTATTAAGCAACTCCATTTTAGAAAGATCTAAATATACACCTGATATTAAGATATTTTCTATTGCAAGCTTACCTAGTTTTAATTGAGTTGACAACTTAAGACAAGTGAATTCATTTGATTTTGAAAATTCCTTAATTGGGTTATTAACATAATGATTAAGATATTGAGTTATAAGTTTATATAGTTTGTTACCTTGTCTACTCATATTTAATGCTTAGCCATTGCACATAACGTTCCGAGAGTTTGCAACGTTTTTGCGTTCCGGCCGAAGGCCGGTTGGCGCGGTTTTTGCGTATACAAAAACCGTGGCAAGCAATAATGTGGCGAAGCCCAAGGCGGCGCCGCGCAAACTCTCTGTTAGGCGTAGTGGTGCCATCTACATAACTACCCTAATATTATCATTTTTAATAGATATTTGAAAATCTGTGATATATTCATTAAACGCTTCCTTTAATAATTTAAACGATATTTTTTTTAATTTTGCGTGCTCACTATTTCTTTTAATATCTTCAAGATAACCATTCTTAATCATTAGTGAATTTGAATGCATCAAATCATTTCTTGGTCTAGAATATTTTAAGTTTGTTATTTTAAGTAACTTTTCACACTTTTCAATAGCATTTTTACATAAGACATTTTCAATAAATTCATCATCCGACAAGGTAACAAGACCGTTTATTTTCTTATTAGTTAATTTACAAGTAGCTGTATCGTAATATTTTAAATCGATTGATTGATCTAGTAGTATAGTATTCTTTCTATTACGAAATATATAGTATTTCAATATTCTTTCTATAAATGCATATGTTAGTAAAGCAGTAGCATAAGGATAATCTACTGATAAATTATTCAATCCAATTATAGTATTTTTTTCAATATTGAAGTCATAAATCATTTTTTATACTCCTTTGCACCATTGCGCCTAACGAGCTTATGATAAAAGTAATTTACAGTTTATGTGATGGATGGCCTAATATCAATGATGGCATCGCTTCCAAAATTGATGGTCGTCCTGCGAAACTGGGGCACTTACGTGACCCCGTACTAACGAATGACGGGCCATCCATCGCATA
>Ga0315542_1001283_pt1 | contig 15725 bp, 11 predicted proteins | sample SalMarSW160120MG_FD_202541 | JGI IMG/M metagenome (GOLD analysis project Ga0315542, IMG submission 202541) | Salt marsh sediment microbial communities from the Plum Island Ecosystem LTER, Massachusetts, United States - Salt Marsh Sediment SW1601-20 ...
CAGATGATGTACCGTTATCACCACTTCATGAATGCTGTTCCCCAGGACCAGCAGGTCCTGTGCCACTTTCAAGGGGAGATAAAACGAACTCCGGTCCGCCATCGGGTTCCCCGACTCAACCAGACCGATGATTGTGTAGCGGTCATTGGCGATGGACCCGTCCGCGGCCTGGGATACAATTACAATGCTGTCACCGACCTTGGCGCTCAGTATTTTGGCCAATCCCTTGCCGATTATGACCTCATGGGCAAGCGGACCGCTGAATCCTTTGCCGGCAACAATTTTCTTGTCGAAGGATGTTGTCCGGTTTTCCGCTTCAGGATCGATCCCGATGATTCTGGCCCCGCTTGATTTGTCACCCACGGAAACCAGTCCCACGGAATAGAGTCTGGGTGTCCAGGAGTCAACCTCCGAAATGGATTTAAGGGCTCCCTCAATTTTGGGATAATCATTGATGGTTTTATAGAGAGAGGGACGGTCCAGGTAGTTCCCCTGATGAATCTGGATCTGCCCGGTATTATGGCGGGTGAAATTATTGATAATATTGTTATAACTGCCGTCCGCCCAGCCGATAAAAACCACCGCCAGCACAAACCCGCCGAACATGCTTAAGGCTGTCAACAGTGAACGCCGCTTTTGTCTGAATATATTACGAAACGCCATCTTGATAATCATAATTTTCTCCGTTTACATTCCACTGCGTAAATTACGCAGGCCAAAGATTCCCGAGTTTAAAGGTATATCAAACTCAGCTTGCAGATAACGAACGACGGTTTTATGTCCCGGTTTTTTGGCGGATACCAGTTCCATCACCGCCGGGATCTCACGTCTGCCGAAGCGCTTGATTTCTTTAAAAAGCATTTCACGCACAAGCTCACCCTTTTCATTAAAATATTTTTCCCAAACCGGCATATAATCCCCTGCCCTTACCGCCAGCAGCACATACCCCCAGACAATAGGGACATCTTTTTTGGGTGTACATTTTACGTAAAGCAGTCCTTTTTCCGGCTGACTGACCGTGGTCATTTCGAAGGTATAATCATCAATAAAGGTAAACTCCTTTACCAGATCATCATTGGTAAAATCGGACCCCATCCATGATCCCATCATCATAGACGGCGGTATTTTTATGATCTTGTTCGTCTTCGGCAGAAAGTTCCACATCTCATTGCCGATGCGCAGGGTTGCCATGCCCCGCTCTTTTTTTGGTTCCAGAATGCGCATAAATGTTTTCTTCATTCCGCTGCTCCAGGCCTGGATTTTCAGCGTTCGCTGCCACTGCGGGGTGCTGATCTCCATCTCCATCAGCGCCTTACTGGTAGTACTGCGATACAACTCATCCATTTTTTTCACAATCTGCCTGACCTGGCCCGGCGGTGACTGTCCGCTTACCAGCACGATACAGGCAGAAAAAAATAACATTGAGACAATACCCTTGATAATTATTTTCATAGGTTTGTACCTCCTTCTTGGTTTCCCATGATGGTATTTTCCAGAAAAGTCAGATAATGCTTAAAGTTGTCTTTTCCTTTTTTGGTTAATGAATAGACGGTTTCGGCCGAATCACCGGCGACGGTCTTTTTATAGGTAATGTATGCTGCCGCGATTAATTTCTTTAGATGCGTATACAGGGCCCCGTCGGTTGCCCCCAGTATTTTCTTAAAGCGGTTAAACGAAACCCGTTGTTCTTTATAGAGAACGGTCATAATGGAAAGACGGGTCTTTTCAAAAAAAATGTTGTCGAACTGTGTATAGAGTTCGTCTGCTTTCATTTTTTCTCCTGTCTGCGTGAGCTGATGCCCCCCCAGATAAAGGTGATACCGATGGCCCCGCCAACCACCAGTGGAGTGAAGGAATTGTGAAAATCAAAAACGAAAAGCAGTATACCGACCAGCATCAGAAAAAAGGCCTGGTAATACATCCAGCTGGCGGATACATAGGCGTAACAGGCAAAACAGATACCCATAAAAAGGGTTAAGAGAATGGGAATATAAAATGCCGCGTTTAACTCGATAAAAATGCCGGCGATAACCCCAAAACCGATCAGCAGGGTGGCAAACGTCAGGAAAAATTTCTTTATCGTACGGGTAAACAGCGGAATCGCTTCTTTGGACATGCGTTTGACATAGGCAATACTTTCAAAAAATCCTCCCACCAGCACAACCGGCAGCCATACCTTTACAATAAGGTCAAAGGTCTTGAAACCAAGATACACCTCGGTAAAGTAATGGATTACACTCCCGATTACCACACAGAAGCCCCAGGTAAAAAACGCCCAGGACTCAACCAGCGGTTTTTCCTCAACATCGATCAGCAGCTCTTTTATGGTTTTCAAGTCATCCAAATATTGTTTTTCACGCCCCACCCTGCTATCCTCTTTCATAGTATGCTCCTTCAGCACAGGTTATTACTTTGTACTTCAAAGTAACTTTTATGTATAAAGTAAATAATCATACGGGAGAAGTCAACAGATTTATGACAGAATTTAAAATAATTACGATGCCGGTGTTTTCATGAACCGGTATACTTGATATTTTTCCCATAAATATGCAGAATAGCTATGAGGGATAAAGTGAAACACGCAGCCATTATTTTTATTATTTTCGCAAAATCCATGGCGGTATATTGTATCATGGCGATCGGGAGTTTTTTTGTACTTTCTTTTTTGGATGATAAAAACGGGTGCTACTACATCATCTACGCCGCCCTGGTCCTGCTTTTTTTTGCGGTGCTGCTTTTTATTGTATTTCTGCTTCGTCCCATAAAAGATAAACATATAAAAGAACAGGAATCCACCCAAAAATTTATGCTTCTGGTCCTGCGCTGCATCCTGCTCCCCATAAGCGCCGGATTTATCTGCCTGTCGATTGTCTCGTTTATAATAAACGGGAACAGCTATTTTCTGCTCAATATGGGTTGCTACATCGCTTTCATAATTATCATTGTTTTGTTTGAGGTTATTTATAAAATACTTTTTCCCCTTGCCGGGGTACAAAAACTGAAATAAATGACGGTTTCACCTGCAAAACCCGGATTTCGTGAGATTAAAAACAGACTTCCGGAGTTAAAAGATCAGTTTATTACCGAACACCTTGAAGCGCTTCCCGATCTTTATTTTCAGGAATTCTCCGTAGATACCATCTGCCTGCACATTCTTCACCTGTCCCGTTTGGCAAAAAAAAATCCGGTGCATATTTTGTTTCACACATTGCCTGAAGGCATAATAGAGTTTACCGTCCTGGGATTTGATTATTCCGCGGTATTTTCCCTGATAACCGGGGTTCTGTCCTCGTACGGTTTTCGTTTTATTACCGGTGATATCTTTACCTACCGCAGGACACAACACGTTCCGGCCCCACGAACAGGGCGAAGACGACGTGTTGCTTCTCATATAGTATTGCATGAACCCTTTACCCGGCGCAAAATTATCGACCGCTTTCGCGGACGCATCGATTCGGACCGCCCCCTGGACATTTGGGTCAAAGAGGTAGAATACCAGTTAGGTATTATCTTAAGCTCTGTCGAAACAAACCTTGCGGAAGGAGTAGCCGCGGCAAAACAAAAAGTGAACGAGATGGTTGCCTCCAGCCTGAATAAGCTCAACCTTCCCACCACTAAATTTCTTTTCCCGGTGCATTTGGAGATAAACAACAGTGATGCGGAATATACAAGGCTGCATATCGTTTCGGAAGACACACCGTTTTTTCTTTATACACTCAGTTCAGCCCTTTCCTTACACAACATTTCCATCGAGCTTGTCCGGATTCATACAAAACAAACCAGGATTGAGGATGATTTTTTTCTCTCCGATTTAAAAGGTAAAAAAATCACCGACGATTCAAGTTTAAATAAAGTTAAGCTTTCGGTACTTCTTACCAAGCAGTTTACCTTCTTTTTAGGCAACTCACCTGATCCCTACAATGCACTCTATCGGTTTGAATCTATCGTTTCCGACATCGTAAAATTTCCGGAAAAGGGAAAATGGTATGATCTTCTTACCAATCATACCATTTTGAACGAACTGGCGCATTTGCTTGGGGCAAGCGATTTTTTATGGGAGGATTTTATCCGCAACCAGTATGAAACACTTCTCCCCATGCTTTCGACGCAGGTAACGGGCAGACGCTTCAGCAAACGTCCCTCAACCCTTGCCTCACGAATCAACACCGCCCTGAAGCCGGTAAAATCTTTGGAAGAAAAAAAAATAATCTTAAACCGGTTTAAAGACCGTGAAATTTACCTGATCGATCTGGAAAACATCCTCAATTCCCATGCGACCATAAAAAGCCTGAGCTTGAAACTCACCCGTCTGGCTGAAGAGGTAATTAAAAAGGCCTTCAGTATCAATTACGGCGAATTAGTAAAGAAATACGGCCGCCCCAAATCCGTCGCCGGCCTGGATGCTAATTATGCATTGTTCGGCCTGGGAAAATTCGGCGGTCGCGCCCTGGGATACGCTTCGGATATCGAACTGCTTTTTGTCTACACCGACAACGGTACAACCGACGGGAAACATCCGATTACCAATGCGGAGTTTTTTGAACAGCTTATGAAGAACTCCGTGTTATTCATACAAGCCAAACGGGAAGGCATTTTTCAGGTTGACACCCGGTTGCGTCCCTTCGGTAAAGCCGGTCCGCTTGCCTGCAGCCTGGAAAATTTCTGCAGATATTACGGAACCGGGGGTAAGGCGCACTCTTCGGAGAGACTTGCCCTTGTTCGCATGCGTGCCGTGGGTGGGCACACCGAAACCGGTGCCCTGGTTGAGCGTCTGCGGGATGAAATGATTTATGAATCCAATGTCATTGATCCGGCGGAGGTTTTCAGTCTCAGGGAAAAACAGTTTGCCAATGCCGGACCTTCGGAGGATTTCAATGTCAAACTGGGTCCGGGCGGTTTGGTTGATATCGAGTATTCGGTCCAGCTGCTCCAGGTAATCCACGGGAGCACACTAAAAGCCCTCCGCACACCACTGTTGCACAATGCGCTGCGTGAGCTTGCCCAGGCCAAAGTTCTTGATCCCGAACAGGCGGAACGCCTTACCCGGGCCTATTATTTTTTTCGTAAACTGATAAACGGGCTGCGCATGCTCCGCGGTTCTGCGCGAGACCTGCTGCTGCCTTCCCCGAGCTCAAGTGAGCTGATGCATTTGGCGCGCAGGATCGGATATGATTATAATCAGGAGCTTACCCCACACCAACAGTTATTATATGATTTTGAGACCTGTTCCGCGCGCGTCCGCTTGTTTGTGGAGCAGTACTTCGGCCGGGAGCATCTGCCGAGCAAAGAAGTAGGGAATATTGCCGATATCATCCTTTCGAGGCAAATTTCATCGGCGTTTACCGAACGGGTTCTCTCAAAAATCGGTTTTAAACAAACGGAACGGGCCTTTACCAATCTGATCAACCTTGCGGGAAGCGATAAGGTGCGTGAAAGTTTTATTGGAATTGCCGTCCTGGCCGGCGACATGCTTTCCAGAAAACCCGATCCGGATATGGCACTGAACAACTGGGAGCGCTTTGTCCGCGAAACATCAAGTCCGCTGCGGCACTTCCGGCTGCTTCTCTCGCAACCGCGCCGGTTGGACATCCTGCTGACGCTTTTTTCGGTCAGTCATTTTCTCTCCGATACCCTGATTCGTTACCCCGTTTTTTTCGAATGGGTCACTCAACCGGAACAACTGCACTCCGTCCGTACGCTCCAAGCACTGAAAACCGAGCTGAGCGCACTGTCCAAGGCACAACTTACGGAAGACGGATGGAAAACAGAACTCAGGCGGTTTCGTAAACGGGAGATTTTAAGGATTGCCATCAGGGATATTTGTCTGGAAAAACCACTGGCGGAAATAATCTTAGAACTTTCACGGCTGGCCCAGGTAATTATTAATACCGCGTTGACACGGATCTGGACCGCACGCGGAAAAAGCGAAAGAAGTCTTAGGGAGCATTTTTGCGTCATGGCTTTCGGCAAACTCGGAGGAAACGAGCTGAATTACAGTTCGGATATCGACCTTCTCGCCTTTTTCGATGACTCGGCAGCGATGCCGGCAAACGCGGTACAGACCTTTTCCGCTGTATTTGAAGCGTTGATTCAGGTGCTCGATCAGCATACGAGCGAGGGAAATGTGTACCGTGTGGACCTGCGCCTGCGGCCGTTCGGACAATCCGGCAGTTTGGTGCCATCACTCGGCGGACTGGTGGATTATTACCGCCAAAAAGCGGCGTTATGGGAGATCCAGGCACTGCTGAAAATACGCCCGGTTGCCGGAAATACCAGATTGGGAGAAAACCTGCTGCAGCACATCAAACCCCTGCTTACCGCAAAAACAAGTATGGGGGATATTATCGCTTCCATAAATAACCTGCGGCAAAAAACAGTTGCCCGGCTTTCTTCCCGGCAGCTTTCACGCATAAATGTAAAAATTGGATTGGGCGGTATCCGCGATATCGAATTTCTTATTCAGGGTCTGCAGCGCATTCACGCGGCGGCAAATCCGGATATTTTGAATGGAAATACCCTGCTCTCCCTTGAGCTGCTGTATCAGGCAGGGATAATTTCGTTGGAAAAAAGCGAGCATCTAAAAAGGGACTATATCTTTTTGCGCAGGATTGAACATTACCTGCAGATTCTTGAGGACAGGCAGACCTATGAACTCCCGGAACAGGAAACGGAAAAACAGGCGCTCGCCAAACGCGTGCTTGGTGAAAGGGCCGATGTGAAAGATTTTGATCGCGCCCTGGGGGCGTGCCTTTCCCGGGTACGTGAAGATTACACACAGTTTATCGGGCAAACTCACCAAACTCCCTCCCAGCCGATGGTGAATGAAAAATAAGCATTGAAATTATCGACAATCGTCGCGGGCGTGAGGGTCGGGGGGTCAATTTCCCTGATGGTGTTCAACTTTACATATATTTTTTGCCCACAGAAAGATAGAGAGAAATATGCGGCAAAATCAAACGTTGCCTTCTCATGCTTCCAGTAATTTTTTACACGGAGCATCAGACGGCATATATCATTTTCAAGTTCAAGCTGCAGACGCACCATGCTGCCGACATCCGTTGAACCGATATTTTTTAGGGCAATTTCCGTACTAAACACCGTCCCGGCTGTTTTTATTGTTGTGGTAAAAGCCAGATTATGCACGGCAAAATCCCTGTCATCCCGTGGATAATAGAATGAAGCACTGTATGCGGAATCGACGTAAAGCAACATATCCGGCCGGATATTGAAGGTCAAATCAAGATATGATGACAGCTTCTCTTTACTCCCGGAGTTCCCTTGTTCGATGATCCTCCGGTATTTTTGTCCCAGCTCAAGCCATGGAAACGGTGTAAACCGGACCAGGCCCCCATACAGGATATTCTCGCTGCCGTACACTGCATCCGGGCTTGTATAATTGCTGTCCGCATAACCGAAAATCAAGACGGCTGAAAAAGGATCGGTATTCATTCCGCCGACAAGATCAAAAAAATAACCGGGCAGCACCAGACTGCCCCCGGAAATTCCTCCCGAACCGATCGCATACACCGCATCCCGTCTCAACGTGATCCTGGAACCGAAGTGAAAAAGTCTCCCCCCCGAAAACCGATGCTTTTCGGCAAACCAGTCTGTGGATGCGGTAGGGGCACGAGGCATCGAGGTGGAAAGCAGGGTTTCAATTTTTAGCGCACGGTCTACTTCCAGCCGAATTATGGTGCCCAAGCTAAACGGGATATCTTTTTTTCCAAGGTAATAAAGCAGCCAGCACCCGGGAACCGGTTTTAGAGCCAGGGCCCAATATCTGCCGCCGTCCATGGCGGTGGTAAGCCTGATATCGGTCCGTTCCCGCCACATACCGCTTCCCGCGGAAAAGCCGAGAGGATTTCTTATTTCCCGCAGCAGTCCCGTATAGATGACGGTTCCCAATACGGAAAACGGAGTACTGAATCCTATGGAAGTCAGCGTATCCTGTTTATACACGCAGACCGCGGTAACAATCTGATAACGGATAACCGTACGCAGGGTGATCTCGCTAAAATTGCAGAGTTCCGCTGTGAGTTTCAGCTGTTGTGATTCACCATATATTTCCGCAGGGATGAAGAAACACGCATATACCGTTATTATGAGTGCACAAAACAATACCCTGAGTAAAGCCATGCAACATCATATGCAAAAAGCGGGCCGGAATTTTGTTTTACATCCGCCCCTCTTTTACAATCATTTACAATTAAGTGTTAACGGTTACGGTATGCGCGCGATTATTTCATTTAATGCGGGTTGTGCTTTGATCTCCTGAACCAAAGCATGCTGCCGTGAAGGATTTACATAATCTCTGCGTTGAAAGGAATAATCGAACTCGGTATGTACTTTATAGATACCCTGCAGCAGGGCATAGGTATCCTCGGTCATCACCATCTCTTCATCAGTAGGAATGACAAAAACCTTGACCAAGGAAGAGGCGGCGGATATCTCGGTTTCCGCGTTACGGGTATGGGAAAGCTCATTTTTCCGAGGATCAATCACTATCCCCATGTTCTCCAAGCCCTGTAACGCCCCGGCCCGGTATACCGGGTTCATCTCACCGACCCCTGCCGTAAAAATAATCGCGTCCACTCTGCCCAGGGCGGCATAATAGGCGCCGATGTATTTTCGCAGGCGGTAGCTCTCTATATCGATTGCCAACTGCGCGCGGCGGTCTCCTTCAGCAGCGGCTTTGACAATATCCCTGCGGTCGATATATTTCTCTGTTATCCCCAAAACACCGCTTTCTTTATTGAGTATTTTTTCCAGTTCCTCCGCGCTCATTCCGGTTTTACGCATGATGTAAAAACAGATCGCGGGGTCCATATCCCCCGAGCGCGTGCCCATGACAAGGCCTTCCAGGGGCGTCAATCCCATCGAGGTATCCAGGGATACACCGTTCTTTACCGCGTTGGCACTGACCCCGTTGCCGATATGCAGACTGATCAGGTTGCACTCCTGCGGTTGTTTCCCCAAAAGTACGGCGGCCCTCTTGGCCACATATAAGAGGGAGGTACCGTGGAAACCATAGCGCCTGACATGCAGATTCCGGTACCACTCATACGGCAGGGCATAGGTAAAGGCGTAACCGGGCATAGTCTGGTGCCAGGCCGTATCCATGATTGCACAATGCGGAATATCGGGTAAAAGCTTCATGGCCGCGTTTATGCCCATTATATTGGCCGGATTATGCAAGGGACTTAAATCTTCGACCTCTTTGAAGATTTCCAATGCCTCTTTGGTGATAATTACCGATTGAGAAAACTTTTCCCCGCCGTGAACCACCCGGTGTCCCACGGCCTTGATCATATGAATATCTTCCAGGGCACCAAGTTCCTTATCCAGAATCAGCGCTGTAATAAGCTCGATGGCCGCACGGTGGTCCCGGCATTCTTTTTTCCTGGTAACAGTTTCCTTGTCTTTACAATAATGTGTAATAAATGATTCCGGTGTTCCCAGGCGTTCCACAATACCCTGTGCCATGATTTCTTTTGCGTCCCAATCGAATACACGATATTTTACCGAAGAACTTCCGCAGTTAAGAGTGAGAATGATCATGAAAAAATCCTTTCCGTCTTAAAGTTTATGTGTCTCATAACAAAAAATCAATGCATTATTTACCGTCTGCGGAGAGCAATTTATTGATGATATTGCGGTTATCCAATAACGGACTCAGCGAAAGGTCAAAATGCAGTCTGAAGATTGTTTTGGCGAACAGCCGTGAAACATTGGCACACAGGTACCATTCGCGTGAAAGCAGTGAATTATCGTGATACACTGCATTGGTGCCGATGATTCGGTAAAAGTATTTCTTTGCATATGCCTCTTCAAAGTGATCGATAGCTTTACCGGTAAAAAACGGCAGGCTGACCGCACAGATTATTTTTTCCGCTCCTTTTTTACGCAGCAGTTTCAATGCTTTCAGCAGGGTACTTCCCGTACCCAGCATATCATCACTCATAAAGACATTTTTACCGGCAACCTTGCCCAGCAAATTCATATTGGCGATATTATTGTCAAGCGCGTCCTGGGTGAGCTTGGAGTAATCACGTTCCTTATAAAGCAGGGCCAGTTCTTTTTTTAATGATTCGGCGTAAAATTTGTTCCTGTCGACGGCCCCCGTATCCGGTGAAACAATCGCCAGGTTTTCATCCCGGAGATTGATTGTGCGGGAGAGTTCCCTGGTAATCTGGTATGAGGCATGCAGATTTTCCAGGCGCAGGTGATTAAAGCAGTTTTCAATCTCTCGTGAATGGATATCAAGGGTAATGATTCTTTCCACTCCCATATACTCCAAAATCTGGCCGAAACGGGCGGCGGTCAGACCTTCCCTGCCCTTTTTCTTGTGTTGCCGCGAATACGGATAGGTAGGCAGTACCACCGTTATGGTTTTTGCCCCTGCCTGTAAAGCGGCATCGATAGTAACATACAGGCAGAAAATATGATCATTAGTTGAGAGTACCTGTTTTTCTTTGCGGTCGGGAAACTTGATGGGATACTGGTTGGCCACATCCTGTACAATATAAATATCTCTGTCGCGTACCGATTTACGCAGCTCGGTTTTAAACTCTCCATTGGCAAAATGGGTAAAATGAACCGGGACCTTGTACTCCGGGACAACTATTTTTCCCATACTGTTCTGCTTGGGGTATACTGATACCAGGTCACGATTGAAATTCATCTTTTGTATAACTTCTTCGCGGGATAGCTTGTATTTTTTCATTAGATTTTGGAGTTGTCTCTCCAGCTTTAGGGCGGAAATGGATTTCAGATGACTGATTATCTCATTGGCAAACTGTACGCCGCCCGGACAGGCGATAACTCCGATATCATATAAATTATTATTAACCATGGACTGCATTTACACTATATGGTTTTCGAATATTTCTTTTTTTATATTCCTCACCCGGAAGCGAAGCTTCATAACCTGGTTGCAACACAAAGGCGCATGCGGTATCTCTCTGGAGCAGGACGCGCAAAAAAAAGTACCGTCGGTATCAGCTTCCATCGGTTTTCCACAGCATTGCGGTAGTCTCTTTACCTTACCGCATTCGGAACAAAACAGCTCCTGTTCACGCAGGCGAACCATATAACCCTCCTTCAAATAACAGCCGGTTCTCTAACACCGTAGCCAATAATAATTTTCCAGTGTATCTCTTACGAATCCAACAAGCATCATACTTAAAAGACTCTGCTAATCAGCATGTTTTGGTTGCCTTTTTATAATGAACGTAGGGAGAGCTTATCATAACAAAAACACTCACGTCAAGAAGCAATAGTTAAAAAATCATTTTATACAGTACCGGCCTGGTGCCCAGGAGTCCGCTTAATGCCTTGTCAACTTTTGCGTGCTCTTCCGCATATTGTTTTATTTTACGCTGTAGTGTTTTTTCTGTTTTCTCACTGCATAAATTACCGGTATTACCGCTGGATTTCTTGGCATGTATGATCTGCACAGGATCATATTTCCCCAGTTCATCCAGGTGCAGCCCGATCTGTTTGTAAGCGTCCCGAAAGGGCATGCCTTTTTTCACCAGATCCAAAGCGGCATCGGTTGCGTAGATCTCCGGGATAAATCCCTGTAACAGCTTTTCCCTGTTTACCGTAAGCTTTTGGATGGACAGGTTCATAACCTCCACACAGGCCAGTGCGGTATTGACCCCGCGAATAAACGGTGGTTTTGTTTCCTGAAAATCCCTGTTATACCCGGAAGGGAGTGCCTTGATGATATTTTTAATCTGCATGGAATGTGCAGACACTGTCGCGGCCTTGGCGCGTACCAGTTCCAGCCCGCAGGGATTTTTTTTCTGCGGCATGATACTGCTGCCCGAACACAATTCACGCGGCAGGGTAAAGTAGCCGAATTCGGGCATGGAAAACAGGATCAGATCCTGTGCCAGTTTACTTAAGGTAAGCAGTACCTGCTCCAGTGAATCCAAAATAATAGATTCGATCTTGCCCCGGCTGTTGTTGACGTACAACACATTATTTTGCAGTCTGGAAAAACCCAGCAGTTCGGCGACCATCTCCCTGTTAAGCGGCAGCGGCACGCCGTAGCTTGCCGCTGAGCCCAGCGGGCACATATCATTCAACCTATACGCCGTATCCACAAGCTCCAGATCGTCCGTCAATTGTTCGGCAAAGGCAAGCGACCACAGGCCTACCGAAGAGGGCATGGCAATCTGCATATGAGTCCGCCCCGGCATGGGAATGTCCCGGTGCCGGCGTCCGAACTCCAGTAGCGAGCCGACAATCGTGGTACATGAGCTACGAAAGCGCTGCAGGAAATCCCGTGCATAGAGACGCAGGGCGGCAATGACCTGATCGTTGCGAGATCTGCCGGTGTGAATCTTTTTTCCGGCATCACCGAGCTTGTCTACAAGATGATTCTCTATGGCCGTATGGCAGTCCTCATCAGCGGCTTTGATCACAAACCGGCCTTGTGTCACAAGTTCGATAATGGAAAGCAGCTCTTTTTTTAAATCGTTATTCTCCGCCGCAGTAAGAATCCCGATAGAACAAAGCATTGCCGCATGTGCTATGGAGGCAACACAATCGGCCTTTACCAGGTTCATATCCAGAACATGATCCTCACCTACGGTAAAGGCTTCAACCATTTCATTCAGTTCATAATCCTTCTGCCAGAGTTTGGCCAATGACTACTCTCCTTTTTCCAGCTTTGCGTTTCGCTTGGCCAGTATTTCAAAGGGAAGCCCCCGTACCTTGGCCGCATTTGCACACCAGCGCTGGTCGAACCCGGCGGATTTAATACTGCGGATCTCCGGATAAAAAAGCGATGTGTACGGCCGGTTGCGTGATACAATCTCCATGTTTCCTTTATACAACTTCACCTTTGTGACACCGTAGACCACCTTCTGACTCTGTTCGATAAACGCGTCCAGGTCTGCTTTCAGAGGATGAAACCACTCGCCGTGGTATACCATATAGGCCCATTTGGCATCGACCATCTTTTTGAACTGCCGTTCCTCTTTGGAAAGACAGGCCCCTTCCAGATCACGTTTTGCCATTAAAATCAGATGTGCCGCGGGCGCCTCATAGATTTCCCTGCTTTTCAGGTCCATGATGCCGTCCTCAAAGATATCGATGTATCCGATCCCGTTCCTGCCCGCGATTTTGTTAAGGTGCGGTACCAGCTCGGCCAGTTTCATTCGTTTGCCGTCAACCGCCACCGGAATCCCCTGTTCAAAGGTCAGCTCAATGGTTTCGGGCTTATCAGGAGCCTTTTCGGCCACGGTCAGCCACATCCAAATGGAGGGGGGAAGCTCCTGGTTCAGATCTACCGCTCCCGAGGCGATTGAACGGCACCACATGGTCTTATCATCACCGCCGGTGATAAACTCCTCAACGGGGACGCCCCACTCTTTACAGAGCGCAAGCTCCTGACCCCGCGTCAGATCAAAATCCCGAACCGGAACAAGTACTTCCAACTCGGGTGCGAAATATTTGAACACATTATGCATGCGATACTGGTCGTTTCCCCGGCCCGTGGAACCCTCCAACAGGCTGTCGCAACCCAGCTCCCGTGCCTTCTGCGCTACAATACGGGCGATCAACTGGCGTGTCATGGAAGTAGAAACCGGATAGCCGTTATAATCCGAGTTCGCCCAGATGGCTTTTTTCAGCCAGACCTCGGTAAACTCATCACGGGCGTCAATTACAATCGGGTCAAGGTTCAACTGCTTGGCCCGGTCCCTGCCCATCCGGATCTCCTCCTCACCCTGGCCCACGTCAACGGAAATCGCGATGACTTCATCGACCTTATAGACACGTCGCAGCAGCTCTATGCCCAGGGTGCTGTCCAGACCGCCGGAAAAGGCGATCGCGCACTTCTTTACCTTGGGAATAGGGGTTGATTCTATTTTCTGCAAAACATCTTTTACGGATACGTCCATAGTGTACTCCCTTGATACTGATTATAGAAAATACACAGGGTATAGTATGTGGGAAGTCTTGTCAATGTACTGGTAAATTTTATTTTATATAAGCGCAAAAAAACGATTTATGCCTTTTTTACCGCGAAATCGTCTTTTACCCGCTCAATAATCACGGTGTCGCCTTCCTTCACCTCACCCGACAGGATTTTTTTGGCCACGGCGTTCTGCACCTTGTTCTGAATCACCCGTTTTAAGGGTCTGGCACCGTACAATGGATCGTATCCCAGTTCGGCCAGGTATTCAATAGCCTGTTTGGTCACTTTGATATCCAGCTTCTGCTCCTTAAGCCGTTCTTTCAGCCCGACAAGCTGGATGTGTACGATCTTAAGAATGTCCGCCTTGCTGAGGCGGTTGAAGGTAATGACCTCGTCTATACGGTTTAAAAATTCGGGTTTAAAGGTTGCCTTGAGCAACTCGTTTATGGCCGCGCTCACGTCCTCCACCTTGGCCGCTTTCTGGATAAGCTCCGAACCAAGGTTACTGGTCATAATGATGATGCTGTTACGAAAATCCACCACCCTGCCCTGACCGTCCGTCAGCCTGCCCTCGTCAAGTACCTGCAGCAAAACGTTAAACACGTCGGGGTGTGCCTTCTCGATCTCATCAAACAGGATTACCGAGTAGGGTCGCCGGCGTACCGCTTCGGTGAGCTGGCCGCCTTCCTCATACCCGACATAGCCGGGAGGAGCACCGATCAACCTGGACACCGAATGTTTTTCCATATACTCACTCATATCGATGCGCTTTAAGGCCTTCTCATCATTAAACAAAAACGAGGCCAGGGTTTTGGCCAATTCGGTCTTTCCCACACCCGTAGGGCCGATAAAAATAAAGGTACCGAAGGGCCTGTCGACGTCGGAGATTCCCGCGCGGTTGCGGCGGATGGCATCGGCCACCGCCTGGATGGCGCGTTCCTGCCCCACCACCCTGGCGCCCAATACCTCCTCCAGCGTTAACAATTTCTGTTTTTCCGATGTCAGCATCTTTGATACGGGAATGCCGGTCCAGTGCGAGACGATTTTGGCGATATCTTCCTCGCTTACCTCCTCGCGCAGTAGACGACTCTTACCCTGGAGTGCGTCGATCTTCCTGGTCTTTTCCTCCAGCATCTTCTCGGTTTCCGGGATGCGCCCGTGCTTGATTTCCGCGGCCTTGGCCAGGTTGCCTTCCCGTTCGCAGCGTGCCTCCTGGGTATGGAGCTCTTCCAGGTTCTGTTTCAAACCGCGAATCTCCTGAATGACCTTTTTTTCGTTCTGCCACTGCAGCTGCATGGTCTTGCGTTTTTCTTCAAGGACGGCAAGCTCCTCACTCAGCTTTTGCAATCTTTCCCGTGACCCCTCGTCCTTTTCCTTGGACAGTGCCTGCTTTTCGATATTCAACTGCAGGATTTTCCGCTGTATCTGGTCCAGCTCCGTGGGCTGGCTTTCTATCTCCATCTTCAGTCTGCTGGCGGCCTCATCGATCAGGTCGATGGCCTTGTCCGGCAGAAATCGGGAGGTAATGTAGCGGTTGGAGAGTACGGCCGCGGCGATAAGCGCTTCGTCCATAATACGCACGCCGTGATGCACCTCATAGCGTTCCTTTAAACCGCGCAGGATGGCCACCGTGTCCTCGACAGACGGTTCGGACGTGTATACCGGCTGAAACCTGCGTTCCAGGGCCGGATCTTTTTCGATATTTTTGCGGTACTCATCAAGGGTTGTGGCACCGATGGCCCGCAGTTCGCCGCGCGCCAGGGCCGGTTTTAACAGGTTGGACGCGTCCATGGCA
>Ga0315542_1001284_pt1 | contig 15716 bp, 15 predicted proteins | sample SalMarSW160120MG_FD_202541 | JGI IMG/M metagenome (GOLD analysis project Ga0315542, IMG submission 202541) | Salt marsh sediment microbial communities from the Plum Island Ecosystem LTER, Massachusetts, United States - Salt Marsh Sediment SW1601-20 ...
TAATATTTCTGATAAACAAGGAAAAATGTGGTTAATAATTGCCTTCTTATCAATTATCTATTTTTTTATTTTGGGAATTGCAGGAGGAGCAACGGAGGGAGGTAATATCACCATATTATTGGGCGGACTTCGCTGGGAAGCTCTTGCTTTTGCTTTGTGGGAATCAATCTACTGTATGGGAATGTGTATAGGATTAATAACATTGTTTCGGAAAAAATGGAACACTCAAGGAAAGGTATCTAAAACTATATTTGCCAATTCATATACCATGTATCTAATCCATGCTCCAGTACTGGTTGGTGTTTCAATAATTTTGGTGGTTATTCCAATTTTCGCGCTATTAAAATTCGTAATTGTTCTTGTTATAGTCTTTTTACTTTGCTTTTTAATTAGTAATTTTATTTTAAGGCGAATTCCAGGGACAAAAAAGGTTCTCGGATAAAATGGAGCTAAAGAAAAAAGGTACGATAATTTCATAGCTTCAAATATCATAGAGAAGTTCTGCTATGATTACTCTTAGAATGATGAGTGATATTGTTCTCTTATAGGACATTTTGGACATTTAACATAAAGCATGAAATAATAATTACCTATAAGAACCCCTATAAAGCTTACTAAGGATATTAACGCAAATATCGAGAAATTACTAAAAAAAGAAAATATAGTTAATATAATAGGTGAAAACCAAATTATCGTCATTAATATCGTCCAATATTTTTGGCCAACATGTTTATGTAAATGAGATTTGGTCCAAGCTTCTACAGTTAAAAGTTTTTTACCTCTATTTGTTTCGCTAACACTGAAATAACAATATTTACACATAGTTAAGGGCATAATTAAAAAATAAAATAATATAGAAAAAATTAGATATCCAAATGCTATAAATGGATTTAAATAATAAATTCCCCAAGTCCCAAGACTAACAAGTAAAAGAATAATCAGAACTGGAACGGCTTTATAAAAGAGACATTTGGGATAAATTCCAAAGGTAAACAATTTAGTGTTTTGCGAAGCTCATTCTTTGTTCCGCATTCTTTATTCTTTTATCTCCTTTTTATTTTGAAGGAACGGAGTTGATTCGGTTCGTTCCCCATATATTATTTGAAAAGATCCAAATCTTTCCTTAGGACATTTGACTGTAGTTCCACTCCGTCCTGGTACAAACTGTAATTGAAGTCTATATTGTAAAAGACTATTGGGGACTCCTTAAAATTGCTCAACAATACATATATGCAGGTAATACCGAGATTAATTCGTTGATGGATTCATATCGTAAAATCCTTAAAACAAAAAAATATAATTTTGCCTATACTTAAACCTATTTTAGGTTTTTACTTAGCATTTGATAGTTTAAAGTTGCCCATATTTATGTCAAAAGTAATATATAAGATTATTCATAGTCTCTTACTTAAAAATATCAAAACTAAAATTAGTGGTTAAAAATATCAGGATATATTGGGAAAAAAATTAGATTAGAGAGAATAATAAATAGAGAAACCAGAAAGACTATTATCGTTCCAATGGACCATGGATTAAGCGTAGGACCTATAAAGGGAATCGATAAAAATGTAGGCGAGATGGTAAATAAGATCGCTTTAGGAGGTGCCAATGCGGTTTTGGGCCATATAGGTATCCCTTTATATGCGCATCGTGGCTATGGTCCAGACATAGGATTAATTTTACATCTTTCAGGATCGACATCCATTAGCCCAGAATCAAATTACAAAGTTTTGGTTAATACCGTCCTTGAAGCAGTCAAACTTGGAGCTGACGGAGTATCTTTACATATTAATCTTGGGACAAAATCAGATCCAGAAATGCTTAAAATATTAGGAGAAGTATCAAGAGAATGCAGATATTACGGAATGCCTTTATTAGCAATGATGTATCCTAGAGGAGAAAATGTTGAAAATGAATATGATGTCGAACTGGTAAAGATTGCTGCTAGAGTAGCTTCTGAGTTAGGGGCAGACCTTGTGAAAACCAATTGGACTGGTTCTCCTGATAGCTTTAAAAAGGTAGTAGAGGGATGCATGGCTCCTGTAATTATAGCTGGTGGCGAAAAGGTAGGAATGAGAGAGATTTTAGAGATTACAAAGCAATCAATAGATGTTGGAGGTGCTGGAGTAGCTTTTGGGAGAAATATTTTTCAATCATCTGATCCAACTAATCTTTTAAAAGCACTTACGTTAATTGTTCACAAGAACTACGAAATTGAAGAAGCGATAAAGGAAGTAAATTTAAAAATAGAGCTTCCATAAAACCAAATGTACTTTACAGTAATAATTCCCACCTTATAGATTGAAAAAAATAAATATTAAAATTTAAATTGGTCTTTCATTTCTTCGTAGATGTCAAGGGAATCTGGATTTCTTAAGGCACCTCGATTTGCTACCGACATCCCTCTCAAAATCTTGGTGACAGCAATTTCTACCTTTTTACCCGAAAATGTATAAGGAATCCCTTCTTCAGGCACTTTTATAACCTTGGCAGGAACATGTCTAGGAGAAGTCTTTGATCTAATTGTTTTTTTGATTTTATCAATGAGTTCATCATTTAATTTATTACCCTCTGTAAGTTGAACAAATAAAATGATACTTACATTCCCTTGTTCATCAGGAAGTCCTACTGCTAAACTATCTGCTACTTCTGGGATTTGCTCGACCACGTTATAAATTTCAGAAGTTCCTATTCGAACCCCAGATGGTTTTAATGTCGCGTCTGATCGCCCCCAGAAAGTAATTCCTCCTGTATCACTATGCTCTACGATCCAATCTCCATGCCGCCACACGTTAATTCCTTGGTCTTCATAAAATTCAAAATAGGCTTTCTTGTATTTTGTCATGTTATCATCATCTCCCCAAAAGTATATAGGCATTGAGGGAGAAGGAGCTTCACAAACAAGTTCTGCTTGAACATCCTTAATAGGTTTCCCCATCTCATCATAAGCTTGTATTTTCATTCCTAAAGCTTTTCCTTGCAATTCTCCGGAATAAACAGGTTGTATCGGGAGAGCTCCTGCAAAACAACCATTTATATCAGTTCCACCCGAAATAGAATTGAAATAGAGATCCTTCTTTATTGCGTTAAAAACCCATTCAAATCCTTCAGGACTTAAAGTACTTGCAGTTTGAGAGATTTCCCTCAAAGAAGATAAGTCATATTCTTCTTTTGGTTTTAAACCTTGGCCCATTAAATAGTGTAAATAAGTTGCGGAAACTCCGAAAACGGTTACTCTGTATTTCTCTATTAATTCAAACATTCGAAGCGGTTCTGGATACAATGGATTACCATCATACAAGAAGATAGTAGCACCTACAGCAAGAGAACTTATTAACCAGTTCCACATCATCCAAGAAGGAGCAGTTATATAATTGATCACGTCACTTCTTTTCAGGTCTGTAAATAAGATTAATTCTTTAAGATGATTGATTAGTACTCCTCCAGCACTCTGAACCATACATTTGGGTTTTCCAGTAGTTCCTGAAGAAAACATTATGTAAATTGGATGATCAAATGGCAATTGAAGATAGCTAGGTTGAACTTCTTCTTGTGAAATAAAATCGTCCCAATGTACGGCATTTGGAATACTTGATATATTTGGTTTACCTTCTGACACATATGAAACAACAATTACTTTTTCAATTGAAGGTATAGCTTCCACAACTTTCTTGGCATTTTGGATAGTTTCAAAAACCTTATCTCTGTAGAAGTACCCATCTACAGTGAAAAGTATTTTTGGCTGAATTTGTCCAAATCGATCGATGACAGCACTTGGCTGAAGTTCCGCGCCACAAGAAGCCCAAATTGCTCCGATACTTGCAACCGCAAGCATGGCAATGGGTGTTTCTATCATATTTGGAATATAGGAAACTACTCGATCCCCTTTTTTTACTCCCATATCACTAAGAGATTTAGCTAATCGAGCTACAGTTTTCGTAAGTTCTGCATAAGTAATCTTCTTTTCAACTTTCATTTCACCTTGAAATATAAATGCTAGTTGATCATCATTATATTTGAGTAGATTTTCAGCAAAATTCAGTTCTGCTCCAGGGAACCATTTTGTTCCTGGAAATTCGTGTATATCCTCAACGACAGAATTATAATTTTTAGATGCAATTATATCAGTAAACTCCCACATTGCTGCCCAAAAGTCCTCAATGTTGTGCACTGAAAACTCATATAAATCACGTGCATTTCCAATCTTTTGTCCATAATTTCTATTTACAAGCTCTATAAATTTGGTAACCTCAGCATTTTTTATCCAATGTTTTGAAGGTTCCCATAATTTTTTTCTAGATTCAGAGATAATTAACTCCTCTTTTATTTTAGTTATTTTATTTTAGTAAGTTCGGATAAATTTTAAAATTAAATATTTTCATCTTAGATTTTTGTCTAATTTAATTTTTTTTCTAAAATTATTGATTAGAAATCTCTATTAAGTTTAAGTAAATGATCGTTTCTGTTTATAGCGATTTTAAAATTTTTATTTGATAACTCTATTTATCCAAATAACAAAAAAGTTAGTCATAATCAATACTAATATGATTTGGATATCAATTAATAACTATGATTTATTTATATTATATAGGAAGGTAATTTTAGGAGAGATTGAGAAAAATGGAAATGAAAATATTAAAAGAAGGGACAGGAGAAATTTTTTGTAAGAATACCCCTTCAGAGGTTCGTAATTGGACAAGAGAAAGTAAACCAAGAGCATTAAAAGATAAGCGCATGAGAATCAAAGACGCAGTTAAGAAATATATCTCTGATGGAGATTATTTAGCTATTGGAGGCTTTGGACATATTCGGATCCCTATGGCAATTATATATGAAATTGTTCGTCAACGGATAAAAAATCTTTCCGTGGCAGGTCATACTGCAGTCCAAGATATAGATGTATTAATGGCAGGAGGGTGTGTTTCAGCGGTTGATATTGCTTATGTTGTTGGATTTGAGTTGAGAGGACTGTCTGGAGTTCAGAGAAGGCTTTTTGAAAGTGGTCAAGTAAAAAAAACAGATTATACTAATGGAGCTATGTCCTATAGATTAAGAGCAGGAGCTCAAGGAATTCCATTCATTCCAGTTAAAGTAATGCTCGGTACCGATACAATGATGCATTCTCCCGGAAAAGTTGTGAAATGTCCTTTTACGGGAGAGAAAGTTTTATTATTACCCTCATTAAATCCTGATGTTTGCATTTTACATGCTCATCGAGCAGATATGTATGGTAATGTTCAAATCGATGGTCACATTGTAAAGGATGATTTACAAGCAAGAGCATCTAAGAGAGTAATCGTAACTTGCGAGGAGCTCGTTAGCACAGATAAGATCAGAGCAGAACCGGGAAGAACTGTCATTCCTTTCTTTATGGTTGATGCTGTTATCGAGCAACCATGGGGATCTCATCCTGGAAATATGCCCTATAAGTATTATTTTGATCATGAATTTACTGAAAATTATTTAAGTGTAGGAAGAGAGGAAAATCCTAAAGCAATGGAAGCTTGGTTAGATGATTGGGTGTATAACCTTGAAGATTATGATGACTATTTAACAAAACTTGGTGCTAAAAGGCTATATAATCTCAGAGATCTTGAATTTTTAAGACCACCAGTGAGGTGATTATAACGAATGGAACATAAAAGTTATACATTAAGAGAATTAATGGCAGTAAATGCCGCAAGACAATTAGAGGATGGAAAATCAGTAGCTGTAGGGACTGGATTGCCGTTAATAGCTGCTATGTTAGCTCAACAGACCCACGCACCTAATTTGGTGATTTTTTTTGAAGCTGGAGGGATAGCACCTCAATTACCAATTCTACCAATTTCAGTAGGAGATTCTAGAACAATTCATAGGGCATTATGTACTACCACCTTAATTGATATCATGGATAATATGCGGAGAGGATTTATTGATTATGCTTTTTTAGGAGGAGCTCAAATAGATAAATTTGGAAATTTAAATTCTACTATGATTGGAAATGATTATGAAAGACCAAAAGTACGTTTTCCAGGTTCTGGAGGAGCAAATGACTTTGGATCACTTGCGTGGGAGACTTTAATTATTATGGATCGTCATAGCCCGAGACGTTTTGTAGAAAAAGTTGATTTCGTCACTACTCCAGGATATTTATACGGACCAGGTGCTCGAGAAGAAGAAGGATTGTCAGAAAATACAGGCCCTTCAAAAGTGATTACAGATCTAAGCTTATTGGATTTCGAACCTAAAAGTAAGCGAATGAGGCTAATCGCAACCCATCCAGGGATAAGTGTTGACGATGTTATTAAAGCTACGGGATTTGAACTGATAATTGCGGATGAAGTAGGTACTACTACTCCACCTACCGCAGAAGAAATACAGATTTTACATGAAGTAATAGATCCTCAAGGATTTGTCTTTAAGAAGTAAATCCTTTATTTTATTCTAATTCATTCATAGTATTTTTAAAAGTAAAAAGCATATATTCAAAATTAATATATAATTAAGATTTAATTTAATCAATCAGTTGTTAAAAGAGTCCTTATTTTGAGTTATATAGAAAAAGAATACAATATAATTAAAAAGACTAAGAACCCAAATACTATAGCATCTCTTAAAAAAGATTTAGAAGTTTTAGGATTAAAAAAAGGAGATATCGTCATAGTTCACAGTTCTTTAAGTAAAATAGGATGGTCTGTCGGAGGTCCTGTGGCTGTGATTGATGCCTTAATTGATATTGTCACTTCAAAGGGAACTATTGTTATGCCTACTTTTACTACAGGAAACACTGAGCCTTCTGGATGGGAGTATCCCCCTGTTCCTAAGGAATGGTGGCCAGATATTAGGAAGTATACCCCAGCTTTCCATCCAGACAAAATTCCAACAAGGGGAATGGGAACGATTCCTGAAACATTTAGGAAGTATCCAAATGTTATAAGGAGCAATCACCCTACGACTTCTTTTGCGGCATGGGGAAAGAAAGCTAAATTTATTATAAAAAACCATCCATTAGAAAATGATCTTGGGATAGAATCTCCTATAGGAAAAATCTACAAAATTTCAGGTAAAATTTTATTATTGGGAGTCCCACATATGAACAATTCCTCATTACATTTAGCAGAATATTTATGCGAGTATCCAGGAAAATGTTACATGCAAATGGCTTCAGTAATATATAAGAATAAAAAGAGGAAATGGATCACATGGAAAGAATTAGATAACTATAGCGATGATTTTGATGACCTTGGAAGAGATTATGAAAATTCGATCAATTATCACTCAAAAAAGGTAGGACATGCAGACTCTCGTTTATTGTCTCAACATGAAATGATTGATTTTGCCATGGAGTGGATGGTAAAAAATAGAAGAGCAGAATAGAAGAGCTAATTCTCCTAAATCTTCAGATCTAGCAACTTCCTAATACTAAGCATGTTATTTTTTATCATTGTTAAAAGTTAAATCTTTTTCTAATAATTTGAGAGATTCGTATACCATTATGATCAACACAATCAATATAATTCCAAGTATAACGACAAGATTATTAAAAAAGCCCCCAACGAGTGTTAGAAGCCAGAGAGTTAAGATGAGACTAGTAATTATTAAGCTATTTTTTAATAATATATAATTTATCGTGAAGCTTGATTTGGAAAAATCTTTTCTTATAGAGTAAATTATGTCTTTAGAATTTCGAATTTGAGAATTTACCCCATTATCTATTTCTAACAGCTTTTTGTGATTACTTAGTACATATTCTTTTTCTACTTTATTTTTAATTCGATCATAATTTTGAGGATAATATTCTTCAAGTAAATTTTTACTAATGCTCATTTTCAACACCTCCATTCTCTATTTAGCTAAATCTGCTATATCCAATCATTATTTTCATTATAATTTGGATCTTGGTTAATTGATTTAGATGGATTAACATCTGCACTATCAATTCTTTTTTCGACAAAAGAGATCCTGATTATCAAAATAAAATGCCATACAATCATTAAGATGTCAATTAAAATTGTAGTATGAGAGATTGAACCACTAAAAATCGCTAAAATTGTACTCAAGATTAAGATTCCCATAATAATAGAAGTTGTAGTTAAAATTTGGTAAGAATACTTAGATCTTGTTTTAAAATTGCTTTGAGATTCTATTTTCGAGAGATCATCATTAATTTCCTTATTATGAGTTTCTTCTAAATAATTCATTTTATTATCACTCATGGTATTTTTTTAGTCTTGCCTAGTTTTCGTTAAGCAGACCTAACCACAATACAAAATAATATCTTCCTATATAAATCTATCGATCAAATTTATGTATTCATAGTAAACCCTATTTAACATTGTATCTAAGGAGTTTAAAACATAAAAATTTAAAATAATAACTTACTCAAGGAATTTAAGGTTTATCTTCAGATTTTATTATATAAAAATTTTTCATAGCATAATTTTAGGGAAGGATTTAAATAGATAGTTAAGTTTATTTGTCATAAGGATATATTTTTAATGGAGGGAAAATCGTGAGTATAGAAAAAGATGCATTTGAAGGAAAAATTTCAAGAGCGTATGTAAAAAAAGAAATCTTGAAGAATAATATCGGATTAATTGGGTTTATGTTAATTTTAGAGATTACCTACATTATTCTATATTTCATTGATCCGTATTTTGGAATTGATTGGCTTATAAGTTTAACGAATTTAACTGTAATATTGCCCTATGTTGCGATCGCATTAATTTCTGCGTGGTTTTTTTCTGCATATGTTAAAAATTTCTCATATATTGCAGAGGAAAATGAGATAATCATCAATCATGGTGTTTTCACAAAGACTAGGGGAACTATTCCTTATAAAAGAATCCAAAATATCAATATAGTTAATGGCGTATTTGATAGAATGTTTAAGACATATACAGTTAAAATAGAAACTGCAGGCCATAGTCCTGTATCTACTGGAAAATCAAGAGGTATTGCACCTGAAGGATATATACCAGGATTAAAAGATCCATATATAATCGAAAATAAAATTATGGAAATGATCACAAGAATCACATCTGGTACGGGGGCTTTCGAGGAGAAAATTTTCAAGCCTGAAGAGTTAGCATTTGATAATTTTATTAGCTATATTCTTTCCAAAATGCGGGAAGGTGAGATGTTAAAAACATCAATTAAAACTTTGAGAGAAAGTATGGGATTCACTGCTTCTCAACTTGCTGAGAAGGTTGATGTACCAATCCAGACTATAAAGTATTTAGAAGAAGGTCGTTATAGTCCAAGTTTACTTCTTGCATACAAAATTGCGGAAGTTTTAAAATGTAAGGTAGAGGATTTGTTTGAATTAGCATAGAAGTTTTTAAATCGAGATGCTATAATAATTTATGTTTCATTTGGTGAGGAATGCCTGAGATTTAAGATGACAATTAAGTCAAGAATTAAAGAAATTCGAGAAGAGTTAGGGATGACTCAAATTGAATTGGCAGACCAAGTTGGAGTTTCTCGTCAAACAATTTACTTTTTAGAGAAAGGGACATATAATCCTTCCTTAACTGTTTCTTTTAAGATTAGTGAAGTGTTAGATAAACCTTTAAATGAAATTTTTTACCAAGTCCCCATCATAAAAGACTTCATTGAAGAACAATCTTTAAAAGATTTAAAGAGTTTAGCAAGCAAAATAAATAGAGATTATGAAGTAATAACTCATTTAAGTGAAAAAAGCGATGAAGATTTATCTAAAGAATTTACAAAGGAGGATTTAAATATAATAAGTGAATTTTTAGGGGAAGGATTTGATTCATTTTTTGAATAAAACTCATTATTTTGACAAACACATTTATTCCTTAAATTTATAATTAGGACCGAATGGAAATTGCAAATAAGGAAAAATGAGTATAAAACTCTGAATTTATAATTTCAAATTTTTTTGCTTAAATGCCACATATTCACAGATTCTTGCTAAAGCATTAACAGGCCGATCCCAAAATTTAAAAAGAATAGCCCCATTCTTTCGAATACGCAAAGACCAAGGACTATCATATCTCATGGGACTTACGTAAATAATAGGAATAGAATATTTCATAGAATTTTGTAAAGTAGGTTGTAGCAATTTAGAAGCTAACTTGTCTTGGTCTTCATTCGAAAATGATGGAAAATCTGCATATTTAGCAATTGTATCATTCTTTAAGTAATCATCCATTACATCCTGAAATCCAACGACTCCATACTGGATAATCGCATCAACTTCTCCAGATTTCATGAGTAATTCTGGTAAAGAAATGTAGAAGTAGGGTAAATTCATATCAAAAGTACAATCAATCGGATTTTTGTAGCTAGCAGTCGACGGTAAGATTTTTTTAAGCTGTTCTTGAAGATCGATTGAGAATTCAGGAACTAATATTCCATTTTTTTCTGCATTATTTGCAATCATTGCCCCAGGACCTCCTGAATTTGTTATGATGCCAAGTCGATTACCTTTGGGAAGAATTCCTTTTGATAAAATGAATGCCACATCTAAAAATTCTTGAACATAATCCGTTTTAATTATACCAACTTCTTTAAAGACTGCATCGTAAATCCTTGAGTCTCCTGCTAAAGATCCAGTATGACTTTGTAAGGCACGATTGCCCGCTTCTGAACCTCCTACATATATAGCGATGATTGGTTTAGTAAGACTAACATTTTTAGCAAGTTCTACGAATTTCTTACCTCTTTTTAATTCTTCAATGTATAAACCAATAACTTTTGTATCTGGATCGTCTTTATAATATTCTAAACAATCTATAATATCAATATTCGCTTCATTTCCTATTGAGAGGCTCTTACATAATCCTAAATCAGTATCTTCTGGAGCAAACCAAATGTGAGAACTTAAAGTCCCAGATTGGGAGGCAATCGAAAAATTCCCCTTTCTAATATGCTCCCATATTGCAATATTAAACGCACTCTCTGGATTATCTGGTTCAAAGTAATTATTAAAAACACCCAAACAATTAGGACCTATAAACTTCATTCCATATTGATCAGTTATCTTACAAATTTCTTCAGTTAGGTCATTTTCACGATCTTCAATTAATTCTCTGAATCCACCAGAAATTAAAATTATTTTCTTGGTGCCTTTTTCCCCAATCTCTCGAAAGATTTTTGGTACAATCTTAGCAGGAAGGACAACAACTACTAAATCAGGAATTTCTGGAACTTCTTCTATTGATTTATAGGCTTTGAAACCCATTACCGAATCCAATTTTAAATGGATTGGATAAACATTTCCTTTATAGCCAGATTTAATCAAGTTCATGATCTGAATCGAGGCTAAAGAACCTCCCTTATTATTTGCTCCGTAAAAAGCAATAGAATTAGGATTTAAAAATCCATGAAGGAAGTGGGGATCATTCATGAGCATTCACTTACACTTTAAAACATGTGATCATTTTAAAACCTAAATGCTAAATTCTGCATTATTGTCTATTCCTATATTAGAAAAATATCACGAATGATTTGGAGAATCAATAAGAAGTGGTAGAACTACTTTATTTTTTGAGCTAAGGGCTTGATTTTATGGTAAACTAAGGGAATGTTATGTATCAGTGGATCTTGCTTTTTATCAATTTAATGTTCAATATATGAATGAAAATCTAGCTAAAGAATAAAATTACAAACAATTTAATTGAAGACTTAATTTTATTTTTTAGGTGCACCTAAATTTAAATATATGTTTTCCTTAATTTATAATAAGCATATTTGAAATCCATATATCGTGAAATTTATGAGAGTCCTTGTTTATGGTGCTGGAGTGATTGGTAGTATCTTTGCTTACAAACTAAAGAATGGAGGCATCGATACTTCAATCCTTGCTAGGGGTAAACGTTTAGAGGATTTAAAGAAATTTGGTCTTATTGTTCAAGATGATATCTTTAATAAAGTTTACATTACAAAGATAAATGTTGTAGATAAGTTGAATGAGGAAGACTATTATGATATAATTTTGGTCATTATGCAACGACAACAAGTAACTCAAATCCTCCCCATACTTAAAAAGAATATAAGTCCTACTATAATCTTCGTGGGAAACAATCCCTCTGGAGCTTCAGAATATTTGCAATTCGTCGAAAAAGAGAGAATATTACTTGGGTTTGGAGGGCCGGGAGGTTATAGAAAAAATACTAAAATAATTGCGGCTTACGTTGATAATGCTATTCTTTACGTTGGTGAAATAGATGGAAAAGTTAGTGAAAGATTAAAATTAATTGAGACAGAGTTTACGAGAATTGGTATTAAGGTTGACTTAAGCCAAAATATAGATGCATGGCTTAAAACTCATTTGGCGCTCATTAGTCCGTTGGCAATGGGTAGTTTTTCGATTAGGCATCAAGAGTCAACACTTGGAAATGAAAAAGAAATTATGACCATCGCAATTAAGGCTTTTAAAGAGAACATAAAAGCTCTAAAGGAACTCAATATTTCAATTCTTCCTAAGAAGTATAAATTAACATATTGGATTCCACTCTCATTTTTAAGGAATAAGCTACTTAAACTTATTAATTCTGATTTTGGGAAAATTGCATTATCTGGACATGCAAATCATGCTGAACAGGAAATGAAACAGCTTACAATAGAGTTTTTTAAGTTAGTGGAAAACGTTAAATCTAAAAGGGACGCAAATCGAGAACTTTTTAAATTAAGCTTTGCATAAATAAAAGAAATTTAACGTGTAATTTTTTTAATCCATTTTTTTTGTTAAATTATAAATAATTCTTTATTCCAACTTTTTATTATGCTAAGTTTTAAAAAGATCAATAGAATTTTCCAAATTTCTCTTCTAATACTCTTCTTATGGAATCCTACTCTTTATTTATACTCTCAGACGATAAAATTATCAAATGCGAAAATCAAGTATTTTTCGAAAAAATTTGGCGAATAGAATGAAGAAATATATTGTGAACTTTTAGGATATTCTAAAGAAACGTTAAAAGAATTGAAGTAAAAAAGGGTAATATAGAAAAGAACATTAGAAGTATCAAAAACTTATAATAAGTAAAACGATTAAAATACTTATAAATCAATCATAGAATATGGGAAGAAAGAAATGGCAGAAGAAGAAAAAAGAGAAAATTTTATCGATAATTTAAATAAAACGTTTCTCGATTTTGTTGGAAATGCTTTTGGAGAATCTGGTCGAGACTTCATGGAAGAAACTCAAGAAAAGTTAAAGGATTTTTCTTCAAGTTCTATTAAAAAGTTCATGGAATTCTCAGATTCCGTCTTAGAAAACTTGAACCTTACTGAAAACGAACAAGTCATGAAAGCTCGAGATTCCGTAGAAGATATGCTCAAGCAAGCAGGTCTATTAGAAGAAGATGAAGATGAATTTTAATCTGTAATTTTAATAGTATTTATTTTATCATTCTATTTTTATTTGAAACTTTAATTAAAATAGGCTTTCACAGGGCTTTAGCATTTTTTAGGAACGATTGAATCTCTTCTTGAGTCGCATTAAATAGTTCTGAAATGACTTGAATAGAGATTTCTTGATTCATTCCAGCAGCTTTATAATCTTTATAAAGTTTTACCCATGTCTCTTTTTGAGCATATTTTTCAGCGTGAGCTTTTTGAACATGTTGCCAATAAGGATGCTTCAATTCGACTCCACAATAGGGACAAAATCGACTTTCGGTTTCATCGGACATAATTATAACAACTTAAGTTGTAAATGATAATAAAAATTTACAGAATAATAGTATTAAGAAATTTATACTTTAAAAATTTTTAATTTCGAAAAAAAATGAGTAATAATTATGAATAAGAAAGAAGGTGTAAATCTATTAGCTTTTGATATTGGAGCAAGTTCTGGAAGAGGAATTTTAGGAAATTTAAAAAACGAACAATTGGAAATAGAAATTATTCACAGATTCCCTAATGACGCTATAAAAATCGACGATTCAGATTATTGGAATATTTTTAACATATATAATGAATTAAAGAAAGGTATTAAAAAATGCGTCGATAAAAATATAGTTAATTTGAAGGGAATTGGAATAGATACATGGGGGGTTGATTTTGTTTTATTGGACAGTAATAATGAATTAATTGGTATCCCTCATACTTATAGGGACAAGCGTACAAAAAATAGTTTAAATAAAATGTTTTTAGAAATTTCTAAAGAAGAAATATTTAATCAAACAGGAATTCAATTCATGGAATTAAATACTTTAAATCAACTCTATTCAATGCTCAAACAAGAATCACCTCAATTATTGAGAACAAGTAAGGTATTAATGATTCCAGATTTTCTAAATTACCTGTTATGTGGAGAAATCTCAACCGAATACTCAATTGCAACAACAACTCAATTATTTAACCCCAATACAAAGGAATGGGCTTTTGATCTAGTAGAAAAATTTGGTTTGAAGAGAAATTGGTTTGCTGAAATTATTCCTCCAGGTTCAATTTTGGGCAAGCTAAATGAAACTATAAATTCAGAGATAGGGTTAAACCCACCACCAAATATTATTGCACCTCTTTGTCATGATACGGGATCTGCGGTTGCAGCTACTCCTGTCGAGATGGAGAAGTATAAAAGCGGGGAATGGGCATATTTAAGTTCAGGAACTTGGTCATTGCTGGGTGTTGAGTTGAATGCTCCTATAATCAATAAGAAAAGTTTAAAGTATAATTTTACTAATGAAGGAGGAATCGCCGGAACAATTCGATTTTTAAAAAATATTATGGGTTTATGGATCATTCAGGAATGTAAAAAAATATGGGATATTGAAGATCATCAATTTACATGGGAAATATTAATACAAGAAGCTAATACGTCTGAACCTTTTAATTGTTATTTCAATATTGATGATCCACAGTTCCTTAATCCAGATAATATGATAAAGGCGATAATTAATTATTGCAAATCTACTAACCAATCCATAGTTAATTCGCCAGGACAAATTACTCGAGCTATTTTCGAAAATTTGGCATTTCGTTACAAATTTGTACTTGAAAAGTTAGAGGAACTAATCGAAAGTAAGATTAAAATCCTTCATATAATTGGTGGAGGAAGTAATAATAATCTACTCAATCAATTCACTGCAAATTCAACTGAGCTTCCAGTAAAAACCGGTCCTTCAGAAGCAACAGCAATTGGGAATATTTTGGTGCAAGCATTAGCTCTTGGAGATATTAATAATGTTTCAGAATTAAGGAAAATAGTAGTTAATTCATTCGAAATAGAGGATTTTACACCAAATGAGACAAAAAAGTGGAGAAATGCATATAACGAGTATTTAGAAATAATTGATCTACCACTTTGACTTTAAATCCTTTCTAGTTAGCTTACTAACGTGATTGACAGCCCAAATTACATATTTATTACATTTATTTTGCCAAGTTCCACTTTTTCTATATTCTGAAAATCCCTCAGGTTTACTAAAATCATATCCACAAAGCTCAGCGCAAACTACCGACCCAAATTCTTCTTCGAAATCAGAACAATATTTTGCTGCTTTTAAATACGCCATTGCCATTTCTGACTCGTTCATCTTTTCTTTTCCTCCCATTATTATCCCAATAGCAGCGCAAGCACCAGCAACAGCTCCACAAGCTCCTTGCCATCCGTCTTTTGCTTTGTATCCTCCAAAACCTCCAGCTAATGGCATTGCTAAATTATGAAAGAGGTAAGAATCAATTCCCAAAACATCCAAAATGTTTGTAAAAGTTAACTCCGCACAATTTACTCCTTCGGTCATTTTGGGAAGTTC
>Ga0315542_1001285_pt1 | contig 15711 bp, 16 predicted proteins | sample SalMarSW160120MG_FD_202541 | JGI IMG/M metagenome (GOLD analysis project Ga0315542, IMG submission 202541) | Salt marsh sediment microbial communities from the Plum Island Ecosystem LTER, Massachusetts, United States - Salt Marsh Sediment SW1601-20 ...
ATTATTTCGGATTATCAGATCTTTAGTTATTATGCTGATCCATTAATTGATTCTTTTTCAGAGAGAAGTATTATAAGCATACTTCATAAACGATTCCCTTAAACATCCTTAAAGCTATAAATCGATAATAAAAAAGAAAAATTTTTTTTAGATATATAGTTTAGTTTTTATGTTTTTTCTAGTTTTCCAAGTAGAAAGAGTATTAATAAGATTGTTCCAACTATTGCTGCAATAATTGCCATCCATATTATGCCAGTAAGGTAAGCTATAACGAAATAGCCAAGATTTAAATCTCCAAATAGTGTCCACCAATTACCATTTACAAACACAATGATTAGGAAGGCAATAATCGTTAGAAAACTAAAGCCTCCACCACCCCCACTTCTTTTCATTCGTTTCTTTCGATGTTCTTTCCTATCTTCTTGTTTCATCCAGATTTTTAATGTACTTTTTTCATCATTGGATAAGATTTTCCACCAAGAAACACCAGCAATTATCCCAAAGTAGCCCACAGTTGGAAGGACTACTATAAGTAGCATCCAGAGAATCAAAAGAACTGCGATTAAAACCACGGTACCTACTGAAAATTGGTCAAAAGTCCACGTTGCAATGGCACCCGATGACGGAGTTCCCGTGTTGTCGATAAATGTCAGAATTACAAGGATAAATCCAATGAAAGCCCCCACTACTCCTATAATCACTAATACAAGCAAGTACCAATATTTTTTTATAAGACCATAAAAAAACTGCTTGACATTATCCACTACATTTTGAGCTGTTTTTTCTATATCTTCAATATCACTCATTATACAATATCTCTTGTATATTTTATTTTTAATTCGAAAAAACATAAGGTTAGGTAATTATAAAAAGATTAGCTTTATAATTAATTATCTAACTCATTAGAAAATTACAGATTTATGAGAAATAAATTGATATCAATTAAGAGGAGCAAAAGAAAAAGAATGTACTATTAAATTCTTTTAGAATTAAATTTAAAATATAACCAAATTAGTTTATTGCGTCAGAAAGAGATCTACGTATAACAATAAAAAAATATAATAAAAAAATAAATAATTTAATATTATTTTTGCTTCCATATTTTTCCTGTAAGAAAAAGGATTAAAAATACGACACCAACTATTGCAGCGATTATAGCTAGCCAGATAAAGATCCATAGATATATAGTTACGAAATAAATAACATTTAAATCTCCAAATGGTGTCCACCAGTTCCCTTGAGCTAGTACAACAAGCAGGAAAATAATGTTGATGAAGAAGCTAAATCCTCCGCCTCCACCTCCATGTTTCATCCGCTTCTTTCGCTTCTCTTTTCTATCTTCTCGTTTCATCCAGACCTTTAAAGTTGCTTTCTCATCAGCAGATAATACTACCCACCAAAAAATTCCTACAATTGTCCCGAAATATCCTACTGTGGGGAGAATTACTAATAGCAAAATCCACGCAATCAAGAGTAAGCAGATTAATACTACGGCACCAACGGAAAAGTCATTAAAAGTCCATATTGCAATGACACCCAATGAGGGTATTCCATTGTTATTCAAAAATGTTAAAATGACGAGTATTATGCCTATAAATGCACCTGCCAGCCCAATTGCTAAAAGGATAAGTAAATACCAATGCTTTCGCAAAAATCCTTGAAAAAATTCTTTAACATTATCCACGACATCTTGAGCTGCTTTTTCTACATCCTCTATATCACTCATGATATCAATTCTCTTGTTTGTTTTAATTTGATTTCAATATTTCAATACCTACAAGATTTGGAACCAATAAAAACGTTTCTATATACCTATCAAAATATTGAATATCAATTCGATACACGAATTTTAATAAAACATAAAATAAATTCTAAGCGTGAAAGACGAGAAAATAAGTGCGTCGCCCGGGAATCGAACCCGGGTCGCCAAGTTGGCAACCTGGCATACTGACCAGACTACTCTTGCCAAGAAGCTTAGCAAGGTCTATACTAGCAACGCAACTGATATCAATGATAATTTACTAACTAATTAAAATTTTTTGTTTGGGGAAGTGAAATTAAATCTGCAACTCGAATTCCGGCTAGACTCATTAATTTTAGCACCTAAATTTAAACTCAATCGGAAAACTCAGAAAAAATTTGCTCTAATTTATGTGATTGGATAAATTTTTCAACTTCGTTAAAATCTGATGGAATTCCTTCTCTCACTCCCGTTTTCATTGATTCAAATGAAGACATTGCTGAAGCTATTTTAGACATTTTCTCGAGAGGATATCCATTTAGTTTGGATAGTAGCAATCCACTTAAAAATGCATCTCCAGCACCAGTTGTATCAATTACATCTACATCATAAATACCATTTCTTACCATTTTCTTGCCATCGCTGACTATGGAACCATTTGCACCATCGGTTATTGAAACTAACTTTGGCCCCAGTTGGTGGATTTTTCTTGCTGCATAATTACGTTCTTTTTCTTGGGTGAATTCCTCAGCTTCTTCAGTATTCATTGATACGATATCTGACCGTGATATTAACTTCTTTGCCCATTCAGGGTTATGTTTAATAATTGACATGCTTGGGGCAGCACAAACTAATCCGTTATGTTGTTTAGTTAAACTTATTGCTTTATCAATAGCTTGGCAACCATTTTCGGATGTTAATGAAGTCCACGCAAATGCTGCAATATCATTGAATAATTCATCTTTCACATGCTCTGGCTTGAGTAGATTATTAGCACCTTTATATGCCAAAATACTGCGGTCTTTTCCCCACTCTGTTTTCAAGATTACAGAAAAAGCCGTACGGTCCTCGTCTGTCTGGATTAAATCAGATAAATCTACTCCGCGATTTTTTAAATCATTGATGCAGATTTCAGCGGAAAAATCGTTGCCTATGATCCCTACATAGATGGCATGAAATCCTAGCATGGCGCAATTAGCTGCTATATTCGCTCCTGAACCCCCTGGAAAAAATCTTATTGACTCAACGTTTAACTTGCGACTATATTCAATAGCTGTATATTTTTTAACAATTTCTTTATCAAATAATTCGAATCTAAGAATATCATTTACTTGGATTAATGCATCCAAGGTATTACTACCAATTGTTATTACTTTCTTTTTATTATCCATTATTAACACTGAATATTCAGTTTAAAAATTAAGATAAGAATGATGCTAAGTTTTAAAAAATTTTGCCCTAAAAAAGTTATACCAAAAGAAAGAGCTTAAAATTAGTCTCTAGATTTTAATTTGTTTAATTCATCTTCTAATTCTTTTACTTTACCATCAGGTTCTACCGTAGGTAATGCCCCACCAACTTCAACTTGTATTTCAGCATCGATTTCTCCTAAAGCTTCTTTCACCTGGTCATCTGTAACTGATGTATCAACCATCATATCGCCAATGCCATCCGAGGTGATTTCTTCAGTCAAGCTAAAATCTTCCATATCAATCCCAATTTGATCCATTAAATCAGTTAATTGAGGTATAGATAATTGACTTTTTAATATCCCTAAACTAGTAGCAATTCCTTGCATGATGTCTGCTACGTCTTTTACGGCATTTGCTTGTTCTAATTTGAAGACCATGCCCTCTAAATTAGTTCTAAAATGATCAATCGCTCTTGCTTGTTTTTTAATCTGTAGATGATTTCGAACATGAAAAGCAGATCCTTCCATATCTCCTGCTTTTCTAAGATTGACTGCTTTATCTCTTGCTAATTTCGATTTCATTTCCATATTTTTAACTTGTCTCATTAAACGTTTATTGAACACTTTCAATTTTACGGTAGCTGAACGAACAGTATCTTTCTTCTTTCCTCCGCTGAGCCATCCGCTTAAATCCTTCAGAAAACCCATTTCACATCAACCAATACAAATACTTGTTTTATATTATGATATTATTATTCTCGTTATATAATTTTTTGGAGTCCAATACTTAAGAGACAAGAGTTTAGAAAATTTGATATATTTACAAATGTTAAATAATAAAACAACGATTGAACTCAGTTACCTATAAATAATAAGAATTTCATAATAGAAATAATTACTTCGAAAGGTTTTCACATGAGTAGTGTTGATTCAAAATTATATCAAGTTGCTGTACGTGAAGCTCAAGCAGCAGTAGAGCTTGATGAGAAGGGGCAATATCGTCAAGCTATAAATAAGTATCAGAGAGCCGCTGATATCTTAATAAAGTTCATGAAATATAATAAAAATCCTCAAATGAGAATGCTCTGTCAAGATAAGGTGGAGAATTTTTTAGAACGAGTGAAAGTTTTGAAAGCACATTTAAGTGGACCTCGTGCAAGAAGAACGCATCCTACTCCTAAAATGGATGATTCCAAGGGAGATAAACCTTCTAATGGAAGTGAAAGCGAATATTCTGCTGAAGAGCAAGAACTCATTGATTCAATTACAGGTACTATACTCACAGAATCTCCAAATGTCCGATGGACTGATATTGCGGGCTTGGAAATTTCTAAACAATCACTTCGTGAAGCAATAGTTTTACCTATCCTGAAGCCTCAGCTTTTTACTGGAGCTCGCAAACCATGGTCAGGAATTCTATTATTTGGGCCCCCAGGATGCGGAAAAACATTACTAGCTAAGGCTGCAGCTACAGAATGTAAAGCTACCTTTTTTAGTGTATCATCAGCTGATCTATTAAGCAAGTGGTTAGGCGAGAGTGAAAAATTGATCAGCTCTCTATTCAAGCTTGCTCGAATTAAAGCTCCAAGTTTAATCTTTATGGATGAAATTGATTCGGTTGCAACTAGAAGAGGTGAAGGTAGTGAGGGGGGAGGTGAAAGAAGAGTAAAAACCCAATTATTGAGTGAAATTCAAGGGGTAAAATCCACCCATGATAAAACAATGCTAGTGTTAGGTGCAACGAATCGTCCTTGGGATATTGATACTGCCATGCTTAGTAGATTTGAAAAAAAGGTGTACGTTCCACTTCCAGATATGCCTGCAAGAGCAGGAATTTTTAAAATTCACACTGCAGGAATTAATTCAGATCTATCTGATGAAGATTATGTTGAGTTAGCTGTAAGATCTGAAGGATATTCTGGAAGAGATATTTCTAATGTTTGTCGAGAAGTGATAATGATTCCAGTAAGAGAACTTGATATGGGAGGCTTACTTTCCGATGAGAACAATGAAGTTATTGTAAGGAATATCAATTTAAATGATTTTAAGAAAACTTTGAAGAAAGTGAAACCAATGACTACAGGAAAGGAACTAAGACATTATGAAGAGTGGGCTGAAGAGTTTGGTGAATATTAATTAAAAAGACGATGAATTAGCATGGAAAGACAAAAACCAAAAGAAATACCCAAAGAAGTCAAGGAAAAGACAGATCGAGAACTGGAAGAATTACGAAGAGAATTAGCTCGCTTAAAACAATTAAAAAAACAAAAACAACTTCTCGAAATTCAAGAAGAGGATATTTCTCAAGAAGAACCATTAACTGAGGCCAAACAAGAGAATATTGAGAAACGATTGAATAAAATTGAGGACTTTCTTACATCTAAATTAGGAGAGATTGATACTAAAGCATATGAACAAAACGCTGAAGAAATTGAAAAAGAATTAGAGTTAATAGAAAAGGAAATTATCGGCGAGAAAGCGGTTGTTGCTAAAGAAATATCTACTTATGAACTATTATTAAGTGATTATCCATGGTTAGAGGAACAACGTTATATATTCATGTTTTCTATTCCAAATAAAAAGAAAAATACTTCTGATTATGAATCATGGAAAAATGAATGGTCAAAGGTGTTATTTGATTATGCAAGATACGCAATTTTACACATTCTTTATTTAAGAAAGTTACATGGCATCAAACCTTTCTCTAAATTTGAGAATAGAGAAGAGGCATTGAGAGAAATTGCGGATGAACTAGTAGAAAGAGAACAAGCGGAATGGTTATCAAAGAGTAAGGAAAAACTAAGAGTTTATTGGAAGACTTTAGATAACTGGGCGGAAGAAATTTATGAGTGGGCAAAGGAAATATCTCCACTTGAACCGATCTTAATTTTTGAAATAAGAGAATCAAATCAAGAGTTTAGTACATTACCAAAAGAAGATATCGAGCAGATTTTCAAGTTATTAGAAAAAGAGAATCGTGGTAAAATCATTAAATTAGAGGATGGGCAGATCTCTTTTAAAATTACAGTGGAATAACCTGAACTTATAAAGATGGAAAAAACCACTGCTTTCCCTTCAAAATCGATGCAGTATATTTTGCTACTCCACTGTGCTCTAATGATTCAAGAGTTTTTAAGGCACGATCTTGGGACCAATCGAGTGCAGAACATACATCTTCTAAAGATATATAACCCTTTTCTCTCGCAACTCCTATAACTTGAACTTCATCTGAAGTATATTCAACTGGGAAGAACCGAATCATGACAATTCCTGAGTCATATTCTAGTAAATCATCAATCACATGCTTTTTCTTAAGAATTTTTAATGCCTTTAGTAAATCTTTAAGCTCTATGTTCCCTTTCAAAATAGCAGTATTTACTAAATCAAAAACATCTTGCATTGGGACCAAGCCTGCTCCTATCTCTTCTTTTTGCAATAATTGCCTTTGATAAGCTAATAATCCTAATTTTTCGTGATCAATTTTATTTCTTTTTACCAATACATCATGTTCGGTTATTTGCTCGGTTATAATTTTCGAAGAAGGGATATTATATTTTTTTTGTAATTCTCTTACTTCCTCTTTTAATTCAGGGGTTAAAGCTAAAATTATTCCATGTTTTTTAGCTAAATCCCTCAACTTTTCCTTAGTAAGATTTTCTGTAGATGCTTTTTCTTGTAATTCTTTTATTTTTAATTCTGCGGCTTTCTTGCGAATTGCTTCCTTTAGATCGATTTCATCTTCAATTTTTCTTATGCCCAAAAAAATCACTTAATTTTTAATCGCTAATATATCCCTAATTTTTTATACCTTAAATGTCTAATATATACACAAATTCTTATTTCTTTTTATTATCATTAATAATGATTCCTATGAATTTTAGAGCTTTGAAAAATAGTGAGTTTGAGTTTATTCAGGCAGCATTAATTCAAATATCTCCAAGACTTGTTTCATATGTGCAAATTCGAAGATCATTTTTATTTACTTCGATATCTGGTAAAAGGAATAAGAATTTGGTTTATATGATTACTGAAAACATCAAAAATATACAAAAAAAGCTTCAGAAAAAAGTAGATCTCATTTCAGCAGGGACATATCTAGGATTTTTAAGAATGCAAAAATTCTTTTTAAGTTTGGAAGGAGCAGAATATTTTTTTAAGGAAAAACTAATACCAGATCAAATCATTATTAGAGTTTCTAAGGAAGGAGAAAAATCTATTCTCTATGGAAATCCAATAGAAAGAAGAATGATTCTAGATAACAATTATAATGTAAAAAAGGGTTCGATTGTATTAATATTAAACCAGTTCAATGAATTAGTAGCTCTTGGTCATGCAGAAGTGGCCCTTAATAATCTAAAATCATTTAAAGAGAGAGAAATTCTTATTTCAAATTTGATTGATAAAGGTTATTACCTAAGGAGAGCCCAATGATCAAAGCTCAATCAAGAAGTCATATTTGGATCATTTGGATTATAACATTCTTTAATGGACTAATTTTTTACATTCCAATTTTTGCTCTATACCTACAACAACAACTTCTAGATTTTACTGAAGTCGCATTAATTATGGCATTTCAATCAATTTTCATAATTATCTTTGAGATCCCTTCTGGAGCTTTTGCAGACCTATTTGGAAGAAAGAAATCCTTAGTTATTGGAGCTTCTCTCAATTTACTGAGTTTATTCTTTCTATATTTTGGGTCTAATTTTTTTATTCTAACACTTTTTGCAATTACTAGTGCATTATTTCAGAGTTTAAATAGTGGCACCATTGAAGCAATAATTTATGACACCCTTAAAGAAAATGATAAAGATGAAATGAAGAATAATCACACAGGAAAAAAGACAACATTCAAGCAATTTATAGCAGTAAATGGTGCGATATGGCCAATATCTGCAAGTATTGCATCATTATTGGGAAGCCTCTTAAGTGTGCATGGCTATAAAATCACCATTTTAGTGACATTTTTACCTGTAATTGTTAGACTACTGCTTATCCTCAAAATTAGAGACCCTACTCAGATTAACCCCGATAGAAAGAATATCCTGGCCCAAATAAAAGTCTCTATGAAATATATTCACATAGATAAACAAATTAAGTTGTTGTTACTATCGGGTTTTTTAGTTTATTCCTTCGCAGAAGTTGCATTTCAGATGAAACCAATTTATTTTAGCGCAATTGATTTGCCAATTGAGTATTTTGGAATTATTTATACCCTTTCTTTTGCTTTTAGTTTCCTCGGTTCAATATTCTCTGAAAGAATATCACTTTATTTTTCTTACAAAACATTATTAATTTCTGCTCAAGTCTCGATAGGACTTTTCTTTTTTGCTCCAAGTTTTATTCCTTTTGCTTTTATCAATGCAACTATTATGAGTATTGAATCGTTCTTCTGGGGGCTAAGGTGGCCAATTCAAATAGACTGGATTAATTCAAGAATCAATTCAAAGGAAAGAGCAACGATTAATTCAGCAACAAATCTAATGAATAATCTAGGTTTTACTATCTTCGTGATTCTTGCTGGTATAAGTTTAGAAATAATAGATCCGATTTGGTTAATTAGGTTTATTGGAATTTTTCAAATATTTACGATTTTTTTACTTTTTGGGTTAAAAAATCAAATCAATTGAATAGATTAGTAATTCTTTTGGATGAGACAAATAAAAAATCCAATTGTATCGTCAACATGAGGATAAAGGCGTAATGAATTAATCAAATCTTTCCTTAAATTTCGATTAAACACATTATTATAGCCCGGTACCCCATAATTTAAATTAATTTTAAGAATCGAGAACTTATCATTCTCTCTAAGAACATCATTTATTACAAATTCATTTTCTTCAGGTGCGATTGAACATGTACAATACACTAACCTGCCTCCCGGTTTTAACGTTTTTAAACCAGCTTTTAAAAGTTGTTTTTGGATATTTGCCAACTTTTCGATATCAGAAAGCTTTTTCGTTTTTTTTCTTTTTGGATCCTTACGGATTAAACCTTCTCCTGTACAAGGCGCATCTAATAATATCCCATCTGCCTTTAAAGTTAATGCACTTAAATTTTTAGCGTCTAAGTTGATAAGAATATAGTTATTTATTGATAATCTTCTTAGATTATACTCTAATTTAGGAATTCGATTTGCATTGCGTTCAATCAATACTAAAGATCCTTGATTATTCATTTCTTGTGCAATTTGAGTTGCCTTACTCCCAGGAGCTGCACACATATCTATAATGAGTTCAGAAGATTTGGGAGATAGAATAAAAGCTGGTAACATGGATGCTTCATTTTGTACATAGTAATAACCTTGAAGAAATTCATGAGTAGCACCAATGCTATATCTTGATTTTAAGATCTTGAATCCATAAGGAATTTGATCAATTTGTTGAAACTCTAATCCTTTCTTCTCCAATCGAGATAATAATTTCTGAATTTCTGTTTTAATAGTATTTACCCTGATACACGGTTTTAACGGTTTTTCATTTGCTTTCAAGAGTTCTTTAGTTTCTTCTGTTCCAAGCATCTTTAAATAGCGATCAATCATATACGGTAAGTAATCATATTTATTTGCTAGTTTAGAAATTATTGCATTATTTGGAGAGAAGTTCAAAATCCTAACATTCCTAAAGATCTTTAGTATTATTTAATATATATTTAAGAAATCATTATATTTCTTAGCAACAATCGTAAAATCAAAAACATGTTTGAAGTAGAAATTAAAGTTAAAATTCCAGATCCGGATATATTAAAGCAAAAGATTCGTACTCTTAACGGAGTTTATAAAACTTCACTATATCATGAAGACACTTACTTTAACATGCCTAAGGGATTGAGAGACTTCACAATTACAGATGAAGCTCTTAGATTACGTAAATCAGAAGAATTCATTGAGAATTCTGAAGAAATGGCCCATAAATCAAGCTATTTCTTGACTTATAAAGGTAATAAACTAGATCTTAGTACTAAAACTAGAGAAGAAATCGAAGTAAGAGTGAATAACTTTGAAAAAATGTTTAAAATTATGAATGTCTTAGGGTTCCAAGAGGTTTTAACAATTCAAAAAGAAAGAGAGTTGTATGAAATAACATATTTGGATAAAAAAATTGAGCTTTTAGTGGATTATATCCCAAAATTACAAGGCTTTTATATGGAATTAGAGATGATAGTAAATTCTATTGAAGAAATAGATGAAGCACGTGATTTTTTATTTGATTTCTTAGAGAATTTAGATATTTCTGCTAAAAATTCAATAAGAAAGTCTTACTTGGAATTGATAATAGAACAAGAAAAAGAGTTAAAATAAATAAAAATTTTTTAGAAAAAATCTAAACTGATATAAAATGTTAACATAGATCAGATTCTTGCTGAGATATTAATTGATCTATCATTTTTATCTCTTTATCTAGCTTTTTTTTACAAACCTCAATGTTAAAGTTGTCATATATAATCCGAGTGTTATTTTTTTGTATAGATATTAACTTTCCACATAATTTCTGAACTACATTCAAATACTCATAATATTCTGATGCAGATTTAACTTCAGCAGCCATAATTTATCATTAATTATTTTTATTTCTACTTTATTTCTTAAATTATGAATATTAGAATCACCTAATAAAAGATTTGGAGTCCAGTATTCTAAGAATCATTGAATTGTAAATAATTTAATTTATAATAGATTTAATTCTTAATATATAAAAAAAGTGTTAGAATAACTTACGAAAAATGAAAATTATTCATAATAAGTTAATTAAATCTCAATTTTTACCTCTGATAAGACTAGATCATTTGATTTACTTTCATCAAGTGATTTTATATCCTGTAAATTAATCAAAGTTTTAGAAAAATTAAATCCTCTCATTAATCTTCCAAACATATTTTTTTTTACATTAGAAAATATATTAAAATCAAAATTCATTAACTTTTTAGCTTTCTCATTTCTGAATTGCATGGACCAAGTGAACTCGTCGAGTTGAAAATATATCTCATCTAATAGGGAGATTTTTTGGAATTCAGTGGTAAAGTAAGTATCTTGGACTTGTATTGGAATAGGACGCCCCCATTCTTGGAGTTCATCAATCAACATTAAGAAAAAAGTAAGTGGTTGGATATCGAAATTGTGCTCCGGTAACTTAATTTTGAAGTTATGCAATGCTATAGACTGAGCAGCTAAAACATAACCATTATATTCGTCATTAGATCTTATTTCTTCTGGTGCTCCTAAACCCTTTAATAAAGAAAGTGCGGAGAGTACCCCATGATCTAATTCAATTTTTGGGGTGTAGACGAATTCCGGATGCCCTTTATTCTGCTGTAAAAATGTTTTTGGATCTAAAGAGGGTAGTTGGGGACCTTCAATTCCTGATCCCCTTCGAATGAGCACTTTTGCTTCCTTAGAAAGTCCTTCTTCAATTATTTTTAGGTATTCTTTTTGATCTGATTTCCATGATAAATTGATTTCAAAAGGAACGCATTCTAAATCTAAAGAAGGATAACATTTCAAAAGTTGATTTAATAAGGAAAAATTGACTGATGTCGAGATTTTACCTAATGGATACCCAATATCATGAAGTAAACTCGTGATCCACCAAATCTTTTCTTTAATTTCTACTTTATCAATATCTAACATATCAGAGAGAATACTTATTAGCTTTCCTTGGCCAATATCTTGCTCTAGTAAAAAATCTCCTAGAATGGCAACTCTAAGGGTATGTTCAGTATGATCTCTATAATATTTTTGAACGCTTGTGCTGTATAAAAATGCCTCGAGGTCGGGAAGAGATTTTATTAAATATAATAAACCCTCGTTTTGAATACCTTTTTCTTTAGTGACTTCAAGCAATGCAGATGATAACGTCTTTCTTTTTCCCGTTAAAAATTCTAGATTTAAATCGTCATCGCCCCTGATTTTATCTAAATTAGGTAACTTTTTTTGAAATTCTTTATCAATTAGATTCGAAACCCAGTTTATAGCTTTTCCACCTAAATTTGATTCTGTTGAACCAAAATCTAAAGCCGCCAGCTCTTTTTTGGCAGTAGAAAGTTCATTTTTAGTTTTGACCATTTGTTTCTCAAATTTGCTATAGTCATTTTGGCCCATCCCAGAAACATTAATTTTTTCTATTACATTTTCGACACTATGAATCAGTCCCGAGATCCAATTACTAAAACTTGTACTCTGAGAAGAAATTCTATCCATGATCCATTTGTCATTAATGATAAAATCGGGCATCTTATTCAACTTCTGTATGTTTTTAATTAATATATTATAGTAGGAAAGTTAATGTTTTTCCAATTTGTAGTTAATATATGGAATTCTCAAAATCAATAATTGATTTAATTAAGAAACGTACTTCTTGGAGAACGTACTCTCTCGAGTTATTAAGTGAAGAAACTAGGTTAGAACTAAAACAAATTCTCAAGCTTACTGATACCAAAAGTCCAATCGATAGCGGTAAAAAAAACTGCCGATTCGAGTTGATAACAATTCCAGAGGTAGAACCAGATAAACGAAAACAATTAGGAACATATGGAATGATATCGGGTGCTCAAGAATTTATTGTTGGGCTCTCTCAAAAATCAGAATTTTACAAAACGAATTTTGGTTATTTTTTTGAAACTATAATCTTAAAAGCTACAGATTTAGAGTTGGGTACATGCTGGTTGGGAGGAACTTTTAATCGAAGCAATTTTTCGCAGCTAGCTGAATGTCAAGATGAAGAAGTTGTTCCCGCTATTACTCCAATTGGATATCCTAAAAAAAGGAGAGCTAAAGAAAAAATAATTCGTAGAATGGTTGGGGCAAAAAACCGCAAAGCTGGGGAAAAACTATTTTTTCAAAATGATTTTGATACTCCTCTTTCTTTTAAGGATATCGGGGATTATAGCACGCTTTTAGAGATGGTTCGATTAGCACCTTCCGCAGGAAATAGACAACCTTGGAGGATCCTTAAGGAAGATGAAAGTGAAACATATCACTTTTATGTTAAATATCCTGAAGGAAAACTAGCATCAAATTATAGGGCTTTTGTTAAAATTGACATTGGAATTGCGATATGCCATTTTGATTTAACTGCAAAAGAACTTTCACTTTCAGGAAATTGGATTTTTGATGACCCAAGAGTTTTAATCTCTAAAGAAGATTTAAAATATATCATAACATGGAAGGGTACCTGAGTTATTCATCTTTTTCGAAAGATATAATAATCCAAATATGATGATTTTGATAAGAATTAAAATTCGAGTAATTTTAACTAAGTCCTATATATCAAGGTTAAATAAAATATTTAAGTTTACAATGAATCCAAATAATTAGGTTGAAAAAATGCTATATCACATTTAAAAGGTCTAATTCACTCATGGAAACCTCTAATATTAGGATTTTATTTACTATATTTTTCTTGATACTCCTCCAGTTTAGCTTTATCCCCCTTAACTTCGATAAGAATTATTATTCGCAATATAAACTGAATATATTGCAAGGAAGTAATGATTTTGGGCAGATTGATTCATTAGATCTGACAGTAATATGCGATAATTATCCTAGTGAAGGTCTTACAAATGAATGGGGTTTATCGATCTTAATTGAAACAAAAGATGCTAAAATATTATTTGATACGGGGCAATCGTATTCAGGATTAAGAGATAATTCACTCGCTTTAAATAAGGATTTAAGTCAAATTGATTTTGTTGTTATTTCGCACGAACATTGGGATCATGTTGGCGGTTTGACATACATCGAAGAAGTGAATCCAAATGTAACAGTATACGTCCCAAATCATCTTGATAGTCAATTATTCAATACCATAAATGAATCAGATCTGAATGTCATCAAAATTAGCGACACAACAATTATACAGCAGGGTATTGCAATTATTGGAGAAATATTTGGGCCTCCTTATGAACAAGCATTAGTCGTTAATATAGAAGATGTAGGGCTTGTGGGTATCGTGGGTTGTAGTCACCCAGGAGTTGAGAGCCTTAATGAAAAAGCAATTATCGATTTAGGGATCAATGCATATATGGTTATAGGAGGTTTCCATTTAGTAAGCGCAAGTGAAGAAACAGTTCAAAATGCGATTGATAGATTGGTTGCACTTAATGTAAAAAAGATATATCCTATTCATTGTAGTGGAGATCTATTTCGCCAATATTTGAAAGATAATTATCCTTTAAATTATGGTTTAGCACAAGTAGGATTTCAGATGAAAATTAATTTATTTACCATAAACTCTACATTTTATTATATTTTGATCCCAGTACTGGTCTTTCCACTGATAATCATTATGGGATGGGTTATTAGACAAAAAATGAAACATTCTGAAATATCTTTTTAGTAATAATTCTATTTCAAATAAGAGATGCTTGTTCGGAACTTAAATTATGAAATTGGAAAAGTTAATCAGTTTTTGACTTATCAAGAGGAGGCTTTTTCCTTTTTCATGTTAAATCTTTATATTCTCCATCTAAAATTTGAGCGATATACCGTCTTCCTTTAATAATCCACATAATGTGATGTCCCTCTCTTGCTTTTTTTCCCCATTCTGACTTTTTATTTCGATTTTGCTCAATATATCGATGACCAAAAAGATCGAGGTATTTCACGCCGCTTGAAAATTTCTCAATTTTATGTTCAGTCCCTTCGATTACTACCGATTTTTTTTTAGCAAAAATAGCATTATAAATTGCCATACCATACTCTTCTAAATTTTCCACATCCAAAACCAAAGTCAGATTTTTACTTAATAATGTTAATCAGAGATCAACTTTAAAAATTGTTCTTCAGTTATAATTTCAGTATCTTGTTCTTTAGCTTTTAGATATTTAGCTGTAGGGGTTGTTTCATTTGTTACTAAATAAGATAAATTCTTAGTTACACCACTTTTTGGTTCTCCTCCCTCTTTTAAAACTATATTTTCTGCTTCTGAACGTGTCATTTCATTTAACTTTCCTGTAAAGCAAAAACTTAAACCTTTTAGCTTCCCCTCTTTTACTGAGTTTTGAATTGAGATATTTCCCGTTTCTAACACGTTGATCATTTGGGGGTAAACCTTTTGAATCCCATCTAACAAGAATTTTGCCGTAGTTTCTGCAAAACCCTCAACCTTAGATATTTCTTGCACGCTTGCGTCCTTAATTTTCTCCAAGGTGTCAAATCCGGCATCCACTACTTTTTTCACGAGTAATTCTCCAATATTTTCAATGTTAAATCCCGCAATAAACTTTGCTAAGGAGACTTCTTTTACAGCAAATAGATTATCTAAAGCTTTTTTTGCAGAGGTTTCTTTTACTCCCTCAAATTTGGTTAAATCTGATACTTTAAGAGAGTACAAATCTGCTATGTATTTGACTTTCCTTGACTTGAATAATGGTTGAAGCATTAACTTTTCACTGAAATGCTTTACTCCTAAAATCCATATCCAACGTTGCAGTCTTTGATAATCTCTTTTGGGACAAGATTCATTTGGACAGTAAAGTCGAGTACCCTCATTGATTAATTTAGTTTTACAAGTTTCACATATTTCTGGTATTGCTATTTCTCTTGCTATTTTAGGAGTATTTA
>Ga0315542_1001286_pt1 | contig 15706 bp, 12 predicted proteins | sample SalMarSW160120MG_FD_202541 | JGI IMG/M metagenome (GOLD analysis project Ga0315542, IMG submission 202541) | Salt marsh sediment microbial communities from the Plum Island Ecosystem LTER, Massachusetts, United States - Salt Marsh Sediment SW1601-20 ...
AACGGAAAAAGCGGATGCAATCATCGTAAAATCGGGAATAATCACCTCGTCGCCCTTCCCAATGCCGAGACATGATAATGCCAAATGAAGCGCAACAGTGCCGTTGCATACGCCCACGGCATATTTCACACCGCAATAGTCAGCAAAGGCTTTTTCAAATGCCTTGACGTACTTGCCGGATGAACTGATCCACCCTGTTCGGACAGCGTCATTCACATATTTCAGTTCATTTCCGTTAAGGTATGGTTCGCAGACAGGAATCATGTCTTGCCCTTCGAAGAGTACGAAAGAAATTTAGAGCAGAATATTGTGTTACTCGCGAAATTAACCGAATCATTCCAATGAACCATCTCTGAACCTCGTTTTGTCCTCTACTCCCAGATAGGGACCCTGCTTGACTTCAATTATTGACGTCTCTTCAAGCATCTCGAAAGAGTGCCCGCCACCGCACAATAGAATAACATCACCAGCTTCCAGTATTCGATTCGCCAGAAACTCTTTATCAGAAGAATAAAGGTTTACCTGCAAACGCCCTCTGCGGACTATTAGTACTTCCTGGGTATAAAAAACCTGCCTGCTCAGAAAATTGTGCACATGAGGAGCAATCTTTTTACCCTTAGGATGCGTCATTGAGGCAACTTGCTGCGAAAAGCTTGGAGGGGTAAAAAAATGTATGCCCGGCTCATCAAATGCGGCTCTGATAATCAGGGCAATTGGCTCAAGACCGTTGACGATGTTTTCAATAGTAGGAATTTTCATTTTTGTTTCCTCGTTTCATGGAATCTGGTTTACCAAAGTGCTGTGTGAGGATGGGGAATAGTGGGGAATAGGGGACAACTATTAAACTTGGTGGCTATGTAAAAAGTCCTTTTTACATGGATTGAGGAATTGAGGAATTCAGGAATTGTGAATTATTATAATAAAATAGCCTTAGATGATTACTCCAAATTATGCACTTTTTGACTTTTTACGAAAGCATCAAACTTAGGGAGCCTGTTAAAACTCGCTCATGGCAGCCAGGAAAGAAAACCTTCCGCAGAAACCACATGATAGATATGGGAATCAATCTTGACCTGGCGGTAAATGCTTTTGGATTGTACAATCTGAACGACCCGGTCGCAGTTAAGGAGTCGGGCAAATCGCTGAAGCGGCGTTGACACTTTAAGATCGTTTACTTTGACTTCGACCATAAGCCAGGGGGCGTTGTCGAGTGTGATTAAGGCATCCACTTCCCGTTTTTCCCTGTCACGCAAATACCACAATTTAAAGTCTCCCAAACCAAAATCAGACCAGATATGACATGCCTTGAGAAGATGGGACATGACAAAGTTTTCAAACCGGGCGGCTTCATCCTGCACTTCAGACCAATCCCAGAAGTAATATTTCTTTTCGCGTTTTATGGCCCTTTGCAAACGATGACTGTACGGTGTTACCCCATAGATATAGTAAAGGCGCTCCAGAGTGGCAATCCAGCCTCGAACTGTTTCAAAGGCAATACCAAGATCCCCTCTGAGAGAATTGAGTGACAACGGAGAGGCTATTCGGGGATTCAACAACTGGATCAGATACTCAAGCCTGTCAACGTCATCTATGCGGGTCAGGTCTCGCACATCCTCATGAGTAATACGTTCCCTCCGTGAACGAAGCCATCTCTTGTGGAAGGTTTTTTCCTGCTTTAGATAGGGTTCCGGGAACCCTCCAAGGTTCAACAATGAATCGATATTTTCAAATTTTATTTCGCCATGAGCAAAGGCTTCCCATCCTTTGTCTGGTTCTTCAAGAGAACCAGCCGGTCTTATTTTCTGAATTTCGCCAATCGACAAAGGATGCATTCGGTAGAGAAAATAACGCCCCAAAAGGCTGTCGCCCCCCTTCCTGTACAGATCCAAACGTCCGCTGCCCGTCACCCAGACAGACGCATCATCTTTATATTCATCATAAAATCCTTTTAACCAGGATTTGAATTGACGCATTTTGTGCAATTCATCGAATATAATCATCGGACGTTTGGCCGGCCGCCTCCATTCTGACAGCAGGTCTTCGTCTTCTAATATCCGTCTGCGATGACTGGAAATGTCCCAATTAAAATATGCACCTTTGTCGTGCCAGGTTTCCAGGATCTGTTTGACCATGGTTGTTTTCCCCACCTGCCTTGGGCCAGCTAAAAACACCATTTTGTCGGGAGGATGCAGTTCCCTGAGCCATTTCATTAAACACCTGTCCATGTCTGACATTTTCGTGCATCCCTATAATATTGTCAAGACAAATTTAGGGGATTATCTGAAAATGTTGAGATCTTTGAAAAATGGAATAACGTAGCCAACTATTAAACGTACCGGGGAGCGGGCCCGGCTACGTTATGATCTTTCTGCGATTAGCAGGGTTCTTCCGACAGTTCCGAGAATACGTTTGTCCTGCATTCTCTGTACCCCTGTCTGAGTGCACCGCACAGGCAGGTGGTTTCCGCTTAGACGTTCAGGAGACACCCCGGTTGAACACCCTGGAAGGTAACCCCAGTGAAATACACTGCGCTGTCGTAAACGAATTGCACGGGGTAAACCCGGTTCAACTGGGCAGGGGGGCATTCTATCTCATATGGTTGGTCGTTGGTGTTGCCGCCAATATTCCCGGAAAGTCAGCACTCTTTCCTTTTGTTCCGGTGCAAATAAAAAGGGTTCCACGTCCTGAGCCAGAAATTTCAAGTCCAACTCTTCTACCCTCCTGGTAAATTGATCGATTATTTCTCTTTTCCCAAGACTAAGGTATCTGGCCATGTAATCGAAATCAGGCTCTGCAACTCCCATCAAAATCGAAACATCAAACAAATCACGGCCTTTTTCACGTTTCCTTTGTAGAACTGTTATCATTTTCTGGGACAAAAGTATCGATGGAGGAGCAGTAAGGATCTGCCGGTAGAGTGTGAATTTATTCAGGAGATATATTTGGGGTACATAAGATCTTTTCTTAGGTTCGGTGTCTATCCTTATCAATATTTTCTCGCTGGCATGAGGACTTATTCCTGACTTGTAGAGGATCTCCGGAAATTTGAGATGACAATGATATGCCCCTCGTTCAACGGTTCTGTATTCTACCAAAAATCCCTTGGCTTTCATGTCTCTGCATGCTTTTTGAAGCGCTTCTTCGAATTTCCCGAATGTTAGGCCGAAATTGTCAAATTCAAGGTCTTCAGAGAAACGGGGGCTCTGCTGCAGCATCCTGATAGCTGTGCCGCCTATAAAGCTGAGGAATTTGGCCTCTTTGAGTTTAAACAGAGAATCAAGAAGCTCGTATTGCAGGTATTCCACTAAGATGCCCCGCGGGTTTCTTTTGACCACCTGCTCCGGAAAGTATTTTCTGATCTGCTCTAATGTAAGCACCTGTTAGCCCACCTTTTCAGCTTCTTTATCTCGAATGCCTGCAGGTATTTTACAAATTTTCCCCTGTTTAAGGTCTCGCGAAGCCGGTCTTCATTGAATCTAAGGTTCTCAAAATCGGATTCGCTGTTGATTTTTGATAGATTAAGGTAGAGATAGTCGAGTAGCGCCTTTTCCGGTTCAGCAATGAGGTACAGGCCGGTGTCTGTTTTTACTTCCCGATATCCCCAGAATAGTTCGCTCTTTAAGTGACGATAGATAAAATGGCCAAATTTGTTATCAAAGGTTCGGTTAATCTTTCCGGTAACACTGACATAGGCATAGACCATTTCAGGGATAAATCCATAGAATGAGAGGGCGCTCTCCAGACTCAGATAGCTGGGCTGGTAAAGCGCTGCGGCAATCTCTTCACCTCTGATTTTATCGTAATCCCTTTTAAATATATAGATGCCGTTCTTTATTTTCAGAAGATATCCCTTTTTCACCCAACGGGTTAGCTGATAATCAAAAATTTTCCCTCCAGCCAATGCGATATCATTTTTTGAAAAAATGGGGATTCTTATTAATGATGCCAGGTCTTGATATTTCATATTTTTATTAATAACAATAATTAAATGAAATGTTAATCGGTTCGGCCTCGAATCGTGCCAAAGTGGGAAGTATTTTTAAAAATCTTAAATACAAGATGCTGTTTATTGATCTATCAGAGATGAAGACATAGCTCCGCCCCTTAAGTAAGCATCGATGGCTGATATAACTTATTGATATACTGTTTAATTTTATGAGCACTGGGCGATAGGCTCTGTTTTAGGGCTTCCCGTTTTTGCTGTCTTTGCCTCCCAGATCAGAACAGTGGGTCTCTGTTCCAGCTTAGGCTCGAGTTCTTCGTATTCCTCCCTGTTCAAGACCAGGGACCGAATCTTTCGTTTAATATATCGTTCAGTTTTTCTGCTCAAATCATTCAGGTGATATTGGTCGATATTTCCAACCAATAAGAGATCTACAATCCCCGTATCTTTTCCTTGGGCGTAGTCGTCGATTAGATAGGCCCTCTCCAAGTCACCCAACCTGCTGACGATACTGTCAATGACCTGGTCTATCCCCATGGCCTTGCTTACCATGGATTTTAATTCCGGAAAGAGGGGATGATCCTGGTTAGCGGCATAGAGGACCTGGCGGCCATTTCTTTTAGATTTCAGGAGGTTGGTTTTGGTAAGCTGGTTAAGTTCTTCCCGAACCGAGTTTGTGGATAAATTGAACTCCTTGGCTAATTCACGAAGATATGAGCGGGTGTCAGGGTTGAAAAAAAGCCTGGTCAGGAGCTTAATCCTGGTTTTGGATGCAATCAGACCGTCGAATAGATTATCCATTATAGCCCTCTATATGAGTAATAAAGCTACTCATAACATGTCGGGCTGATTTGTCAAGCTATTTTTGATAAAGCCCTAAAAAGTCAGGTTTGTCACCCCAGTACCATCTGCCGGAGCTACGGGGCGGGCAGAGCCCGCAGAGAACTCAGGGATAATATATTGACATTAGTCATTTCATCTTGGCGTCCTTAGCGGCTTTGCGCGAGACAGGAGCGTTTTTCGGAAGTCATATTGCAGCCACTATCTTTCTAAAGAACCTTCACCACCTTCAGCCATCCCGGTTGGTCTTTCTCGGCTGCTTCGATGGCGGTGGGGGATCCGAGGACTTTCACTATACCCCTATTTTTCACTTCCTCCAGAACCTGTGCCATATTTTTGAAATCAGCGGCCCCGGTATTGAGTATTTCGTCCCGCATCTGTTGCCGGTTTTCTTCGGTATCGCCGATGAGATAACGAACCATTGAACTGAATCCCTTTGCGTCCGGAAGCATATGGCTGTCCAGATCTCCAATAGCTCCGATGATGCTCTTGGTAAGCTCATCGTCACTGAGAGTCATTTCACCAAGGAACCGGCCGGACCGGTCAAAGGCTTCAATGGTTTGGGTAAGGTTGGGGTCCCTGTAAGATACAAAGGTCAAAACACCTGAAAGGCGATCAAAAATGCAGAATGCGCCGTAGGCCCCGCCCTGGACACGAACCTGGTCCCACAGATAGGCATTGCGCAGATAACGCGTTATAACTAATGCAGAGCCATGAAAACTGTACCCCATGCTGTAGAGGTCAGCACCTTTGCCCACATAGTTGACCTGGGAGGGGATGGTCATTCCTTCGAAAAGGGGGTTGCCTCCTTCGGGCCAGTCCGGCTCGGAGATCGGGCCTTTTGGCATTGCTTCTATCAGGTCCTTCAGGCGCGGCTCAATCCGGGACCATCCCTGTTGGTCTAAGGTGATATTCGCGACCATTGAGTTGCGGTTCAAGAGGATTTTGTGCATTTGCCGGAGGACGGCGAGCACACCAGCCCAGTCCTTATCAACTGCCAGTGCTAATTTTCTTATAAAGAAGAGATAACTTATCCCGCTCATCTGCTCCGCAGCCCAGTGGGCCTCGCTGAAATGGGCCCTTAGCCGAAGGCTGACTACCTGATGCCCGGCAGAGACAAGCTTCTGCTCAACCCTGGCCTTCTCCTCCATCACCATCTGTTGAAACCGTTCCCGGTTATCCAACTTCACCGTCAGGAGCACGTCCTGCAGGATATGGATCAAATCCTCGATCTGGCCTGACATTCCCTTGCCCCTCAGGAAGAGCCATGCAGCGCTCTTCCGGGAGCCCTTAACGTCAGATGTGAACGATTGCGGCCTGATCCCTCCGGTCTTGCGGCTTATACGCTGGGTCAGTGTGACGAAGTCCTCCTTTTTTGTCCCTATCTCAACAAGGGCCCGGCCAAAGAGGGGTAGATAAGGGAGGTATTCGGAGGGGAGACAACGCAGATTGAAGCCCAAGTCCACATATGCAATGCCGTTAGTAAACAGATCGTGGAACAGAATTTCCGTTCCGCTCTCTTTTGAGGAGGCTAAGGGGATGTTCTTGTTCTGTTTATCCAGGTCCTCTAATTTCAGCATTGGGATGGCGGCCAAGGCTTCGGGCGAATCAGGAGTACCCTGGAGGCGCTTCAGTTCTTTTGTGTTATCTACAACCATTTCTAACTCTTCACTGACCATGGCGGACCGGGCATTTGTTAATTGATCCCTTTCGCTTTTTTCTTCTTGCTTCCTGAGACCTCTGTCCGGCTGGAGAATTAGGGTGGTTCGGTGCGGGTTTGAGAGAAACATGCGGTCGATCATCTCTTCAAAAAAGGCATTTTCTGATCTAACTCTGGATTTTATGGTTTCAAGCGGTCCTTCGAAGGAGATGAGGGCCAGCGGGTCGCTGTCATAAAGCCAGGTGGTCAGGGACCGCAGCATGAGCGAGAGGCCGCGGGGAAAACTCCCAGTGTTATTTTCCCTCAACCCGAATTCGATGGTATTCAGGGCTGCTTCCCTTGTTTTGGGATCGATCCCGGACCGGGCCAGTTCGCTCAGGGTCTCCAAGATGAGGGATTCAATACGGTCGGCGCTTTTTGTGTCAATACCCTTGAGGCCGGTAGAGAAATAGATTTGACGCAGCTCATTTTCGAGACCCACACCGGCGATATCTTCTCCTAATCCCGAGTCTATAAGGGCCTTTCTCAGGGGGGAGCCAGGCATGCCCAAGAGGATATACTCTAAGATGTGAAGGGCAAAATTTGTTTCAACATCTGTTGTTTCAGTGAGCATCCAGTTGAGAGTAACCATCCCTTTCGGGCTTGTGTCCGCATCTTCTCCGACCATAAAGGGGCGGATAAAACGTTTGGATTCTTTGAAGGGGATCTGCAACCGGATCTCCGAGTCGATTTCGATCGGATCAAAGTCCTTGAGATACTCATTGACCAGTCTTAACCTCTCAGCCGGATCATCATCACCGTAAAAGTAGATCCTAACATTGGAGGGATGATAGTACCTCTTGTGAAAGGAATGGAATTGTTCATAGGTAAGATGTGGTATCTGCTTTGGATCGCCGCCCGAATCAAAACCATATGCGTTATCCGGAAAAAGGGATTGAAGGGAGTACTCGGAAATGAGGTTGTCAGGGGACGAATAGGCACCTTTCATTTCATTAAAGACCACCCCCTTGTATGAGAGGGGATCATCTCTATTTTCCAGTTCAAAATGCCACCCCTCCTGCTGGAATATGGAGCGCGTAATACGGGGATAGAAAACAGCATCGAGATAGACATCTATGAGATTGTAAAAGTCCTGGAGGTTTTGACTGGCCACGGGGTAGCAGGTCTTGTCGGGGTAGGTAAAGGCATTGAGAAAGGTCTGCAGGGATCCCTTTAGAAGCTCCACAAAGGGCTCTTTAACCGGGTATTTTCGTGATCCGCAAAGCACGGAATGTTCTAATATGTGGGCTACCCCTGTGGAATCCGACGGGGGTGTGCGAAATGATATTCCAAAAACCTTATTCTCGTCATCTGTGGTAAGGGAGAGGAGTTGGGCCCCGGTCTTAGAATGGCGATAAACCTTGGCCAAGGTCTTTAATTCCTTGATCTCCTGCTCTTTCAGAAGTTGAAATCCATAATCAGTACTCATCTGTCCTCCTCAACTACATACTGGACCAAATCACTCATTCCATAATCTTAATCATAATCCTAATCTTGCTCAAAACGATTATGATTAAGAGTACGATTAAGAGGATGAATCCAAAAAGAACCCCGCCCCTGGCGGGGTCAAATGCGGCAGTTATTTCGTCCTCATTCCTAAAGCGAAAACTAATTTCTCTCCCGGCTGGGCGTCTTCTTTTTCGCCATAACCTGATAGACCGTAAGGATAAGGAATACTGCAAAGCCCATATAGTTAACGGTATCGTTCGCCCAGATTAACGCGATGGCAGACCCTCCGTGCAGGATCGTTTCTACCCAGGTTAGGGGTACGAGGAAGTACCTCTCTAAACAGATCACAAAGGCAGTAATTGCTAAAGTGCAAAATATAACTGTCTGGATCACTTCCCCGGTGGGGCCGTTCAGGAGGAGGGGATGATAGGCCATGACCACCGGTATAATATAGAGACCTTTGGCTAATTTCCACGATGTGAACGCCGTCCGCATGGGGCTTGAGCCTGCTATGCCGGATGCTGCAAAGGACTCTAAGGCAACAGGCGGGGTTACGTTTGCGTCCTGGCTGTACCAGAAGACAATCATATGGGCAGTAAGGAGCGGAATCCCTAAATCCATTAAACCCGGGCCTGCCAAAATAACCAGAACGATGTAGGATGCTGTCACCGGAAGTCCCATCCCGAGGAGCAGGGAGGTGATCGCAACCAGGCCCAAGGCTAAGAGAGGAATCCCATGAGAAAGAGAAACGACCAGAGAAGAAAATCTCAACCCTGTCCCGGTCAGATTTACAACCCCTACGATAATGCCGGCCGCGGCACAGGCGACCGCTACCACAACGGCATTGCGCGCCCCCTGCTCTAAGGTCTTGAGCAGGGTCTTGAATGAAATCCGTGAGTCTTTCCGAAGAAGCGCTGTGAAGTAGATCGCTAATATGGCGATAAACCCTGCCATCATCGGGCTGTAATTCATGACGAGTACTGTGATAAGAATGCCAACAGGAATAACAAAATGGATCCCTTTTTTTATGGTTTTGCCAAGCCTTGGCAAGACCTCTTTGGGCTGGCCCCAGATGCCTTCCTTCTGGGCCTCAAAATGCACAAAAAGGATGACAGAGAAAAAGTAAAGGACTGCCGGGATAAACGATATTTTTACAATTTCAAGGTAGGGGGTTTGAGTGAATTCGGCCATGAGAAAGGCGCCGGCCCCCATGATGGGTGGCATCAACTGGCCCCCTGTGGAGGCCGCCGCCTCTATGGCGGCGGCCACGTGCGGTTTATATCCGATCTTTTTCATCATAGGGATGGTAAAGGAGCCCGTGGCAACCACGTTGGCTACCGCGCTTCCGGCAACCGATCCCATGAATCCGCTTGCTACCACAGCGGTCTTCGCTGGTCCCCCAGAGAAACGCCCTGTAATGGAATAGGCCATATCGATAAAGAAGTTCCCTGCCCCCGTTTTTTCCAAGAAGGACCCGAACAAAATAAATATAAAGACAAAGGTGGCTGCAACCCCGGTGGGCAGACCAAATATCCCCTCTGTGGTGAGGGAGAGGGTGGTGGCCATCCGTTCGATGGAGTAACCCTTGTGCACAAGGATATTGGGCACGTAGGGCCCGAAATATCCGAACAGCAGGAACCCTAAGGCAATGCATGTCAGATTTAAACCGATAACACGGCGTGTGGCCTCGAGAATAAGGACCACTAAGGTGATGCCAACAGTAATGTCCCATTGACTCCAGTCTCCCTGGCGGTCAAAGATGCCGTTAAGATCGATGAATATATACGCACCCACGGCCACGCTCAGGACAACCAGGATCATGTCAACGCAGAGTGCCCCATTCAACCGGTCTCTCCCTGCCCCCTTGTAAAGGGGTCGGGTTAAGAAGGCTATGACGAGAATGGAGGTCAGGAAAACGGCCCTGTGCCGCATGGCGGTCATGGCAATGACCCCGGCAGTATAGAGTTCGAACAGGCTGAGCCCTATTCCTATAACCGCAATAACTTTCAAGATGCTCCATTCGATTGCGGAAGAAGAGGATGTTGTTTCACTGCTCTTTGTCATGATCGTCTCCCAGGGTGGACAGAGTGGTTAACGTTCCCTACACCAAGCAGGGGCATAGGCCGTAATTGCTATGTTGTCTTGTGCACATTCAGAGGTTACATTCATCAAGGTTGTCTTCAAAGATGAACGTCCAACATCGAACATCGAACGTCCAACATCGAATGAAAAACAAACATCCAATACCGAATAGTCAAGCACGCCAAGGCGTGGGTTCTTCTCAGCCATTTTGATACTCTTAACGAAACTCTTAATTTCCCTCTTTTCCCTGAAATATCGTTTAATGGTACGGACTTTCAGTTGATAGTATAAACTGAACGGGACGTGAGCATCTCGGGACACACTTTTGCCATTCAGCGTTTGACGCCTTGCCGTGATCGGAGTCTTCGCTTACCTGGAAGTTCGATGTTCGATGTTCATCTCTTTAGAGCGTGCCTTTGATGGGGGTGGCGGAATGGGGGAAAAGGGAGCGGTACATTTTGTAAAGCAGGCTCACAGGCCGGGCCGAGAAGCGTACCGCTTCATGTGGAGCCACTGCAGATAGATTTTTCCTGATGCCACGCCAGATAATGGTATGGTCCACGCCGGGGCTTCCTATCCGCAGGATGAAATCGCCTGTGGGCATATGCATGTTTTCGATTACTTCATACTGCCCCCGCCGCACCATATGGCCTATTCCAGGCATCCGGCCCATACCGGCCCCGAATTTCAGATAACGTTCTTCCTCGATGTAGATTCGCCCCTTTTCGTCTAAGCTGTGTTCTTCCCATATAGGGGCGTTTTCCACCGAGTGATAGTAGTGAACGGTAAAGCGCTCTGCCGGCTTGAGGGGGAGAACCAGCAACGGCCCATTCTTTATGACCGGGGTTATGCGCAACTCTAGGCCGCCTGGCAAAAACCAGGCGACCAGAGCCAGGCCGATGATTGCGCCGGTTGTCCCCCATACGGAGGGCCTAACCAGCTTCTTCAGCACTTTTTCTCACCCCGTTAAGGAATCAGCTTTGCAGGCACCTTGATCCCCTTTTCCTTGAGGTATTTGATCGTGCCCGGATGGAGCGGGATCGGCGAGTACTTCACAGCATTCTCAGGCGTGGTGTACGCGGCAGAGGGATGAATTTTGCGGAGCAGATCATTGTGCTCATACAGGGCCTTAACTAATTTGTAAACCAAGTCCGTGTCTAAGGACTTTTGACAAATCAGCACGTTCCACACGCCGATGGTGGATACCGGTTTGTCAACACCGTTGTATACGCCGCCCGCCAATTCCACCGAGGAATAGGTCTTGTTGGCCGCGAGAACTTTTTTGGTTTGTCCGGATGTGAAAGGAATGATCCGGATATCATGGGTCGTTGCCAGGTCCATGATGGAACTGGTGCCGGGCCCAACCGACCACGTCCCCAAGTTAATGGTCCCATCTCTGAGGGCATTGGCGCTCTCGGTAAAGGAAAGGCGGGTGTCCTTATAGGAGTCCAGGGGAATACCAAGGGCCTTGAATACCACCTCGGCCATAAAATTGGTGCCGCTTCCGGGACTCCCGCTGCTGATCGTTTTACCCTTTATCTGCTCTACGTTTGTGATAGGACTCTTCTTCAAGGTTACCAACTGAAGTAGGTTGGGGTACATGATGGCCATGGACAGGATCTTTTGTTTCTTTCCCTTGAATTTGGAGGTCCCATTGTAGCCTGCCACGGCCACATCTCCCATGACCTCTCCGACAACGGTTTCGCCCTTAGAAGCCAGTTTTACGTTTTCCACGCTTGCGCCTGTGACTTCTGCTACGGCCCTGACGCCCGGAACATACCTGGTCCATATCTCTGCTACACCCCCTCCATAGGGGTAATAGATGCCGCCGGTGCCGCCGGTGCCGATACCCAAGAAAAATGTTTTAGCCGCGACCGGTCCTACAATGATCAGAGTCAGGGCCACGGTGATAGCCAACAAAATACTCAGCTTTTTCATAGTCATTAGACCTCCCTTTCTGAATTTGATGTTTCTACTGACCCATGGTTGTAATGTACAACTCTATGGACCCCGGCTTGTCCGTCATCCTTCCGACCGGATAGACGAAGGTGGCGGTCTGGCCTGGTTTGACCAGTCCTTTTTTGGTCTTCCTCGGGATGAGGCCTCCTATGGCTTTACCGTTATCTAAGAAAATGCGCACTCTATAACGTTGAGGTTTGTCGCTGACGTTCTTAAGGGCCACTTTGAAATGAAGGGTTTGAACCCCTTCAAATCTCTTGAAGAAGCAGGAGAACCCATTAAGTTGAGCCTCAGGAGATATCTCCTTGCTTATCTTCCCTTCCTGAGCACAGGCAAACTCCCCTTCCGCGGCATTGGCCATTGCCCCCACACCGGCCCCGAGGCACAGACAGACCGCCGCCCCGATCACGATAAACCAACTTAACAGCTCTTTAGATTGTTTCATGTTTCCTCCTTTCACTACGGGTTAACTTGTGAAAAGCCTTTCTAAATAACAACAAATAACACCATAGAGGGTGTGTATTGTCAACCGCAATTTTTGTCCACTTGTATTTGTGGCCTGCCTGTGATATGAAAACATGGTCCGGATGCCCTCTCTGTTGTTTATAATGCAGATATAGGGTATGGTCTTAGACTCGGGTTGTTAGATTTCTCACATGATAGCAGAGTACGCAGAAAAATCAAGAAAGGCTCTGTAGTCGCTGTGAGAGGACTAAAAATATGATAAGGAGAACACCATGGAAATCAAAGTAACGCAAGCGGAACAAAGTCAATTGAAAACAAAGCCTGTTGATGAATCCCAACTCGGATTCGGCGACATCGTTACAGACCACATGTACAAAATGGACTGGGAAACAGGAAAGGGCTGGTCCAACCCCCGGATCGAACCTTACGGGACTATCCCCATCGATCCGGCCGCCATGGTCCTTCATTATGGTCAGGAGGTATTTGAGGGTCTCAAGGCCTATACCGGCCAGGATGGCGGGATAAATCTTTTCAGACCCGAAGAGAATTTTAAGCGGATCAACCGGTCGGCTGAGAGGCTCTGCATGCCCGAAGTGGATGTCCACCTTGCCATGGAGGGGATGAAGAAGCTCATCCTGTTGGACAGGGAATGGGTGCCGAAAAGCGAGGGGACATCTCTCTATATCAGACCGACCATGATCGCTACGGAGCCACACTTGGGAGTCCGGCCCGCCAGCACCTATCTCTTTTACATCATTATCGGTCCGGTGGGGGCCTACTACAAGGAGGGACTCAACCCGGTTAAAATCTATGTGGAGGATTTTTTTGTCCGGGCTGCCATAGGAGGGACCGGCGAAGCCAAAACCTCCGGAAACTATGCTTCGAGCCTCCTGGCGGCAGAAGAGGCAAAGAAAAAAGGTTTTACGCAGGTGTTGTGGTTGGATGCGGCGGAGAGGAAATATGTAGAAGAAGTAGGGACCATGAACATGTTTTTTGTTATTGAAGATGAGGTGATTACCGCACCCTTAAACGGGAGTATTCTGCCCGGGGTCACAAGGGATTCTGTCATTCGAATCGTGAAGGAATGGGGTATGAAATTGTCAGAGCGATCCCTCGCCATTGACGAGGTAATCGCTGCTGCCAAAGACGGCAGGTTAAAGGAGGCCTTTGGCACGGGTACGGCTGCGGTGATATCTCCTGTGGGCCAGATAACCTATAAGGATGAGGATTATATTGTGGGGGGCGGTAAGATGGGAGAGCTTTCCCAGAAACTCTATGACGAGATCGTGGCCGTTCAATATGGGCACAAACCAGATCCTTATGGGTGGGTTGAGAGGATTGGTTGAGGCGATGATATGATTCCTACCATTGAGTGGCACGGCGACCAGGTCAGGATGATCGATCAGCGGAAACTCCCGTCTAAGATTGAGTGGTATATCTGCAGGGGATATAAAGACGTCATCAAGGCCATTGAAAAAATGGTGATCAGGGGAGCACCTGCCATAGGTGTGGCAGCCGCCATGGGGCTGGCCTTAGGGGCCAGGTCTATCAAGGCCAAGGCTGTGCCAGCCTTCACAGTCAGGTTTAAGAAGATTGGTGAAGAGATGCTCCATGCCCGCCCAACTGCCGTAAATCTCAGATGGGCAGTTGAAAGGATGATCGGGTTGGTGGAGAAGATGTCAGGCCATCCTGCGGACGAAATCAAGACTTCCTTGAGGCAGGAATCTGAAGAAATCCTGACCGAAGATATCGAGATCAATCGAAAAATGGGGATGAACGGTCAGGATCTTATACCGGAAGGTGCAACCATACTGACCCACTGTAACGCAGGGTCCCTGGCCACTGGAGGGTACGGGACCGCCTTAGGCGTAATTCGTGCAGCCCATGAGAGGGGAAAGAAGATTCATGTTATTGCCGATGAGACCAGGCCGTGGCTCCAGGGTCTCCGATTGACCGCCTTTGAACTGATGGAGGATGGGATCCCTGTCTCTGTGATTGCAGATAATGCGGCAGGCTCCTTGATGAGGCAGAAAAGGATTGATCTGGTAATTACCGGGGCCGATAGGATTGCGGCAAACGGAGATGTGGCAAACAAGATAGGCACCTACCAGGTCGCCGTGTTAGCCAAAACGCACAAGATCCCCTTTTACGTGGCAGCCCCCTTATCCACCATAGACACCACTATCAAGACCGGGGAGATGATCCAGGTGGAGCAAAGAGCGCCGGAAGAGATTACCAGGTTCGGCAAGTTCGAATTGGGTCCCCCTGGGGTTCAGGCCCTGAATCCGGCCTTTGATGTCACTCCTTCCAAATACGTTTCCGCCATCATTACGGAGAAGGGCGTAACCCGAGCCCCCTTCAGAACGGGGATCAGGGATCTTTTAAGGTGTTCATAGTTTCAAGACCTTTGCGCCCCTGATTTTGCGTTCCTTGAGTTCCACTAATGCCCTGTTTGCCTCCTCCAATCCAAACTCCTGGACCTCAGGTCTTATGGGGATTCGGGATGCAATGTCCAAGAATTCGCTGATATCCCTCCTCGCCACATTTGCCACACTCTTGATCTCTTTTTCGAGCCATAGATGCCGGGGGTAATCCAGTTGCAGGAGATATTCCCTGTCGAAATCCTCTTTACGAATGGCATTAATGACCAGTCTTCCGCCACTTCTCAAGTTTTTCAAGGCTTCAACCACCGGTTTCCATACGGGTGTGGTGTCAATGATGCAATCCAGCTTTACAGGGGATGACTTTTCCGTGCCGCCCGCCCAGACAGCCCCCAATTCTTTGGCAAAGGCCCTCTCTTTTCCACTCCTCGCAAATACAAACACCTCCGACTCCGGGTATTTGTATTTCACCATCTTGAGCACGAGATGGGCAGAGGCGCCGAATCCGGTTAGCCCTAACCTTTGCCCCTCTTTCATATTGGTCAATCTCAAAGAGCGATAGCCTATCGCCCCTGCACATAAGAGGGGTGCTGCTTCGGAATCAGAAAAGGTGTCAGGGATTTTATAGGCAAAATCCTCCAAGACGGTAACATATTCTGCATATCCGCCATTGGCATCCCTCCCGGTTGCCTTGAATTCCTCGCACAGATTTTCATTCCCTTCAGTGCAAAACCGGCATTTTCCGCAGGCAGAATAGATCCAGCCGATTCCGACCCGATCTCCCGACCTTAACCTGCCTGCGCCTTTGCCCGTTTCGATGACCTTCCCGACAACCTGATGCCCGAGGACCATGGGGAACCGGGGCGGCGGGGTTCTTCCCTCGATCTC
>Ga0315542_1001287_pt1 | contig 15701 bp, 11 predicted proteins | sample SalMarSW160120MG_FD_202541 | JGI IMG/M metagenome (GOLD analysis project Ga0315542, IMG submission 202541) | Salt marsh sediment microbial communities from the Plum Island Ecosystem LTER, Massachusetts, United States - Salt Marsh Sediment SW1601-20 ...
CGGGGTTAAGGAAGGGACACGGGGATCTTTTTGCAGGCACGAAACCCTTTCTCTGCTGGGCCTGTATATCTCTCCGACGACTGGGCGTGCCGGCGGTATCGGAATGCTTTTGCCTCTTCCCCCGGTGGTGGAGGAATGGAAAAGGCCCCCGGCCGCCTTGCTGAGCACCTGTCACCGCCGGCAGGGTGAGGCCCCATCGTGCTCGCAAAAAGATTGCTGTGGCCCTTCCCTGCCTCACGAAGGCTGATGTTCTTTTCGAAGGAGATCGTTGACGGTCTTCACCGGGTTGAAGGTGATTGAGGGGACATCCACGAAGACCGTGTTCCAGTGTTCCATGGCCCCGTTCCACAGGCCGGGCAGCTCCAGCGCCTTGAGCTCCTTTCCCGCCCTGGATTTCCTGGAAATGAACACGGCCTCATGGTCCACGAATCGACTGAGATTAAAGGGGCGTCCTTTCCAGTCCTTCATTCCGCAGACAAGATCTACCGGATTGAAGTGGGTCGATGCGGCAACGATTTCCGTCTGTTCTTCCGACCGCAGGTCGATCTGGGCCATCTCCACGATCTGGCATGAATGGTTGCCGTTTTTCCCCTCCACCCAGAAAGGGCCTCCTCCCGGTTCCCCAACATTTCTCACCATTCCGCATACCCGAAGAGGACGATCAAGTTTCTTGAGAAGAAAGTGCCCCAGTTTTTCAGGGGGTTCCTTCCGGAAGGCATCGGGTATCTCCATGTGGAGCTCTTCCGAAGCAAATCCCAGAACATCATCAATAAGATGAAGGGTGACCGGACCCTCGGAAAGGCGTCGCAGGTAATTGAAGGTCGTGGTCTGCAGCTGGATGAAAAGGCCGCCCAGGACTTTTTTCCATTGAAACGTTGTTTCTTTCAGTCGGTCCGGGACGACATTGTCGATATTTTTTATGAACACCAGATCCGCTCCAAGGTCACCGAGATTTTCGATAAGGGCCCCATGCCCACCGGGTCGGAAAAGCAGTGTGCCGTCTTCGCGCCTGAAGGGCTGATTGTCGAGATCAACGGCAATGGTGTTGGTGTGTTTTTTCTGCACGGAGAAGTCCACTCCATAAGAAACCTGGTATTGCTGCTCGTAGAGCGGGAGAATTTCTTCCAGCAACACTATGAATCTTTGCAGATGTTCTTCGGAAACAGTGAAATGAACATGGCAGACACCATCGCGATTTGCCGCGTAGGATGCCGCCTCCACAAGATGTTCTTCAAAGGCGGTCCTGGCTTCGCCGTCATATTGATGAAACGGTATGAGTCCTTTGGGCAGGGACCCGTAGCTGAGTCCTTTATCGGTGAGCAGAAAAGCCAGGATTTCGCGCAGGGCGCCGGTTTCCAGGAGGCTTTTCATGGACGTTTCTGCCATGCCGGCAGCTGCTTCCAGATGAGGCATAAAAGGGAACTGAGAAAGGCTCCTGAAGAATTCCACAAGGGCCCCGGCTTCGGGGTCGCCGGACCGGGCGCTTTTTTCCACGGAGTCAAGAGACCAGGGCTGTTCCGCATGGAAGAATTTCAGGGGTACTTTGAACATACGGGTAGCGGCCCCCGATGCCGGAACGAATTTCAGGCAGTCGTAGTCCTCTTTTTGCCGGTCAAAGAGCTGGGAAAAAGAACGGACTTCTGCATCGGACAGCACCCTGATGCCGTCGCCCGGAGTACAGGGACGGTGGAGCTTCATATGGGCCGGAGGCTTTTTGAAAAATTCAATCTGGCGAAGGACCTCCGATACGGTGAGCCCCTGGTGTTCGATCTGCTGTACGTCTGATGAAGTGAACATCTTCGATTGCATGGAGGCCTCCTTTCTTGGAATGACAAGAATTCAAACGTGCCTTGTCAATAATGTCAACAGAAATGAGTGGTCTGATCCACTCAGGGCAATCATCTTCCCGCCAAGACGGGATTTCGCAGGGTTCAAACCGCGTTGTTTTCACTCGCGTCTCCGTGCGGCGTATTATTTTCCAATCCCGGGATACAATCCCGGAAAATCCTGAACTTTTCGTGAATAGCAAGCTGTTACGAGATTTTTCTAGAATTTTATGAAAAACGAATTATAATATATAGGTAATGTTTTTTTGCCCGGGAGCCGGAATGCAGGAGAGAGAAGGGAAAGGAAAACTGTTGAGGGTTTTCCTGACACGGCCGCCTGGAGGTGCATTCCACCGTCTGTTGGCGACTCTCCTGGATTCTGGCTCTTGATTTCTCACTCCTGAGTCGTTGCAGGGCACAAAAATGTGTTTCCGACGGCTCTCCGGTCGCGGAACACAAGTCAAAGGAGGAAGTCTTACATTGAATCCGTTTTACAAGAATCTGGCACTCTGGCTGGTTATCAGCCTGATGATGGTCATGCTGTTCCAAATTTTCAAGCAGCCGAGCAGGAGCAATATCGCGGTCAGTTACAGTGATTTCCTCGGTATGGTGGAAAACGGGGGTGTTACGCAAGTCACCATTCAGGGTGATAATATTTCAGGTATTTCGTCAAACGGCCCTTTCAAGACCTATGCCCCGAAAGATCCGGAATTGATCACCCTGTTGCGGAGCAAAGGGGTAAAAATAACGGCGAAACCGAAAGAAGACTCTTCGTGGTTCCAGGTCTTTCTTTCGTGGGTGCCCATGCTGCTTCTCATCGGCGTGTGGATTTTCTTCATGCGGCAGATGCAGGTCGGAGGCGGCAAGGCCCTCTCATTTGGAAAGAGCAGGGCCCGGCTCATGAGTGACTCGCAGGAAAAAGTCACCTTTGAAGATGTGGCGGGCATAGAAGAGGCAAAGGAAGAACTGGAAGAGATTGTAGAATTTCTCCGGGACCCCAAGAAATTCACCCGACTCGGGGGAAGAATCCCCAAGGGCGTTCTCCTGATGGGGTCCCCCGGTACGGGAAAGACGCTTCTCGCCCGGGCGATCGCGGGGGAGGCGGGGGTGCCTTTCTTCAGCATCAGCGGTTCCGATTTCGTGGAGATGTTCGTGGGAGTCGGCGCATCCCGGGTGCGCGATCTCTTTGTGCAGGGGAAGAAAAATGCACCCTGCATCATTTTCATCGATGAGATCGACGCGGTGGGCAGGCACCGCGGCGCAGGACTCGGCGGCGGCCACGATGAGCGGGAACAGACACTCAATCAGCTCCTGGTGGAGATGGACGGGTTTGAGTCCAATGAAGGGGTGATTCTCATCTCGGCTACGAACAGACCGGATGTCCTTGATCCGGCCCTCCTGAGACCGGGCCGGTTTGATCGGCAGGTGGTGGTGCCCGTCCCGGACCTCAAGGGCCGGGAAGGGATATTGAAGGTGCATCTCAGGAAAAAACTTGTGTCCGATGATCTTGATGTGACGGTCCTGGCGCGGGGAACCCCTGGTTTTACCGGCGCTGATATCGAAAACATGGTGAACGAGGCCGCCCTCATGGCTGCCCGGCGCGGAAAAGACCGGGTCGAAATGGAGGATTTTGAGGATGCCAAAGACAAGGTCCTCATGGGTGCTGAGCGGAAGAGCATGATCATCAGTGACGAGGAAAAAAAGACCACCGCATACCATGAATCCGGGCATACCCTGGTGGCCAAGCTCCTGCCCGGCGCGGACCCTATCCACAAGGTTACCATTATTCCAAGGGGCCGGGCGCTGGGTCTGACCCAGCAGCTTCCCCTGGATGAGAAGCATACCTATCCGAAGGAATACCTGCTGAACAATATATCGATCCTCATGGGGGGACGGGCGGCCGAGGAGATCGTGCTGAACATCCAGACTACCGGGGCCGGGAATGATATTGAAAGGGCCTCGGATCTGGCCCGGAAAATGGTCTGTGATTACGGTATGAGCGAGAAGCTGGGACCCATGACCTTTGGAAAAAAAGAGGAACAGATTTTTCTGGGCAGAGAGATTGCGCAGCATCGCGATTACAGTGAAGAAACGGCCCAGAAGATTGACGAAGAAGTCCTTCATATTGTCAATACCGCGTATGAAAAGACCAGCAACCTGATCAAGGAAAACCTGGAAACGCTCCATAGGATGGCCAACGCTCTTCTGGAAAAAGAGACCCTGACGGCCAAAGATGTCGAAGAGATCATGGCGGTCCAGAAACAGGAAGAACCGCAACAGCCGGAATCTCCCGGGGCCGTTTGAGAAGAGGAGACAATGGCTGTTTTACTGGAGTGGGGACCGTACCACCTGGACCTGGAAAAGAAGACCCATGTCATGGGCGTGCTCAATGTGACGACCGATTCCTTTTCCGATGGGGGCCTGTTCCTGGAGAGAGAGAAGGCTGTAGTGCACGGCATTACAATGGCCGAAGAGGGAGCGGATTTTATTGATGTCGGCGGGGAGTCTAGCCGCCCGTTTTCGGAGCGTGTGTCCATTGATGAGGAGATGGAACGGGTCATCCCGGTGATTGAGGGCCTGTCCAGAGAAATTTCAGTACCCATCAGCATTGATACCTGCAAAGAGGCCGTGGCGAGGGAGGCCCTGAAAGCGGGAGCTTCCATTATCAACGACGTCAGCGCCCTTCGTTTTGATCCCGCGCTGGCGAGTGTCGCTGCCGAGTCGGGCGTACCCGTCATATTGATGCATATGAAAGGCACGCCCGAGACCATGCAGAAGAGCCCCGAGTATCAGGACCTTATCGAGGAGATCAAGGAGTTCCTGGAAGATGCCGTAAGAAGGGCAGCCATGGCAGGTGTTCGGGAAGATCTCATTCTGGTCGATCCCGGGATAGGATTCGGGAAGACTTTTGACCATAATCTCCAGATCCTCAAACAATTATCTTCTTTTTCATCACTGGAGAAACCCATCCTCATTGGCACGTCCAATAAAGCTTTTATCGGGGAAATCCTGGGTAAGAAGGCTGATGAGCGCGTAACCGGCACCATGGCTACCGTGGCGGTGGCAGCCATGCAGGGAGCCCATGTGGTACGGGTACATAACGTGCGGGAAGCAGTGGAAACAGTGAAAATGGTGGATGCCATCAAGCGGGGCAGGGTAAAGCAATAGTGGAGCAAAAGCCGGTGCTCAAGGGTAAGAAACCATGGATTTAGGGTTAGGTGACAGGCTGAAGGTTAATAGGCTGAAGCTCACAAGGAAGCGGCTTTGCGACCCAAAAGCTAGCCGCGATAACCCGAGAATGACAAATCATATTCGGTTTATCAGGATCTTGAGTACGTTGATGCTCAAAGATTGATGCACACACATACAGCATATGGCCTTTTTCCAAAGTGGCGGGAGGGCGTTTGACATTATCTGGAATCACTAAAGAAATGTGTTCATAAGTTACCGTAAAAGTTGTCTTTTTGTTCGACCGGCGAGGTGGGTATACTATGCTGTTCTGTATGGATATCGGAAATACCAATATTGTGCTGGGACTCATCAGGGAGGATGAGATTGTTCAACACTGGCGCGTCAGGACCGAGCGGGAGGTGACCTCTGACGAGTTTGGAATTCTGGTAAGAAATCTCTTCAGTAACAATGGCATACGGCCCGATGAGATAAGACATATGATCGTTTCCTGTGTCGTGCCGCCGCTTCTCAATACGGTGGAGGAGTTTTCAAAACGGTACCTCAAGCTGGAGCCGTTGATTGTCGGCCCCGGGATCAAGACAGGAATGCCCATCAGATATGATAATCCCAGGGAGGTGGGCGCGGATCGCATTGTCAACGCGGTTGGGGCCTATGAGAAATACCGGAAGGCCTTGGTCATTGTGGATTTCGGGACCGCGACCACCTTTGATGTTGTTTCGGGGAAAGGGGAATATCTGGGAGGCGCCATCGCTCCCGGCGTGTGGATTTCCTGTGAAGCGCTGTTCCAGAAGGCGTCAAAACTTCCCCGGGTGGAGATTTTTGCCCGGCCCAAGGGGGTCATTGGTAAGGACACCATCAGCAGTATGAATGTGGGGATCGTCTACGGGTATGCAGGCCTGGTGGACGGGATCGTGAAACGGATGAAGCAGGAGAGTGATGAGGAGGTTGCTGTGGTCGCCACCGGCGGACTGGCCCCGCTCATCTGCGATGTTTCGGAGACCATCGAGCACGTGGAAGAGTTCCTTACACTGGAAGGATTGAAAATCATCTTCGAGAGAAACCGGTCAATTTCATAGAATTATCAAAGTTGCCGCCGAGCTGGTGTGCTCTCCCCGGTCATGCGCGTTCAAGCAGCGGACAAATTCGGCTGAGCCGGTTTGCCGGTTCAGCGTTGCGACTGTCAAGAGCAATGGAAGGCGGGTGCATATCCCTTCACTGCTCCGCCGGGTTCCATACCCCGTCGCTTGAGACGTTGCTATCATTTCCGCGAAGTCTTTCCTCGACCCTTACCAGGGGACGGGAACCTGGACTCCGGATAGACCCTGTGGCCTTCCGGAATGACAATAAAGGGACGCCCCTATGAAACATCTGCCAATCATTAGACCGCCGAGACTTCGAAAAGGCGACACGGTGGGGATTATATCTCCTGGAGGTCCGGTTGAGGAGAACGAGCTTCAGCCGGGACTTCGGTTTCTGGAAGAGAGCGGATTCCGTGTACGTCTGGGTCCCCATGCACTTGACAAAAAGGGATATCTGGCCGGGGATGATTCCGACCGGCTGGATGACCTTCACGCAATGTTCAAGGATTTGGAGATACGGGCCGTATGCTGTACAAGGGGCGGGTACGGTACCATGAGGATTCTGGACAGAATCCGGTATGACCTGATCCGGGAAACCCCAAAAATCCTGGTCGGTTTCAGTGATATAACCGCCCTCCTGCTGTCCGTTTTCACAAAGACCGGATTACTTGCCTTTCACGGTCCTATGGTCCGCCAGATCAATAATATCGGCGTTCATGCATTTGCCGCCCTTTTGGAAGCCCTTGGATCTTCAGATGCACAACGCCTGGAATTTCCGCGGGCGAGAATACTTGTTCCCGGGAAGGCAGAGGGGGTCTTGCTCGGCGGGAATCTCTGCCTTATCTCTCATCTCGTTGGGACCCCATACCTGCCTTCTTTCCAGGGAAGCATTCTTTTTCTGGAAGACAGAGGGGAGCCCCTTTACCGAATTGACCGGATGCTCACCCATCTCAGGCTGAGCGGCCATCTTGAAGGAGTTTCGGCTATTGTGGCCGGCCAATTCGAAGACTGCGGAGAACCGGGCGACATTGATGACCTGCTCTCTCATTTCGGAAAAAACCTCTCTGTTCCCGTGATGAGCGGTATCCCCGTCGGGCACGGCGCCCGGAATGTTCCCCTGCCGGTAGGCGGACGGGCACGCCTTGATACGGCCGGGTCATCACTGCACCTGGTGGAGCCTTGTGTCATCTGACAGGTTTTGCGGAAGTCTGCGGTTTTCCGATGAACCCTCGCCAAACTCCTGGAACAGGCGACAGTGCCTGGCGAAAAATTATTTGAGGTTTCGCGGTAAAAAAGGTAAAGATCGTGACGAATGCAATCAACAGGGGATGATACCGCCTTCACACCCCCGGATGTCGTCCGGCTCACAGAACGTTTCCTTCATGATATTCGATGTGATATGAAGGACATCTGTTCGGTTGTTTGATCAAACACAGTTGAAACCCTATTGGAGACGGAAAGAGATGGATAATCCTTACTACGTAGATGAATCAAAGCCATGGTTTCGAGAGGAAGCGGGGTGGCCGAAAGAGGTGACCAGAAACTACGATTTTCCCAAGCAGACCCTGTACCAGATGTTTGCCGACGGGGTACGTTCCTACGGTGAATCTCCGGTCATGTGGTTTCTGGATACGTTCATGACGTATCGTGAAATGGACCATCATGTGAACGCCCTGGCCATGGGCCTTCACAACCTGGGACTGCGAAAGGGGGACGTGGTCGCGCTTGTCCTTCCCAATTCATTTCAGTATGTTATTTCCTATTATGCCTGCGCCAGGCTGGGCCTCATTGTCACGGGGGTCAATCCGACCTACAAGCCGGCCGAGGTGGCACATCAGTTTCATGTCACCGGGGTGAAGGCCGTCATTGCCCTGGATGCCCTGTACGAGACCCTGATTCAGCCCATCGCGGCGGAGCATCCCCTCGACAAGGTTATTGTGACCGGTGTGGTGGACCTGGTGAAAATGTCCGCCGTGAAGAAATGGCTGGGGAAACTCCTGAAAAAAATTCCCACCGGTCCGGTGCCGGGTGACGCCGTCAGACTGCTGGATCTCCTGAAAACAAACCCGGATCCACCTGAGGTGGTGGTTTCCGCCGATGATCCGGCCACGTATATTATGACGGGGGGCACCACCGGGGTGCCCAAGGCAGCGGTGCTTTCCCATTTCAATTGCGTTTCCAACGCAATTCAGGGTGATCTCTGGGTCTGGATGGGGGGGCACGGCTTTTGCAATGTGGGGGTGCTGCCCCTGTTCCATTCATTTGCCATGACCGCGGTCATGAATATTTCCATCAAGTCCGGTATGTGGATGATGCTTTTTCCGAAGCCTCCCCAGACAGACGAGCTTCTCAAGACCATATGCTCCATTGCCCCCGACGGCAAGACCTTCTACTGCGGGGCGGAAGTCCTGTTTCAGCGTATCGCGGAGTTTCCCGATATGAAAAGATTCGACATCGCAAAGAAGATCAGGGCCTGCATCTCCGGAGCCGGCCCGCTGCACGCGCCGGTGAAGAAGCGATTTGAAGAGGTGAGCGGCGCAGTCCTCGTGGAGGGATACGGACTTACCGAGTCGACACCCATTGTATCCGCCGGCCCGCTTACGGATTTCGATACTACCGGAACCATTGGACTTCCCTTTCCGGGGACCGAATGGAAGATCATGGACATGGAATCAGGGACGAAGGAATTGCCGGTAGGTGAAAACGGAGAGCTGATCGTGGCAGGCCCCCAGGTCATGATGGGATACCTGAACAAGCCCCAGGAGACCGCAGAGACTATCCGGGAATGGGATGGAAAGCGGTGGCTTTATACCGGGGATATCGGATACAGGGATGAACACGGACGGGTGATCATCAGCGACCGGAAAAAACAGCTTATCAAGGTACGCGGTTACTCGGTATTCCCGAAGGAAGTGGAAGAGCTGGTGGGGAGGCACGAAGGCGTGCTGGAGGTTGCGGCTTCCGGGCTGCCCGATCGGGAGATGGGTGAAATCATCAAGATCTGGGTTGTGCTCAAAGACAATTGGGAAGGAAAAATAAGCGAAGAAGAGCTGCGTGCCTGGTGTAAGGAAAACATGACCCACTACAAGGTGCCGCGACTGGTTGAGTTCAGGAATGAACTGCCCAAGACCCTGGTGGGAAAGGTTATGAGAAGGCAGCTCATGGAGGCGGACCCGCTGTATATCGCCACCCACGGAAACAAAAAGGAAGAATAAAGGACCGGTTATGAATGCGCAGGAAGCCATTATGAGTTTCTCCCAGGGTGAAAAAATCAAGGCGGGCCTTATCTGGACGTCTCAGATCCTCCAATTGCTGGACGGCTCGGTCGGCGGAGAGAGAAGTGCCGGGGTGAAAACGGCAGGGGCACTCGTGGGTATGATACGCCATGAGATTATGCTGGCGCAGAGCAGGGCGAGTGATTCGGCCTGGGCCGAGATGATGAAAGACCTGGAAAAGGCCAGGGTGATGATCGATTCGGGGATACCGTCTGAGGCCGTTACCCACCTGACGAGGGCACTGAGCAAGAGCACGGACGTGGCCGGCCGGGCCATGGCCTTCCTGAAAGACGAAGGACTCCTTTGAGAGAGGATGAATACCTGTTGGAAGAAACCGCAGTGAGGAAATTACTTGATGAGGTCCGGGAAGGGAGGCTTCCCGTTGACGATGCACTGAAGATGATAAAGGGACTCTCCTATGAAGATATAGGTTTTGCCTGCATCGATCACCACCGAGGACTGAGGAAAGGCCTTTCCGAAGTCATCTACGGGGAAGGAAAAAGGGCCGAGGATATTATCGCTATTATGGAAAGAATGGACGCCCAGGGCGAAAATATCCTGGTTACAAGGGTGGACTCGGCCAAGGCAGCAAAGATTCAGGAGATATTCCCGGAAAGCGTGTTCCATGGGGCCGCGAGGGCACTGACCTTCGAGCGCAGTCGGAAGTCGCCCGGCGGAAAAGGGACGATTCTGGTACTCACCGCGGGAACCTCTGATATCCCGGTCGCCGAGGAAGCGGCTGTTACCGCGAGATTCATGGGAAACCAGGTGGAAACTATCTATGATGTGGGGGTATCAGGCGTTCACCGTGTATTGGGTCATTGGGACAGGCTGAATGAGGCTGCCGTCATTATAGTGGTCGCCGGTATGGAGGGAGCCCTGCCCAGCGTGGTGGGTGGATTGGTTGATTGTCCGGTTATAGCCGTGCCCACGAGTGTGGGATACGGGGCGAGCTTTCAGGGAATCACGGCGCTCCTCGGGATGCTGAACAGTTGCGCGGCAGGGGTTACCGTGGTCAATATTGACAATGGTTTTGGCGCCGGATATGCAGCCGGCATTATCAACCGCACATAACACCCATCTTTTCTTCCTTCTGCCTTCACTTCTATTCAAAATGACTACAGACCATGATAAAGAAGGGGCACGGGGATCTTTTTGCAGGCACGAGACCTTTTCTGTGCTGGGCCTCCGCATCTCTCCGACGACCAGGCGTGCCGGCGGTATTGCAAAGCTTCTGCTATTTTCCTAGGTGGTGGAGGAATGGAAAAGGCCCCCCGGCCGTCTTGCTGAGCACCTGTCTTCGCTGCCAGAGTATGGCCCTTCGTGCTCGCAAAAAGATTGCTGTGGCCTTCACTCCACCGTTTCAAAGCACTGCGGAAAGGAGCAGTAAGCAGCAGGGAGGGCCAGGGGGCTCCTTTCCGGCGGGAATATACCTTGCCTGCGGTTATGGAACGGCGCCAGCATTCTGCAAGAGTGCCTGAGCAATGTCGCGAAAGGGAGCCATTGTTCAGGGAAGTCGTCCGATGCGCCTGGCTGGGGCGTAAATATTCCGACAGCCGGTTTTAGCGGGTTGCGGTGTTCTTCATATTCCTCTTTCGGAAACGACCCTCCTGTCCCTCCCTTTTGCAATGCGACTGTTTTGAGGAAATAAGGGAGCTTGTGAAACAGTGCTCTTGGGGTCAAAAAGGGGCAGGGGAGCGGGATGTTCCCGAAGCGGCGTCATGGCGGCCCTGGAACAGGACAGAGGAAGGGCCGAAACCGGGGACCCGCCCGAAGGGTGGGGAGTCCAAGCGCAGCGCGGACACATCCGCATTGAGCGGAACCATGGACGGCGGAGCGAACGTAGCAGAGGGAATATACCGGTTCCCCTGCCACATTCCGAGGCGCCTCCCGGGAGGATGGCATACGCTCGCGTATATATTCCGTTTGAGGCACCGTGCAAATGCACGTTAAAGACGAGGGAGGGCCAGCGGCCCCTTCTGAACCGGAGATGGGTGTCAGGAGTCTGGAGGGTTGCGGCGGATTTGGATGACGCGTTTCCTGAGCTGTTGAAATCCGTTTTTCTGCTCCGGGCTCCAGCAGGGCAGCAGGGTGTTGTTGTGATAAAGGGGTTCAGCCTCCAGGTCATAGGAAGACGATTGGACGGCCGCCTCCCAGAGATCCGAATGAGGGATAGGAGAGTACTCTGCCAGGTACGGGGTTGCGCCGGTCCGGACCGCCAGATCGACGGTTTCAGCAACTGAATCCACGGCCTGGCCGGGGAGCCCCGCAAGGATATATGCCCCTGTTTCCTGTCGAGTAAAGCCCGCCTTCCGGAGATTGGTCACTGCCCGTTCAAAATCTCCGGTGGAAACCTTGTTGTCAAAACGCCGGTGGAGGTCGGGATCGGCGGTTTCGTATCCGAGCCGGATGGTACGAAAACCGGTTTGTTTCAGGAGCCGTGCAATATCCTCGGTGATTTCCCGGATGTGAAGGGCATTGGGGGTATGAAATCTGACGGGGAGATTGTTTTCCAGGACCTTTTCCAGGATGGGCCTGATGTGGGTGTCTGCGGATATGAGCAGTGCATCATCATAGAAGGCGAAATCCGTGATCCCGAATTGCCTGTGCCAATAGAGTATCTCTTCAAAGACTTCCTGAGGATCCCGACGGGTGAGCACCGGGTTCAGAAAATGGCTGACGCAATACTTGCAGCGGAAAGGGCAGCCTGAGGACGTCAGCAGACATACATAATCATTAGAGCCCAGGAGATCGAAGGCCGGATAGGGAAGAGGAAGGGAGTTGACGTCTTCCCCCGGGGGATGAATGCCAAGGGAGTGCAGTGCCGCGAGAACGGAAACGGGTGCGCTTTCCGTGATGACCGAAGAGGCGCCCGAATGAAGCCTGGCGTGCTGTTGACAGAGCCGGGCGTAAATTCCTCCCAGGACGATGGGCACCCCTGGATGGCTCTCCCGGATCATTTGAATGGCTTCCAGGACACCTGGGTACCAGTAGGTCATGAGGGACGTCACCAGGAATGCAGCCGGCTTCTTGATTTGTGAAAGTGCGCGGGCAAAAAGGGCTCGGGGGATGCCGTAGCGGCTGTAGGGCCGATCAATGTCCTTGAGCTGCGGGGGTTTCGCGATCTGTTCCCGGAAAAATTTCCCGGTACCGAATCTTCGTCTCACGGGAGTTTTGAAAAGGGAACTGGTCTGCACCCCGGGAAAATGAATGTCCAGGCAATCGATCAGGTGGATATCAAACCCGTGTTGTCTCAGGTATCCGGCAAGATAGAGGAGCCCCAGGGGCTTTGACCAGAGGTCGTATGCTGCAAAATCGTATATCCAGGGGTTGACGAGGACCAGTGTCCGAGGCTTTTTCTTTGTCTTCATCGGTTTAACATAAGTATATTTCCGGTGTATCCGGATCGGGGGAGTTTTGAGATGCGAACTGTTTTGCAGAGGGTAAAAGAGGCGAGGGTTGAAGTCAAGGGGAGAACCACTGGTGCCATCGGACCGGGTCTCCTTGTCCTTCTGGGAGTGGGAAAGGATGATTCTGAAAAAGACTGCGACTACCTCGCCGAAAAGGTGACACACCTGAGGATTTTCTCCGATGACAGGGGTCTCATGAACAGATCGCTGCTCGAAACAGGGGGAGCGGCACTCGTGGTGTCTCAGTTCACCCTGTGGGGAGATTCCCGGAAAGGCCGGCGGCCCTCTTTTATCCGGGCGGCCCAGCCTGACCTGGCAAGGGCGCTCTATGAACACTTTATTTCGCGGCTTCGCCGGAACGGGATTTCCGTGTCCACCGGGATTTTTCAGGAGATGATGGAAGTGCACCTGATCAATGACGGCCCGGTAACCCTCATCCTTGACAGCGAAAAGATCCTTTAGGGATACCTGCAGCCTGCACCTCCGGTGGGAGGATGCGGACAGGTTCTCCAATCCGGGGTCTGGAAGGGTCTGCTGCTCAGGAAAGAAGCCTTTTCTTCCGTTCCGAGGCTCCGGGCTGGTCTTTTCAGTGACGTAACAGCGTGGGATAGCTATCCCCTCCGCATTCTCGACTTCGTCGAGCTGCTGGCGGGTTCCCCCCTGATAAGTCACGAAAAGACGGGGCCCTCTCACCAGTCACGTCAGAAAAGGCTTCTTCCTTGCGCCTCCCTGTAGGTGTTCATCCGAGGTCTCTCGCTCTGCTGAGGGAGACTCAGTCCATCTTGAGTTCCTTCTCCAGCTCGCGGATTCTCTCCTCCACATTCTCGCGTTCCCAGGGGTCGGAGATCCCCTCTTTCAGGCGCATCTTCAGGCCAAGGAGTTCCATGGATTTTCTATGTTCCGCACAACTGATCTGCATACTATTTCCCCAGACAAAACTGACTGAAGATGTTTTCCAGGACATCTTCGGGGGTTGTTTCACCGATAATTTGTCCCAGCGCGTCAATCCCGCTCCTGAGTTCCAGTGCCAGGATTTCCATGGGCAGGGAATCCCTGAGAGCGTCGGCCGCCCTGTTGAAGCAGGTGAGTGCCTCCTCCAGGGCCTTCCTGTGCCGGAGATTGGGTGCCACATGAGAGCCGCCGAGATCCGGACCTTTTTCCAGTACAAAGTCGACGATTGCCTTCTTGAGCTGATCGAGCCCTTCACCGGTAAGAGCGGAGATGGCTACCGAGGGGAATTCAGACAAAAACAGCTCCTTTTCCCGTGAGGAAAGCTTCGGGGGAAGATCTGTCTTGTTGATGACAACGAGTGCCTTCCTACCCCGGCAGTGATCAATAATATCCAGGTCCTCCTGCTCAAGTGACTCGCTTTGATCGATGACGAGAAGAATCAGGTCCGCTGACTGCATTTTCTGACGCGTGAGGTGGATGCCGATCCGCTCAACCTGGTCCCTGCCCTGTCTTAATCCCGCGGTGTCCACCAGCCGGAGTGGGATACCTTCGATGCTCAGCGTCGATTCGATAACATCTCTCGTGGTTCCGGGGACAGGAGTGACAATGGCCCGCTGCTCATTCAGGAGACGATTCAACAGGCTCGATTTTCCCACGTTTACGCGACCGATGATAACGGTATTGACGCCGTCCACCCATATTTGCCTGCTCTCGTGATCAACAATCAATGTCTGCAGCGGTGCAATCAATTTTTCCCCGATTCGCAATATTCCATCTTCCCTGGAGAAAATCTCATGATCTTCGTCCGGGAAGTCGATGGACACTTCCGCATGGGCAAGGATCTCAACGGCCTCGTCTCTCACCTCCTCGATTCTGCGCTTGAGGGTTCCTTTGATCTGTTCAGCGACCAGCTTGAGCCCCCTCTCTGATTGGGAATTGATGATATCCACAATGGCCTCGGCCTGGGTCAGGTCTATTCGCCCGTTAAGAAATGCACGGAACGTAAATTCCCCGGGCCGGGCCAGACGCGCTCCGCTGTCCATAACCAGCCGGAGAACTCTGGAGAGCAGCATATACCCGCTGTGGGAATTAATTTCCACTATGTCTTCCCGGGTGTAGGTATGGGGGGCCTTCATGTACGCAAGGAGCACTTCATCCAGCATGGCACCGGAATCGGGGTCCACAAGATGACCGAGGTACAGACGGTGGCTCTGAAAGGAATCTGTCGGCAGTTTGGTTCTGAATATCTTTCGCGCAATATCCAATGCCCTTGCGCCGCTGATGCGAACGATACCTATTCCTGCCTGGCCGGCGGGCGTGGCGACAGCGGTGATGGTATCATCACTCGATGAGTTCAAGGTCTTGCTATCTCTTGGGAATAATGACCACTTTTTTCAATATCCCGTCGCCTCTGCTTCTTGTGTCCAACTCCTTATCATCCTTCAGTGCCAGGTGGACAATGCGGCGATCATAGGGATTGAGAAGATTCGTGGTTACCGGCTTGTGCATCCTCTTGGCCTTGTCACCCATTTTCAGGGCCATTTGCGCCAGGGTTTCACGCCGTCTCTGCCTGTAATTTTCTGAATCAATCTGGAGTTGCACCCGCTTCTCAACGGTTTTATTGACTATTTTGTTCACAATATATTGCAGGGCGTCGAGCGTCCGGCCCCTTCTCCCTATGAGGAGGCCCGAGCTGTCACCTTCAATGCTCAGGGCAATCCGTCCGTTGTTTTTTTCCGCCCGCACCGTGGTATCTATGGGAATCAGCGAGAGTATTTTTTCAAGGGATTCTTTTGCAACGAGGAGATCGGCTTCGTTCGGTTCGTCCGGCTTGTTCGATTCTTCCGGTGTCTCGGCTTCGAGCAATCTCTGTTCATCATCTGTCTGGGTTTCTTCTTGAGGTTCTTCTTCAGGGGATATGACCCTGATTCTTGCCTTCCGGCCGCCCACAAGGCCGAAGATGCCTGC
>Ga0315542_1001288_pt1 | contig 15698 bp, 9 predicted proteins | sample SalMarSW160120MG_FD_202541 | JGI IMG/M metagenome (GOLD analysis project Ga0315542, IMG submission 202541) | Salt marsh sediment microbial communities from the Plum Island Ecosystem LTER, Massachusetts, United States - Salt Marsh Sediment SW1601-20 ...
CAGCAACAGCCACAAGCCCGCCAGCGGGGGCAGAAACAGCAGGGTGCCGGGAAAAAACCAGCGGGACAACATGAGGTGCAGCCCCGAGGCGGCGAACAACAGCGAAGCGATCGCGGCCGGGCCCGGAGAGGTCAGCCGCCGGGCCAAAAAATAAAAGGCCAGCAGGGACAGGATGCCCCACAGGGCCGAGGGCAGGCGGAACGCCCCCGCGTTCCAGCCCAGCCAGCGCACGGCGGCGAGGCCTTCGTAAAACACCAGGCTGGGAAAATTGGCGTGGTCATGCTCGAGATGGGGGGTATAGGGCGCCCGCTGCAGATCCTGGCACAGCTCGGCCATCACGGCCTCATGAAAGCAGACCCCCTGCGGGAAGCGGTCCAGGTGGTAGGCCCGGGAAAAAATGCCGATCACGAGCAGCAGGGCGACGAACCAGGGTTCCCAGGCCCTGCGCGCCGGGACGTTTTCCGGCAGCGACTGCCCGTCCGCGGATGCGGGCGCCGGGGGACGCGCGAAAAAGAGTGCGCAGCCGGCGGCCGCGTACAGGAACAGTCCCAGCAGCGGGGTGTTCCGGACCACCGCGGTTCCGACGGCGGCGGCACTGAAAGCTCCCAGGGCCAGCAGGAACTCTCCCCGGGGCCGGTGATTTTCGGGCAGCAGCCAGCGCGCCGCCAGCAGCAGGCCCGCCGCGCACAGCCAGCCGCCCAGAACGTATTGCTGGAAAAACAACAAAGCCTGCCCCAGGAGAAAGGCCAGGATGGCCCATCCGCCGAAGAGCCTGGACTGCCGGGTACCGAAGACGCCGGATCCCATGGTCACTTCCGCCCGGCGGTTTCCTCGCCCAGGCGACCGGCCAAGAGTCCGCGGAGGAAAAACCAGCCATAGGCCGCATGGGTGGCGATGATCCCCCCCAGCACCAGGAAGCGCAACCGCCAGGTTTTTGCGCGGCAGGCGCCGGCGCACGCCAGCAAGAGATACACCCCCACGCCGGCCGCCCACCATCCCAGCCACGGATTCCAGCGCAGGGCCGGCAGCCAGCCCAAGCTCATTCCGGCGAGCCACAGGGAGGGGAAAAAATAACTGGCCTTCAGGGAAGTCTTGGGAAACCGCTTGACGAAATACCCCCGGTGCGTGGCATAACTCGTGACCTGGCGCAGGTGCCCGCGGAACAAGGAACGGCGATGGTGGTAGACCAAGACCTTGGGATCGTACACGATGCGCTGGCGCAGGTCGCGGATGATTTTCAGGCAAACGACGGTGTCCTCGCCGGGCCAATAGCAGGTGTCGAAGCCGCCCACCCGTTGCAGCGCCTCGCGCTTGACGACGAGGTTGCAGGTGGGGTAATCCTCCACATCCCTCCGCCCGCGCGGCACGTAGCGGTAGGCAAAGGGCCCGGCCACCAGCCACGAGGCATAGACCAGACCCGAGGCCTGCTCACGCTCCCCGTCGCCCGGGGGCGTCACGGCCGGGCCGCCGACCGCGGCCACGTCGGGTTGGGCCAGAGCCTCCACCGCGGCCGACAGCCAGCCTGGATCGGGATAGGCGTCGTCGTCTAAAAACGCCAGGATGTTTCCCCGGGCCGCGGCCAGGCCCCGGTCGCGCTTCTCGGACGGCCCCTGCGGACCGGTGGGCACCACGCGGGTCCGGGGATAGTCCAGGCGGCAGGGCTCGTCGGGCAGGACGACGATTTCAAAGTCCTGATCCCGCAGGCGGCCGCAATGCTCCAGGCACTCGCGGAGGAAAGCGTTGTCCGCCTTGACGGCGATGAGGATGGAGCTGCGGGGATCCGTGCTCATGGACGGCGGATCTTTTCCAGACGGTAGTACCGGCGCAGGTACAGGCGGTACCAGACCGCCAGGGTATCCCAGCCGATGTTGAAGATGTCCCTGGGGCCGATATGTCCGAATTTGGTCTTGTAGTCCACCACCACCGGGGCTTCCGCGATGCGGAACCCCACGTGGTGGGCCAGCACGAGCAGTTCCAGGTCGAAGGCGTACTTTTTCACCAGCACCTGGTGGAACGTCCGTTCCAGCACCTCCCGGCGGAAGAGTTTGATGCCGGTCTGGGTGTCCTTGATCGGAAGGCCGAACAGCAGCTTGACCATCCAGAAGTAGACCATGCTGACGATCCGGCGCCGCCAGGGATAATTGGAAACCGTCTGGGGATGGCGCTTGGAGCCGATGACCACGTCCGCGTGCTGGTCCTGCAGGATCTGCAGCAGCACCTTGAACTGGCGCGGATGGAGGTCCAGGTCCGCGTCCAAAAAGAAGATCAGCTCGCCCTGCGCGGCGCGGAAGGCCTCGCGCAAGGCCCGGCCCTTGCCCTGGTTGCGGTCCAGGCACAGGGGTTTCACCTCGGGCAAATTCCGGGCCGTCTCGCGGAGGATTTCCGCGGACCGGTCCTGGCTGCAGTCATCCACCACGATGATCTCGTAGCTTTCGCCCAGCGTGTCCATGACGTTTTTCGTTTCCAGGATGTTTTCCCGCAGGTGCCGGGCCTCGTTGTAGGCCGGCATGAGCACGGAGAACCTATACACCGGAACCGACCTCCCGCCGGGTGTCGCGCAGCGTGAACGCGTACCCGACCCCCAGCAACAAGGAATGGTTGCCGCCCAGGACCAGCAGCACCTGCAGCAGGCTGCCGTGGCAGCAGACCAGGCCGAGCAGAAGGAGGGGGATGTCGCCGACCAGCAGCCAGGCGAAGCGCGTGCGGTGCACGGCCAGGTTGTACTGCATCACGACGTACACCAGGGCCAGGGGGGAAATGGCGAGCCCGAACCAGCGCGCGAGGTTCAGGGTCTGCGGCTGGACGAATTGCGCGCCGAAGAGCGTCAGGACGATGAACGGGGCCAGCACCCAGGCGACCAACACCCCGGCGGCAAGGGCGGCGGCGGTCAGCAACAGGCTCTGGTTGAGCAGGCCCAGGGTCTTTTCCTCCTGGGCGTGGCCGGCCGAGGCCTTGGGAAAAAGCACCTGGGCCATGGCCAGGGGCAGGAAGAGGAAAGCCCGGCCGATGATGGAGGCCGCCGAATAATACCCCGCCGGCACGGGTTGAAAATAGTGTTTCACCAGGATCACGTCCAGGCTGGTCAGCACGGCGAAGGCGCTGAAACTGATCAGGACGGGCAGGCCGTAGCGGTACAGGCGGGGGAGCTCCAGCTCCGCGGTGGCGACCGTTCGCTCCCGGCGCAGGCCGGCCAAGGGGATGAACGCCAGCAGCAGCGCCGCCGTCGCCGACAGGCCGTAGGCGGAAATCCCGGCAGCCACCTTCCAGCCCACCCCGAAGAAGACCGCCCCGGCGGCCAGGCGCAGGAGGCCGTCGGCTAAGTAATTGGCCCCGAGCAGCCCGAAGCGTTGCAGGCCCTGCAACAGGCCGCGCGCCACGGTCAAAACCAGGCAGCACACGGCCGCCACACCCACCGCCAGCAGGGGGCGGAAGCTTCCAAGGTGGAAAAATTTCTGCCAGTAGGCGCCCGTCAGCCACAAGGCCAGGCTGAGGGCGCTGCCCAGCAGAAAAACGCGCACCAGCGCCCGTCCGCCCAAGGCCGCGACGCGGTCGAAGCGGTGGTGGAGTTCCTCCACGGCCACGGCCTTGGCCACCACGGCCTGCACCGCCTGGCTGGGAAAAATCAAAACCGTCAGCACGGCGATCATGCTGACCAAAGAACCGTAGTCCGCCGGCCCCAGGGCCCGGCTGGCCAGCATGTGAAAAAGGTAATTGGTCGCGTTGGCAGCCATGATCATGCCAAAGAGCAGGCCCGAAGCCTGAAGCAGGCCGGAGGGTTTCGGGGCGGTGTTCAAGGCGATTCCTCGGCCGGGGTTAAAACCCACGCCGGCACGATCTCACGTTTTCCCCCGGGCGGAGTCCACCAGAACTTGAACATGGCGCCGTGCTGAGCCAGCCAGCGCACCCGCAGGGAGTGGCGGCCGGGCGAGAGCGGCACCGGATTGCTGGCCGGAGACGGAGCCCCGTAGCCGGGAGGAGGCGAACCGCTGGTCACGACCGTTTTCCCATCGATTACCACTTCGCCGTAACCGGTTTGTTCCAGGTCGAAGCGGTAGGACCCCGGCGAGCCGGTCGTGATCCAGCCCCGCCATTCCGCCGAGACCGGGAGCGGCAGGGCATACGGCGATCCCATCCACACGAACAGCAGCGCCGGCTGCACCTGCTGGTGCACGGGCTCGCCGGTCCAGTCGTTCGAATGGTAAAACGTCTCCAGCAGGCCCTTGGGTTCCGGATAGGTGAACAAATGGGTCGGAGGCACGGGTTGCTTGGCAAACGGCACGTTGTACGGGCTCTTGTAAATATTGTAATACCGGATCTCGTCCGGACTGCTCCAAGCGAACAGGAGCCTGCCGCCGGGCGTCTCGTGGCGGGCGCGGATCCGGAGGCGGTGCAGGCCGCCGCCCAGACGGACGGTTTGCACCGCCTCGCGGCCGCCGCCGGCCGTCAGAAGCGTCCGGGTTCCGATCCGGACCTCGGCGAAATCCGTGCCATACAGGTAGAAGACATAGCGTCCGAGATGCGGAATCCACACCGTGCCGCTCCAGTCCGCGCTGCCGCCGCCCGGCAGCGGCCACCCCGCCGCGTTGAAGACCAGATTCACATCCGGAATTTTCCGCTCTTGCGCCGGCTTCCCGGCCCAGTCGGGATTGCTCCAGTAGCGGCCTTCCAATCCCCGGGTGGCTTCAATCTGTTCGTGGGTGACTTCCCAGGTCCGGAACATGAGGCCGTACTTGGGGTGGGACATTTCGTGTTCATGCCCGCCGGGATAAAAATACGCGATGGAGGGCAGCAGCGGAGGATACTCGAGGATGAAGGTGTAACAGGCGTTTTTGTCGCCGGCTAAGCGCACGGGCACCACGTCGGCGGCCGTGTAAAAAAAACGGCCCGAAATATTGCCGGCATAGGCCTGGAACGGCGGGTGGCCCTGCCAGAGGTACGCCGTCATGATGAAATTCTCCCAGCGCGGCCCCAAGCTGGCGATGTACTTGGCCGATTCGCAGCAGGCGGCGTCAAACGAAGGCAGGGTGTCGAAATACTTGTGGTAGTTGGTCCGGGCGATGGGCACCAGCAGCACCAGGAAGGCCAGCCCTCCGGCCCAGACTCCCGGCCGTCCGAGCGTTTCCCGTAAAAGCCGCCGGGCCCGGTCCAGAAAGGCCCCCATGAAGAGAATGACCGCCGGCACGATGCCGAAGGCGCGGTGGGCCTGCGGCGCCTCGATCGCGAAAATGGAGGCGCTCATGAACCCCAAGAACCACAGGAGCAGGACAAAATACCGCAGCCGTTTCCAGTAATACAGGCTGTAGCAAAAACCCAGCCCGAACAGCACCGCGGACCAGAAATCCAGCATGGGTTCGCCCGTGAGGCCGCCGTTGTGGCGGGGGCGATAATCGCCGTGCCAGTTCAGCATCGTCAGGCTGGAGCGGAGGCTGCCTACGAATCCGGCGGCGATGTCCCGCGGCGCATTCGGATCATTGGAGAAGATGGACACCGAATTGGCGCGTCCCATGAGGGCGGTCGTGCTTTTCCCCAGCAGAATGTAGAAGGCGCCTCCGGCCAGCCACACGCCCAGCATCAGGGCCAGCAGCGGCCGTGCGTTGCGGCGGAAGAAATGCCTTTGCCCCGCGGCCAGGAACACCAGCAGGCCCGCGCAGATCAAAGGGACAAGGCGCGCGGCCACCTCGGTTTGCACGGACAGGGACAAGGCCACGCCGGAGAACACGAAATGCCACTTGCGGCGGGTGACCAGGCCCTTGAGCAGGAAATAGAACCCCAGGGTGAGCATCAAAATCAGAAGCGTGTTGCCGTAGCCGAAGCGGGAGAAATGAATGTGCCACCGCGCCAGGGTCAGCAGGGACGCGGCGGCCAGCGCCGTGCGGGGGCCGTACAGCAGCCGGGCCAGCCAATACAGCGCCAGGATGTCGAGCAGGCCGTAGAGCAGGGCCATGGCCTTGATGCCGAAGTTGCTGAGCCCGAATAGCTGGTGGGCGATCTTCAGCGGGCCGAGGTAAAAGACCGGCTGGCCGGCGAAGTGCGCCAGGATGGAGTCGGTCGGGCTGTTTAAAATTTCCCTGGCATTGATGATGGCCGCCGCTTCGTCGCCTTCGATTCCGAACGGGATTTGTTCCAGCAAATGGATGCGCAGCCAGACCGCCACCGCCATCACGGCCAGCACGCCCGCCAGCTCCCAGTACCAGGCCAGCGGCTGCTCCCGCCAGCGGTCCTGGGGGCCGGCCGGTTCGCGAAACGCCAGGATCAGGCCCACGGCGGCGGCGCCGAAATAAAACAGGCCGGCGTAGATTTTTTCCGCGGCAATCAGTTTTTGGCCGTGGTATCCGAGGTAGAGCGCCACACCGAAGGCCAGCAGGCGGATGAGGTTCAGGCTGAGACGCGCCGCCGGACCGGCTTCGCGGCCGGGGGTTGCGGAAGGCCGCCGCGTCCAGGGAAAGGACAATCCCAGGGCGAACAGGCCGGCGCCGGCCAAGGCCAGGGCCCGCCACAAGTCCCGGCCCGCGGCGGCTTCCCGGCAGAAATACAGAAGCACCGCTCCCAAGGCCGCCAGCGCAACCTTGACCCACACGCCGCCGCGCGTTCGGGCCGCGCCCGAGAAGGCCTCCAGGGGGCTGCCGGCCTCCGCCTCGGGATCGGGAAAGCGCGCGGGTAAAAGCGCAAGCAGGATGAGGATCCCCGCGGCGTTTAGTACGATCCCCAGCAGTTCCTTCTGGCCGTTCTGGTGGACCCAACGCAAGATCACCGCGTTGCCCGCCAGCACCAGCAGCAGCGCGGGCAGGCCCAGCGCCAGGATCCGCAGCACCTGCCGCAAACTCCCGATGCGCAGGGAGGCTTCCTTGCTGAAAATGGCCAGGCCGATGCCCGTTACGCCCAGAATCACCAAGGGCAGCGCGAGCAGGAATTTTTCCATGAACAGGGAAGGCTGGGCTGCCAGCAACAGCACGATCCCGCCGCCCAGCAGCCAGGCCTTGGAGATGGACACGGAGACGGCGTCCCAGCGTTCCCAGCGGGCGCGGAGCCGCGTCCGCCAGTCTTCGCGGACTTCCCGGCCGGGTGCTTCCCGGCGGGCGGGCGGCGCGGCAACGGGAGGCGGTGCCTCCGCGGCGGCCGGCGGACGGGCCGCCGTCTCGAAACGCTTCCACCAGGCGGCCAGCCGTTCCAGGAGATTTTCCAGGACCGTCACGGCGCGCTTGAGCCGGGCGTCTCCGAGCAAGGCCAGTCCCAAGGGCAGGAGGCTGGCGGCCGTGAGCCACAAGCCCGCGGCCATCCGTTCCGTGAGAATTTCGACCTGGCCCCAGATCAAGCCCACGGCCGCGGCCAGATAACCGTAGGCGCTGGGCGAACGGAAAATTTTGAACCACGCCGGCCGCCGGTCCTCCGGGGACCGCGGGGCGGAAAACCAGTTTGAAATTTGGAATCACTCCTTACGGATACGATGTACGGGCCCGGGCGGCGCTCCGCCCGGGCCCGCGGTCCTGCCGAAGCGTCGCTGCTGGCACCGCTTCCGCAATCTTCGCTTACTGGCTCTTCTGGCCTTTCAATTGCACGTAGCGGTCGATGCCGCCGGGTGCCGGCAGGTAGATATTTCCCTCCTGATCGATGGCCACGGTGGAGGGATAAGTGATTTTGATCTGCCCGACCAGTTTTCCCTGCAGGGAATAGACCCAGATATAGCTGTTTTGAAAATCATTCACGTACACTTCGTTGCCCCACACGGTGACGCCGGTGGTGTTGTTCGAAGGCACGAACTTCAGCGGCCAGGCCCTCCGGAACGCGCCTTCGGGCGAGAAGACCTGGATGCGCTGGTTGCCATGATCCACAACGTAGATGTTTCCCTTGGCGTCCGTGGCCAAGCGGGAGGGGTTCTTCAGCTTGCCCTTGGCCGTGCCCGGCCCGGCGAAGCGCCGCAGCTCCTTCCCCTCGGGGGAGTAACGGACGATTTTCATGTCCTGCGAGTCCGACACCAGCACGTCCCCGTTGGCCGCCACTGCGATCGCCACGGCGTTGCGCGCCGGCCAGCGCCGCACCCAGTCCCCGCCGGGGGTAAAGACCGAGACTTCCTGGTTGACCTGGTCCAGGACATAGATGTTGCCCTTGGCATCGATGGCCACGTCCGTGGGCGAGAAGTTCTCCCGCTGCGCGCCCTCGGAAGTGATGGCCATGAGAAATTCGCCGGTCGTCGCTTTCCAGGCCAGGACCTTCTTCCATTCCGAGTCCACCAGGAAGAGGCGGCCCTGGCCGTCGATCTTCTCGGTCATCGTGCCCTTGAAGGCCTGCAGGCGCTGGGGTTCGCCGCGCTCGCCGAAAGTGGCCACGGCTTTCAAGGCCCGCTGGCGGTCCACCTTGCCCTTGAACAGGACCACCACTTCCACCGCCACGAGCACGGCAATGACGCCCAGAATAACCATGATGACGGAGCGGGGCTTTTCCCCTCCCGCCGGGGCCGCGGGCGGCATGCCCGTCGCGGTCTGGGCGGCAGAAGCCAGCGGCGGCTCCTGGACCGCCGCGCCGCCGGCCTGCGCCCGGCCGCGGGCGCCGCGGCGGACGGATGAATCCCTCGAACCGGCCAAGGTTTTTTGGTTCCTGGCCTTTCCCGTTGTTTTCTTTCCCGTTGCCATGTTGTCGCCTCCTCTAAAGAATCTCGTCGGCGGGAGGGCAAATGGCCCTCCGGCTTCCGTCCCGCTTATTCGGTCGGGGGTGCCAGTTTCACGACCTGCCCGCGGTTCATGTTGCAGACATAAACGGCTCCCGCCGCATCCACCGCCAGTCCCATGGGAGCCTCAAAGTAGTTCTTGCCGGCCTGGTTGCCCCAGGAGCCGAGGTATTTTCCGTCGCGGCGGTATATCCAAACCATCTGGTGCTGCGCATCCGAGGCGTATACGCGGCCGGATCCGTCCACGGCCACCATGGGCCAGGCCACGCCGCTTTTCCAGCCTTTGACCCGGATTTGGCGCAGATATTTCCCGTCCGGGGTGAAGACCTTGATCCTGCGGTTGCCGGCATCTCCGACGTAGATCTCGTTCTGCCGGTCCACATAAATTCCAAAGGTTTCCTGAAAGCGGTCCTTGCCCGCGCCGTACTCGCCCCAGCGCTTCAGAAGATCGGCGTCGGCGTTGAATTTCTTCACGCAGGAGTTTCCCGTGTCCGCCACGTAGATATTCCCTTGGGCGTCCACCGCCACATTGCGCGGCGAGTAAAAGTTCCCGGTCTTGGCGCCGATCTCGCCCAAGTACTGCCCCTGGGAGGTGAACTTTTGGATGCGGCCGTTCCAGGCGTCCGCGACCAGCACCTCGCCCTGCGCGGTCACGGCCACGCCGGAAGGCTCCTTGAATTCTCCGGCCGCCTCCCCCGTCGTTCCCCACTCCAGGGCCACCCGGCCGTCCCGTGCGAATTTCACGAGGCGGTTGTTGCCCAAGTCCGCCACGTACACGTCGCCTTCCGCGTCCACGGCGATGCCGCGGGGAGCGGACAGGGGCTTCTCGCCCGCGGGAATCTCGAATGTTTGCAGGATCCGCACGGGCAGCAGCTTCGCCGGCGGCCCCTGGCGCAACTTGCCGATGACCGCCAGTAAAACCACCGCGGCCACCACCACCCCGAAAATGACCTTGCCGCGGTTGGCCGCCGGTGGGGCGGGCTTGGGCGCCCGGGCCGGCTTGCCGGCTTCGGGTTTGGAGGCTTGCGTTTTTACCGCGACGCGGCGTTTTTTGCCCGCCGCAGCGGCCGGGGCCTTGGGCGCAGACGTTTTGGCCGCGGCCGCTCTGCCTGTCCTGGATTTTGCCTTGCGCGTTTTCGCCATGGCGTCTTGCCCTCCTAGGGATTGAGTTTATACAAGCGGTTGGCCGTCATGTCCGTGATGTAGACGCTCCCGTTGCGCGGATCCACGGCTACGCCCAGCGGGGTGGCGAAGGGCTGCTGGGTTTCGGGATCGGTCTCCAGAAAACCCAGAAATTTGCCCTGGTGGTTGAACATGTGCACCCGGTGCTTGGTGGGGTCCGTGACATACACCCGGTCGCGCTGTCCGTCCAGGGCAAGATACGGTTCCATGTAGAACTGTTCCTTCTGCCAGCCGTTGACCGGCCAGGAGCGGACGGGCTTACCGTCCGTATCGCAGACCTGGATGCGGAAATTCAGGCGGTCGCAGATGTACAAGAGATTGTCCGCTCCGATCCGGATGCCGAACGGCTCGTCGAATTCGTCCGGCCCGGATCCCTGCTTGCCCCACATCTTCACGAAGGTGCCGTCGGTGGTGAATTTCTGGATCCGCCGGTTGCCGGTGTCCGTGACGTAGGCGAAGCCCTGCTTGTCCACCGTGATATCCCTCGGCCCCCAGAATCCCCCTTCGCCGGACCACTGGGTGAGATACTTGCCCTGGCGGTCGAACTTCTCGATGCGGTGGTTCCAGGTGTCGGCCACATAGATGAACCCGTCGGGGCCGGCCGCGATCCCGCCGGGCGTCTTGAACTGTCCATCCCCCGAGCCTTCGCTGCCCCACTGCAGGACGAAACGTCCGTCCGGGCCGAATTTCTGGATGCGGTGGTTTCCCGAGTCCACCACGTATACAAATCCGTCCGCATCCACGTCCACGCCGCGGGGATCGGCGAACTGCCCGGGAGCCTGCCCGCGTTCCCCCGCCGCGGTGAGCGCGTTGCCGGCCCCGGGGCGGGCGCCGCCCTGTTTGCCCCGGATGCCGATCAGGATGGCCACGATCAGGACCAGCACCGTCGCGCCGATGACCACTGCCGCCACTTTCTCCTGCTGCCGCATAAGCTTCCTGCCTCCTTGCCGAGGATTCCGAAACCCCGGGATCCGCGCCGCCCTGCGGCGGCCGCGGGGTCCCGCCGTGAGGTCTTATTGGGCGTTCGCCCAGTACAGGTAGGCGACGTCCTTGCGGACGTAGACGATCATGTCATAGGATCCCAATCCGCTCCAAGGCTCCCGGTACATGAAGAGCTTCCAGGCCTTCTCCAGCTTCCCGCCCAGGGTGTCGTTGAAAAAGGCCTGCGCATCCGGGGCCCACCACACCCGGAGCTTGTAGCGCTGTGCGATGTATTTTTCGGCCAAGAGTTCGGCCACCCGGTCATCATGCCCGGGCGCGGCCATTTCCACCCCCGAAATAATCAGTGGATTCTCCTCGATCGTTCCCGGCGCCTGGCCGGCGGTGAATTTGGGGTAGCCCACGTATTTGAAGTCGCGCAGGTACCAGGCGAAAGGCCAGGAACAATAATCCTCGCAGGTGATCTTCATGTCCAGCCCGCCGGTCAGGCGTTTGGACATGCTGGTGATCTGCCGGACCACCTGCGGCACGTCGGTGGACGTCTGGACATACACCAGCTGCTCGGCCGGATTGGCGCCCGCGCCGTAGAAATTCAGCAGGGAGGTATTGTGGATCAGGAAGGTCCCCGGCACGGCGACCGCCACCGCCAGCCAAACGCGCCCGGCGGGGAAGCGCTCCCATAACTCGCCCAGAAAATATCCGCACAGGAGAACCATGGGCAGCAGCGGATGCAGAATCAGCCAGGGCATGCGCTCGCCCGCGAAGGACAGATCCGAGAAGGCGGCCAGGGTCCAGATGCTTAGGAAAACCACGAACAGGTTCCGGCGGCTGTAGGAAAAGTACGCCAGCAGGCCCGTCCCCAGGGTGATCAGGACCAGGGCGAAGACCAGCCCGAAGGTTTGCCGGCCCTGTTCCACGAAGAGCCACCAGGCCGCGCCCAGGATGACGTAGGCCAGCAGACGCCAGGCGCGGTTTTGCCGGTCCCGGATGAAACTGTAGTAGATCAGGGCGGCGATGGCGCCCAGCAGGGGAAGGAGTTCGTACAGCGGCAGCAGGGCGGCGTAGAAATAGACCGGCTGGCTGCCGCGCTGGACCTCGTGCTGGCCGAGCCAGTAGGTCAGGGATTTGGTGAACGCGTCGAAGAAACCCCGCAGATGGGTGAACATCGTCGTGTACAAAAGCGCCACGATGCCGAAAAAGACCAGGCAGGAAATCCACAAGGCCCGGCGGGACCGCCACAACTCGCCCAGGGCCCGCGTGACCTGCGTCTCCTCGGCCGGGGGCCGGGCCGTGTACTCCCACAACCAGCGAAAAAACAGGAAGGACACGAAGATGAACCCGATGATGTAAGTGACCTCCTTGGTCGAGAAGGCCAGGCTGAGCGCCGCCGCGCCCAGGTAGAGGTAGCCGGCCCGCCGCGTGTCCAGCCACCGGAAGAGCCCGTAGATCATCAGCAGCGAAAAGGCGGAGATGTAGATGTCGTTGCGGATGAAGCGCCCGAAATAGGTGAACGAAGGCGACAAGGCGAGCAGGGCGCCGGTGAACAACGCCCCGGCCCGGCCCAGGTAGGGCCGCAGCGCATAGGCCATGATTACGCAGCCCAAGGAAGCCAACGCGGGCATGATGCGGCAGGTGAAATCCGACGCGCCGAACAGGTAATAAATGAGCGCGTTGGCGTGGAACAGGAAGGGCCCGTGCATCATGGGATCGTAGCTGTAGCCCGCGCCCTTGAAGAGATTCCAGGCATAAAAGGCGTGCAGACTTTCGTCGTGGTGCAGTGGTTTCTCCCCCAGCACGTAGAACCGCAGCCATACCGTTACCGCCAAGACGGCCAGCCACAATAAATTCTCCCAGGTCAGCCAGCCCACGGCCTGCCGGCCGGGGGAGAGTGATTCCGCCGCCGGTCCCGGGCCGGGCGCCGGGCGAGCGGCCTCGGGAACCGTCGCCTTCGGCTTGGTTTGCTTTTTGGACGGCGGAGTCTCCAATTTGGTTCCACAGTTATCGCAAAACCGGTTGCCGGCGGGATTTTCCGCCCCGCATTTGGGACAAATCACATCTGCCTCCTTGCCCTGGCGCGCCCCGGAAAGCGGCGGCGCCCGGAAACTACCTGCGCTGATATATGATCGCGCCGGGATTTTCGTACGCCACGCGCAGAATGCGCGCAAACTTCTGCAGGCCCGGCGCGGGGTACTTTTGTCTTTCCAAGCTGCCGACGAAAACGTACTCGACGGAATATCGGTCCAGCAGGGTTTTTACCTGCTCCAGGTCCTGCGAGGTATACAGGGTATCAATATCGGGGATCCGCTTGGCCGGCTCATCGTAATTGCCCCGCCACTGCAGCTCGTGGCCGGCCCAGCCGAGCACGGTCGGCAAGCCGGTGAACGAAGAGACGCGGGCAAAGTCCGTGTACTCCCCGCCGGTGGCCTCCAGCACCACGGGGTTGCCGCGCGCATGCCGGCGCAGCCACTCGATGCCGGCCCGATCCGCGGGATAGGCGCGGGTCAGATAATCGGATCCGTCCAGGGTGGCTTCATTCTGGAAATGGTTGGTCTTAATCAGCAGGGCGGCATAGGGATAAACCAGGCTCCCGCCGATCAGCAGGACCGCCAGAACCTGCCAGGCCGCCCTGAGATTGCGGTTGCGCAGCGAATGGCGCAGGGTCCAGACCGCGCCGTAGACGCCGGCTATGCCCAGCAGATACCAAACCTGATAGTAAAATTTAAAAACCGTGTTCATGCGGTCGAGGGGCGGCTGGAAGGTGTCGTTGATGTGCAGCACCTCGGCTCCGAAGGTCAGCAGCCAGGCCGTAAACAGCAGCAACCAGGCGAATTGGGTTTCCTCGCTCTCGGCCCGGGTGAAGAGCAGCGGCAGCAGGGCCAGCAGCAGGAAAACCATCAGGGCCAAGAAGGGCGACTTCCAAAACGCCGCGGTTACCAGCAGCAGGGCGCAGAAGCCGAAAATGGCGGCCGGCCGGCCTTCGCCCCGCCTCAACAGCGCGGCGGGCTGAAGGAGGAACAGCCAGAATTGGCGCACGGGCGCCGGCACCTCGCCGACGGGGCGGACCAGGGGGGAATCCGCGCCTTCCGTCCCGCGGCCTTCGACCAGGGCCGCGCCGCAGTGTCCGCAAAAACGCTTGCCTTCGCGCACCGGCCGGCCGCATTCGGGGCAGGCGGCGCCGCTTTTTTTTCTGGCGGCATTCTTGGCCTGCGCGGGCGCCAACAGGGCCAGAAACCATGCATGGTAGCGGACAACCACAAACGTCAGGGCGAGAAACATGAAGAACCCGAATAGGAGGAGGTAATCGCCCACGCGCGTGTTTTGCGCGGTCAAGGCCAGGCCTTTGGCCTGGCTGTGAAAGTTCAGGTAAAAAGGCAGGTAGGGCACGAGCATGCAGGCCAGCATAATGCCCAGGCCGGCCAAGAGCCCCTTCCAGGGGATGCGCGCCAGCAGCGGCTGCTGCTTGAACTGCTGAAAGAACATGGCCAGCGCGGCGATAAAAAAACTGGTGGGCATATCCCAGCTGTTGAGAAACCCCAGCGCCCCGATGACCAGGCCCCACAGCAGGTATTCGGCCAGGCGCTCCCCGGTGCGGGGGGAAACGTCTTGCTGAGGTGACTTCAGGTGGTTCAAGGCCAGGGCCAGGCTCAACACGAAAAACGGCACCGACAGCATGTGCGGATGCATGTCCCCGAGCAGGAATGAAAAAAACGGAAATTCGTTGATGGTATCCGGAATGACGCGCGAAGGGGTCCACCAGTTGAAATTGTCGATGCTCCCCGTGGTCAGGACCTGGCGCAAGCCGTCCAGGTTTCCCAGCAGGAACACGGCGGCCCAACCGCCGACCGCGGCCAGGAGGCTGCGGGTCAGGTTGTAGAGCAGGCCAAACACGCCCACTCCGGACAGGGCGAACAGCAGCCCCAGCGCCAGATTAAAAGCCACCGCCGGGGGTACCAGGGAAACTTTGGTCATGATTCCCATGAGCAGGTAACCGAAATAGTAATAACTGATGGTCCAGTGCGGGCCGGCCAGCCAGGGATCAAAGGGGGGGAAGGAGGCGCTCCGCGAAATGGAATTCATGAACGCCAAATCCATGAATTTTTCCGTACCCAGAATGTCGGGATTGTACATGCGGAAGGCGAGAAAAAGCAGGAGCAGGGCGAGAAAAAAGAGCTCCACCACCAAAATGTAGCCCCGCAGGTTTTTCAGGGTGGAAAGCAATTCCGTCTCATGCTTTTTCCACACCCAGTACGCCAAGCCTGCCAGCAGGGCGAAACACAAGGCGATGGTGCCCACGGAGAAATGGATGAATCCCACCAGCCAGGCCAGAATGCCGAGGAGCAGCAAGCCCGTCGCCTTGGTGAAGGCATAGCCGCGATCCGGCAGGAATCTAAAAATAACCAGGTTGATGGGAAGGGCGGCCAATCCGAAAAGCGAAATCAGAAGCCACCATGCCAAAATACCGGCCAATTGCATGCTTTTCCTCCGGGAACCCTCGTGAACCGGCCGCCCCCCGGGGCGGATGATAGACCCCGCCTTGTTTATCGGATGGACGGGTGTTGTGCTGTAACCTGGCTCGGAAGCGCCCAGCGCCGCGGACCGGCCGGAGCATCCTTTCCCCTGCCGGGTTCCGCCCGGGCCGGTCCCGGCCGCGCATCCATGCCGGCCACCGCGAGAGGGTGGTTTTTCAAGACCGCGCGGAGGGAATCATTCCAGCCCGGAACTTGCCGGGATATTAAAAACGCCTTTAAAATAAAGAGCTTTTCAAACCCGGCGACCTTCAAACCAATATTGGTTGAAATTATATGAACGCGCGGAGGGTATGTCAATAAGAAACACAGCGCCTCGATTACCTTATTATATCCGTTTATCATCCTTGCGAGTGAATCCCCGCCCATCCGGACTATTTGATTTTAAA